>Ga0208919_1002165_pt1 | contig 10521 bp, 10 predicted proteins | sample 4_EtaG_FD_184076 | JGI IMG/M metagenome (GOLD analysis project Ga0208919, IMG submission 184076) | Marine viral communities from the Subarctic Pacific Ocean - 4_ETSP_OMZ_AT15127 metaG (SPAdes) (version 3) | ecosystem: Environmental > Aquatic > Marine > Oceanic | place: Pacific Ocean | collected... | reverse complement strand
ACCATTAGGATATAATCATAAAATATTTCAATCTGACGAATTCAAAAAAGAATTTTTGTCGGTTTCAAGTTTTAAAATTAACAACTGTGAATTTGTTTCTAAAGAGACTATAGAATTTGATGAAGAGTTTTCTGATTATGCCTCGCGAGGCGTTTATAAACATTTTCATTATTGTTGCACCGGCGCCCTCGCCGTTGAGGCTGCAATAAAAACATGCTTGCGATATAAAAATTTTCACAAGCCGCGAGTTATAGCGTTTAAAAATAGTTTTCATGGCATTAATAGCTTTGGAAATTTTGTAACGTCTCGATTTGAAGCAGTCAAGCCAAAGCTGGTGGGCATGCCAAATGTATATTCATGTAAATTAGATTTAGACCTAGATCAAGTAGAATATGAATTAGCAAGCAACCAAGCCACTTGCATACTGGTTGAGCCTATACAGTGTAGTGTTGGAGACATACACTTAAGTAAAGACTTTTTGAATGGCCTTAAGGAATTATCAGATAAATACGACGTGCCTCTTGTATTCGATGAAATACAGGTTGGCTTTGGTGGCACAGGCAAGTTGTGGTATTATGAAAATCTAGATTTTGAACCTGACGTTGTTATATTTGGTAAGAAGACTCAATTATCTGGAATAATGGTTAAAAATAAACATAGTCATATATTCAGAAAACAAGAAATTACTCGTCTAGATGTTACTTGGAACGCCGATGTTACTGATATGGTGCGGTGCAAGTATATTCTTAGAGCATACAAAAAATACAACATATTAGATAATGTAAAAAAAGTTGGTAATCATTTAGCACAATCTTTGTCAGAAGACAATAGATTAAGCAACGTAAGAAATATGGGAATGATTTTAGCTTTTGATTTACCAAATACTGAAAAACGAGATAATTTTGTAAAAAATCTTTTTCTGAATGGTGTTTTATGTAACCCAACAGGAGAAAAATCTATCAGAATTAGACCAAATTTAAATTTAACCATGGACGAAGCAAACATAGCTATAGAAAAAATAAGAGGAAACAAATGTTAATTGATTTTGAAAATATCGAACAAAGGACCAGAGACGCTTGTGAAACAGCTGAGTTCAATAACTTAGCTAAGAAGATCAACAAGGCAAAGAAGATTTTTTTGCTAGGAAATGGAGGGCTGCATTATGTTGCCAGCCACATGGCTACAGATCTTACCAGATTAATTCCAGACAAGACTGTATATTCATTTGATAGTGTTGGTTTTATAACTTCCAACGCAAACGATCATGGGTACGAGCAGCTTTTTGTGCGCTGGCTAGAAACAACAGCCTTAGTTGAAAATCCCGACGACTGCTTGGTTATTGGAATGTCTTGTTCTGGAAATTCATCTAATGTAATCAACGCACTACATTGGGCTAAGGATAAGCATTTTGATACATATATGGTATCCGGACAAAAGTCGGAAACACTCAACGATGACGTAGATGAAATAAGCTTTGAGTGTGACTACTTCCATACAGTTGAGGTATTATGTATGATGATCTTCTATGAGTTGATACATTGTACAGGAAATCGTTGTCCGTCTATTCGTGGAGAGAAAAACAGAATGAAAGACTCTCCATTAAGGAATGTTGAATGAGAGTCTTGGTAACTGGCGGATCTGGATTTGTAGGTAAGGCTTTACAAAAAATTAAGCCCGATTGGCACTACATTGGCTCAAAAGATTATGACTTGACTAGTGCCTATGAAACTCGTGGCGCTATCAGAGATCATAGAAACTTAGATGCTGTCGTACATCTTGCCGGCCGCGTCGGCGGTGTTAAAGAAAATACCAACAAGCAAGCAGATTTTATTTATCAAAATCTAATGATAAATACAAATGTTATACACGAGGCGTATAAAGAAGGCGTGCCTAGAGTACTGTCTTCGTTGAGCACATGTATATTTCCAGAAACCTTAAACAATTATCCTTTTGAAGAATCTGATTTACACCTAGGAGCCCCTCCTATTAGTAATATGTCATATGGCTACGCCAAAAGATGTTTGCATGTTATGTCAAACGCGTATAGCGAACAACATGGGGTGAAATATACAACATTTACTCCGTCTAATTTATATGGCCCAGAAGACAATTTTGACTTAAGTTCATCACATTTTGTTGCAGCTATGGTAAGAAAGTTTCATGAATCACAGCATGGACAACAGTTAGAATTTTGGGGATCCGGACGACCAATGAGACAACAGCTTTACGTTGGTGACATGGCTAAGTTAATTCCTGTATTATTGGAAAAACATCTAGCTAATGATCCAATTATAGTATCTCCAAATGAAAATTTAACAATTGAAGAAATGGTTAAAATGTGTTTAAAAATTTCCTCTAAAGATGTACAATATAGATTCAATGGAGAATACGAAGGTCAATATAGAAAAGATGGTAGTAACAAAAAACTACTTGATTTAATTGGTCAATTTGAATTTACCCCTTTTGAAAAGGGATTAAGGGAGACATATGAGTGGTATAAAGGTACCAGCTAAGAGAAAAGTAGCATTAATAACTGGCATTACAGGCCAGGATGGATCGTATTTAGCAGAGTTGTTACTTCATAAGGGTTATGAAGTCGTCGGTCTGAAAAGAAGAACATCTGAAATTAGAACAGACAGGATTGATCATATCTTTAGCAATCCCAGGTTTGCTCTAGAATATTATGATTTAAACGATGCCGGCAGAATCTGGCAGCTTTTTATGAAGTATAAGCCAGATGAGATATACAATCTAGCAGCGCAGTCTCACGTGAGAGTATCGTTTGATATTCCTGAACACACTGTAGAGGGTATTGCTATGGGAACTTTGCGTATGCTTAACGCCATGAAAGCAATAGTACCAGAATCCAGATTTTATCAAGCATCCTCCTCAGAAATGTTTGGAGACAACCCTGCTTTTCCATTTAACGAAGAAGCGACATTGATGCCGGCATCTCCGTACGCATGCGCAAAAGTATTCGCTCATAACTTAGTGAGAAATTATAGACAATCATATAATCTTCATGCTTCTTCTGGAATCTTATTCAACCACGAATCTCCTCGACGCGGCGAGACCTTTGTTACTAGAAAGATAACAATGGCCGCAGCTAAAATTAAAATGGGATTGCAAAACGAACTTAGGCTAGGTAATTTATATGCTGTTAGAGATTGGGGCTTTGCTGGCGACTTTGTAGAAGCAATGTGGTTAATGTTGCAACAAGATGTCCCGGATGACTATGTGATTTCTACAGGAGAAGTTGCAACTGTAGAAGAGTTCTTAAATCATGTTTTTGAATATGCAGGTTTGGGAAAAGCAGAAAACTATGTTGTTATTGATTCTAAATTCTATAGACCACACGAGGTACCATATTTAATGGGAGATTCAAGCAAAGCTAGAAAAAATTTAGAATGGCGCCCAAAATATAATGTTAAAAAATTAGCAGAATTAATGTATGATGAAGATCTAGCACTGCTCAAAAAGGAGAAAAAATGAGTAATTTACGAGAAGCGGTATTATCAGACGAGGCACTTGGGTCACTTATGATGTGCCTGCAAAAGAGTTTATTGGAGCAAAGCGATATTGTTCCTGTATTAAAGGGCTTGCGATTTGCAAATGTCGAAGGCGAACTTTTTGTTTTAAATCCGCCGGTTGTTAAGTTTGGCACTGAGGAGATTCACGACAATGAGGATAGTTGAAAAACCATGGGGACGTGAAGAGATTTGGGCAGAAACAGATTCTTACGTTGCTAAAAAAATCCTTATTAAAAAAGGACATAAACTATCTAAGCAGTACCATGAAATCAAAGAAGAGACTGTGTATGTTGTGGAAGGTAACTTAAGGCTTCAGTTTGAAGAACATGCTCGTCTTATGGTAAATGGAGAATCATGTCATATAACACCAGGAACTGTACATAGATTTTGTGCAGACAGAAACGATGTTGTACTCATGGAAGTTAGCACTCCTCATTTAGATGATGTGGTGCGCCTTGAAGATGATTATGGAAGAAGAGATTAAATGCCAAAGTATCTATATAGATGCACAAAATGTTCTAGTGAAATTGAAATATGGCATTCCATGTCGTCTAAAGCAGAGGACTGTACAAAATGCACCGCGACAGGATCACTAGTCAAAATTCCATCTTCTTTTACCACAAAAGAAAACAACAAAGAAGAAGAAGAAAAAGTCGGAAATCTTGTTAAAAGCAGCATAGAAGATTTCAGAAAAGATCTTAAAGATGAAAAAAAGAGAATAAAAGAAGAGTTCTATAAACCATGAATACTTACATTTTAGTTATATCGTTGATAATAAATGCAGCTTTATTAATGGCAGTGTTGGGTATTATTCCATTTTTGCTATATATTTCTGTATTGATCAATTTAGCTTTATTATGGTGGTCTTCTAGGATGATCAGCGATATGAAAGATGTAGAGTCTGATGTCGATACGGTGTTAAGAGACGTCGATGACTTTAGACAACATTTAGAAAAGCTATATGAATTAGAGATGTACTATGGCGACGAAACTCTAGCTTCATTAATAGATCATTCTCGTGATACAGTGAATTCTATACTTGATTTTTCTTATAAACATTCTCTCGAAATAAGAGAAATAGAAGAGGAAGAAGAATTTGCCGAGAACGAAGAAAAAGAAGAATAGATATTTTACTCAAGAGCACGAAGATGCGATAGTACGCTATAGTGCCACTGATTGTAAAAAAGAAAGAACAGAATTATATATCAAATTTATAGGCCCGGTCTTCGACGAGATGGTCGATAAAATTGTATATACGTATAAATTTAATAATCTGCCAAATATTGATTCTTTGAAAGATGAATGTAAGATATGGCTAACAACTATTTTAGATAAGTTTGAGCCATCAAAAGGATCTAAGGCTTTTTCATACTTTAGTGTTATAACAAAGAATTGGTTTATACACAAGGTAAAGAAAAATTCAAAAAGCGTTCAGAAAGAAGTTTCTTATGAAGATATCATGCATGAGGCTGAAGCAGATAATTTAGTCACTCACCACCCTTACTTAAGAGACAGAGAAGACTTTGAATTTTGGGAACATTTCTGGCAAGAAATAACCTCATGGGAGGAAATGAAACTAAAAGAAACCGAGAGAAGGGTTCTTGAAGCAGTAAAAATACTCTTTACTCGTAAAGAAGAATTAGAGATTTTTAATAAAAAGGCTATTTATTTGTACATGAGGGAGATCACAGGGCTCAATACAAAACAAATTGTTAATAACTTAAACAAGATGAGAGCTAGATACCGTGTGTTCAAAAGAAAATGGGAAGAAGGAAAAATATAAAAAATCTTGAAGATTATATTCACGATGCTACTGAAAATGTGAATAATGACCGTGCTATCGCTTTAAATCTTTTAACTAAGATGATGAATAATATAAGCTCTTCGCACGATCACAAAGATCTAGGTTTAATTGCGGCTAAATATTTAGAAACACTGCAGCGATCTAACGAGCAGTTAGTAAAGATATCAACCCTAATACATAAAAAAAATACAGGTCCAAATGCCATCTCGGAGATAGATAAGAGTGAAATCTATGATATGATCAAAGAGGAGCAAGACTAATGGGATATCTAGTCGGCCTCGCAGGTCGCATATTGCGATCTGCTAAGCTAAATTCAACATCTCAAGTTTCTACAAAAACTAGCAACATTGCTAAGCTCAGAAACCAGATTGATGAGGCCCACACTCCGGATATTATGGATGGGTTGGGAAACCAATTTACTGCTCGGGTCATAAGAATTATCAATGAAAATGGCGGCGCCGAAAGTATAAATCATCCTAGTTTTCGAACGAGAGTTGATCACGAAAAGGCCAGTCTCGGTCGAGTTGCTATATTGGTAGAGCCCTTAGATTGGCCTACTCATATACTGCTACCAGAGGTTACAAAAGCCGGCGGAGCTGAAAGAAAAGGATATTTTAACATATGGGAAGAGAACTTGCCGGTATGCTATGCTGTCAGTTCAGATCTTCCAACTCCACCAATAGGTAGCAGAATTCGTGTTACTGTTGATGGTACCGGCGACAGAGAGACATATTGGTATACCGCTGTATTGGATGATAAGGTTACTGCGCCATTTATTGAGCCTCCAGCAAGTGCCAAAGACTCTTTTAAGCCTTGCCCTCCCGGATTTCACTGCGGACCTCCTGCAGGTGATCCTATTAATACAGAAGGTGCTCCATGGGGTTATGCCGCCTCCAAGGGCAGTCCGCAGTCTGGGCTACTACAAAAAGCAATAGTAAATTGTGCTAAGTATCGCTCTTACCAGCTTCCAGCAGGCAAGGGGGTTGTTGTTGAAGAGTTTGCTTCAGCAGCCGACACAAGTTATACTGGTTTAAATTCTCCAAAAGCTATGAGAAAGCAATTATTACAACACGGTTTTTCATACGTTATTTTAGGAGTAGCTTTTTATGGATCGCAGAGCAGTCGAGGCCCTGCTACTACCTCATTCTTAGAGCCTTATATAAAAGAATTATTAGCTCATAGAATTAAACCGTTCTTGATGGCCGAATTATTTGGTGGAGCCGCCGAGTCTCAAAGCGCACAGATGGTTGATGATTTAATTAAATTAGTCGAGGATACAGGCGCAGCGGGAATCATAACTAGAGTAAGATCTGTAGGGCCCAACAATCCTGGCTGGACTCCTGAGTCGGCTCAGCAACATGCAGCTGATTTAGATTCGTTAGCATATAGTAGAAATATCTCAGTAGGCCTAATGGGCCCGGGCATGCCAGAGTTATTTCCTGAATTATCAGAAACTTTAGATATTTTACTGCCAAGTGTAAATTATGTTTTGCCTGAGATAGCACCAAACGCAACTTTGACTACTAAAACAGCCATTGAAATAGTACTTCAAGAGACTTCAAATCAATGGTCAAACATTGGTTATGATTTTACTTTTCCTGTATATCCTGCTTTCGGGCCAGGTTTCGAAAAGGTACCGGCATCTGTTGGAGTTCCAGAAAAAAGCAATATGGCCCCTGGTCAATCGATGCCTCCGGGTTATTTTAAAAATTTTGCAGAGCTTTCAGGCATGTCGGAGGGGGCTACTATAAATGATACTACCATGGCCATATCAGATTGGGCAAATTTAGATGCCGGCTCTCAAGGTGAATGGAGTACTTATAATTGGGCATCTAACAGATGGGACATTATAAAAACTATAACTAATGTCTGGCCAAAAACAGAAGAACAAGCAAGAGAACGCGGATTACCAGCTTATCTATCAGAAGAGGGCCCGTTGGTCTTCTTACCTCCTACATCGCCTGTAAATAGCCCCTCAGGGTTCTCTAGGCCATATGCAGTCCTTACTGGTAGCAGCAAACTAGATTTTAAAGGCCCAAAGCCTCCTGCTCCACCACCTCCTGCTGCGGAAGAAGGTCAAATACAGGCAATAGAGTCAGGAGAAGACGCGCCAGTTGATACAAACATAGAAAACCCTACTCCTGCTGTCGATAATCAGGACGAGGCGTCTCCCCAGCCGGGAGCTACACCACAGGAAGTCACAACCGTTGGAGATTTACAGGGCGCAAATAGCTGCACGAATGCCCTCGGCCGAACAAGTAGATTTTTTCCTGAGATTACAGATAATAAACAAAAAGGAAGATTTTATATACCAAATAAACTCCGCATCGGCGGCGGAGTAATTGATTCCACTGGTAATAATAAAGAACCCCGCATCCTCAAAAAAGGCGCTTATGAATACATCTCTCCCTCTGGTGAGCCCCCAGCACCAAAACAGTGGCCAACTTCGAACGGAAAACCAATAGTGGCCAACGCACACCCAAGCGCCAACACGTATAAACCCAGTGGCTGGATTAAAGGAACGAAGCCTTGGCAGGACCAAAATATAATTTGGCATAGAAATGCCAAAAAAAGATTAAGCAGAAGTAGTACATTAAAAAAGAAAGATGAAGCTGCTGGTTCATCAGATAATGTAACTGCAGATATTGAAGATTCTGAAAGTCGGTACGCTAATCCATGCGAAATGTTCGGAGGCCTTTACGTCGGCAGAACTAACGCATGGTATGTGCATGAATTTCGCACTATTTTTGAAGTAGCTTGTAGGGTATCAGGCTACACACCCGGCCAATATGTTTCAGAGCAACTAGCCAGATCAATCTATGACGCTGGTTCTAAAAAAACCAGCTTTATTAGTCCAAAATTAATATTATCATGGTCACTAAAAGGATCACTAATAGGCCCTGGAGGTAAAAAATTTAAACCATCTTCAGCCTTTTTTAAATATAAAAAATATTATAATCTATGGGCGTCGGCTAGAAATGATATTTGGTCTGGTAATGCACATTCACAGATGGGCTTAGGTGACTGGATGTCAGAAAAGTCTGATATGACTGGTCATAGTTTCTACAAGACAAGTTTGAAAAAAATAGGTCTTAGCAAAGCTAATACTATGGGCGAATTTGTTAATAAGTTTGACGGCGCATATGATGCATATGTAAATAAGTTTTATCATGGCGGCGTAGCAAAATCTACAAATGCTAGAAAATTTGCCTTTAGTTATAGTTGGCATGCCTCTGGCTGCGCTTATGATGTATGTCCAGCTGAAAACTCACTTGGATCTAAAGCAGGCAAGGCAATTCATAAGGCTTTTAAAAATCCTACCATATGGAAATTAACAGGAGGATTTTTTAATAGACCAGCATATTATTACAGTGAAGGTTCTCAATATCATGGAACTTATGGTACAAAACAAAAGTTTTTAGAAATGGGCGGTGGTTATAAAAAAGGTAGCTATTACGGAACAGCTCAGAACGCCATGGGCGGCGCATCAACAGCTTTTGGATCTTCGGGCACCGGCGGATCCAAATACGACAAACAGGGCAAAGAGGGCGACAATTTCTTTAAAGTATTTGCTTATAAAGACAGCAAGTACTCAATTGACGCTGGTAATAACTACAAGACAAAAGTTAAAAGCACTCTTGAGGATATCCTAACAGCCCCCGGCGCGCCTTCAATAGATGATTTACTTCCAGGCCTAGCCGAAGGTGGCAGCTACTACGATAATTTAGTTGATCGCTTAAACGAATGGTCGATGGCTTCAAACGCCGGCTATGTCTTTTTTGCAAGAAACGGAATTCAAGGAGGCTATAGCGATGTTTGGGTTGTTAAAAGATCGATTCCTTTATCTGGAGTTAGGCAAAATCCAGTATTTTGGCAAACTTTTATTCGAGCCGGTTGGAATTGGGGAGGTATGTGGACCGGATGTTTCAAAGATGATCATCATTTTTCAAGAAAACAAATTGGTCCAAAAAGCACACTCCAGGCATTAGCTGGAAGAGGCCCTTATGCAGAAAATAATTATCCGTTTATGCACCCAGCAGGTACGTGTGACTTTACACCTATTCCATTCAAAGATCTTAAAACTGGCAATATGATCAACCCAACAAAAACACTGCTTCCGATTAAAGATGGCGCCGCATGGCATCCTTCATATGAAGTAAATTTTGATAGTGATTATATATACATACATGGAATAGGAAATTTTCCAAGGGATCCATCTAGTCCGCATATGATCAGCACAGCTTCCCGCGTCGCATCTACAAACCCAGTAGATCCGGCTAACTATGAAGGTGTTGAGTTTGCTTAGCAAGGAGAGATAAATGGCAAGAGGAAGTGATTTTAGAAAGCAGGTCGATAAAAAGGGCCAGCGGTTTGACCGGCAGCAAGTTTTTGATAATGGTAGTCAGAAAACAAAAGATGCATCTGACGGAAAAATGTCAAAACATCTTGTTGAGCCTGTGCCATATGTTATGCGTCCCGAAGGTGAGAGGCATATAACAGGCTGGAACAATGCTTTGATAAGGATCGGTAGAGACTTAATTGGTGATCCACAAGACAGTAAAAGAGAAGAGTTGTGTTATGCGCCTATGGGATCTACACAGTCTGGCATGATTGATATTGTTGTTGGCGTTAATAGCTCTGAACCATCTGAGGTAAATAGCCGTCAAGAATCTGTGGCAGTACAGACTCATGCAAAAGCAGATGCTGCTAGACTTTATTTAAGTCAAAGATGCAAAGTAGATAAATTATTTGATCTTAAGAATGGTAAAGTAGGAAATGTTGAAGGATTGTCTGCAGCAGTATTGAAAGCTGACGGTGTGAGAATAGTTGCAAGAAACGGAATTAAACTTGTAACTAGAACAGATAATTTAAACTCAGCCGGCTCAAGAACAAAAGCAATATATGGAATTGATTTAAATGCAGGAAATAGAGGAAAAGGCACAATGCAGCCAATTCCAAAGGGCAGAAACCTAAAGAATGCTCTAGAAGCACTAGCAGACAGCCTAGGAGAACTAAATGGAATTGTAAAAACGATGCTTACACACCAACAAGACTTCAATAGAGCCACCAGAAGCCACACTCATAAAAGTACATTCTTGTTGGAGGAAGTATTCACAAGCGTACCACTATTAAAATCTGGATTTAAAGAAGACACTATGCATACACTAAAAACACATTTCTCTTTAA
>Ga0208919_1002164_pt1 | contig 10526 bp, 5 predicted proteins | sample 4_EtaG_FD_184076 | JGI IMG/M metagenome (GOLD analysis project Ga0208919, IMG submission 184076) | Marine viral communities from the Subarctic Pacific Ocean - 4_ETSP_OMZ_AT15127 metaG (SPAdes) (version 3) | ecosystem: Environmental > Aquatic > Marine > Oceanic | place: Pacific Ocean | collected... | reverse complement strand
TTTATTTAGACGCTGATGGTTTAGCTGAAATAGATTTAGGTAACGGTACAAACTATAATCCACAAGAAGCTTTAAACATGTTCTTCCAAACAGGTAGTGTTATTGGTAGATCGTTTACTTCTGAAGGTGATATGAATCCTGGCAAAATACCTATACAAGAAATACAGTCTGGTAGTGGTAGTAATAAAATGCAATCGTTAATTGCTAATTATAATTATTACTTACAAATGATAAGAGATACTACCGGTCTTAACGAAGCTAGAGATGGTAGCACGCCAGATAAAAATGCTTTAGTTGGAGTACAAAAACTAGCTGCAGCAAATAGTAATACAGCTACAAGACACGTTTTACAAGCTGGTATGTATTTAACTATAGAAACTGCAGAACGTTTATCACTTAGAATAGCTGACATATTAGAATATTCTCCAACTGCTGATGCTTTTTTACAAGCTATTGGCGGTCACAACTTAGCTACATTAGAAGAAATATCTGATTTGCATTTATATGACTTTGGTATATTTATAGAGTTAATGCCAGATGAAGAAGAAAAAGCTGTGTTAGAAAATAACATACAGATGGCGTTACAACAACAAACTATAGACCTTGAGGATGCTATTGATCTTAGAGAAATTAAAAGTGTTAAACTAGCTAATCAAGTTTTAAAAGTTAGAAGAAAAAAGAAAACAGCTAGAGATCAAGCATTGCAACAACAAAATATACAAGCGCAAGCTCAAGCTAATGCACAAGCGCAACAAGTAGCAGCACAAGCTGAAGTTCAAAAAAATCAAGCTTTAACACAAAGTCAAGCTCAGCTAGAACAGATAAAAGCTGGATTAAAAGAACAGCAAATGAAACTTGAAGTTGAGCAAAAAATGAAGTTAATGAAGTATGAATACGAAATTAACAAAGCTTTACAAAAAATGAACATGAATCAAATTGATCTTAAAGAAACTAGAAAAGAAGATCGTAAAGATGAAAGAACAAGGATGCAAGCTTCTCAACAAAGTGAGCTTATTGATCAAAGAATAAATAAAAAACCACCTAAAAAGTTTGAGTCTTCAGGTAATGATATATTAGGAGGTGACTTTGGACTTGGAAGATTTGATCCTAGTTAAGATTTATTAATTATTATTATATTATATTATGGAAGAAAACAAAGAAAACGTAGTTGAAGAAACTACACAAGATACAACTGAACAAGTTGAAGAAGTAACAAAAGTTGATATGGGCAAATTTAATTCTGCTGATGATCCTGATGTTATTAAAGTAGACTTAAGTAATCCACCAAAAATAGAAGAAGATGCCACTGGAAAGCAAAGCACAGATGAAGTACCTGTTCGCAACGAATCCGAAACTAGCGAAGAAGTACGTGAAGAAAACATCGAAGCAAAAAATGAAGAATCTACCGGAGAAGAAAGCGCCAACAAAGTTCAAGATGATACACCCGTTATTGAGGAAATAACAAGTGAAGAAGTAGAAGAAAAAGTAGAAGAAGTAGCAGAACAAGTTGAAGAAGCTATTGCTGAAGCTGAAGCTACTGGTAAACCGCTTCCAGAAAATATACAAAAACTTGTAGACTTTATAGAAGAAACTGGTGGTGATTTAAATGACTATGTTAAGTTAAATCAAGATTATAGCAAATTAGATAATCAAGACTTACTATATGAATATTATAGACAAACTAAACCTCATTTAAACGCAGAAGAAATTAACTTCCTTATGGAAGACACTTTTTCATACGACGAAGAAGTTGACGATGAAAGAGAAATACGAAGAAAAAAATTAGCGTTAAAAGAGCAAGTTGCCAGCGCTAGAAGCCACTTGGACGGGCAAAAGTCCAGATACTATGAAGAAATTAAAGCTGGTTCAAAGCTTACGCCTGAACAACAAAAAGCAGTTGATTTCTTTAATAGATACAACAAAGAGTCAGAAGAGACTAAAAAAATAGCAGACAAACAAACACGTACTTTTTTAAATAAAACAAATAGTTTTTTTGCAGACAAGTTCAAAGGTTTTGAATATAACGTCGGTGATAAAAAGTATAGGTTTAACGTGAACAATGCTAACGAAGTTAAAGAAACACAAAGCGATATTAATAATTTTGTCAAAAAGTTTTTGAACGAAAATAATGAAATGTCAGATGCTGCGGGTTATCATAAATCTTTATTTACAGCAATGAACGCTGATGCTATTGCAAAACACTTTTACGAACAAGGTAAAGCTGATGCTATGAAAGATAGTATAGCTAAATCTAAAAATGTTAATATGAATCCAAGGCAGCAACACGGAATTGTTGAAGCTGGTGGTATAAAAGTAAAAGCGCTAGGCGATAATTCTTCTGATTTTAAGTTTAAAATTAAAAATAGAAAATAAATAACAATTTAAAAATTAAAAATTATGGCAATTACTGCAGGAAGTAGTTTGAACAGTGTAGCTGCACCAGTGCAACAAACACTAGCTTCAAATTACATAGATTTTACGGCTACAGCCACTGCTGGCTGGGCACAACAATACCTGCCTGACTTAATGGAAAAAGAAGCTGAGGTTTTTGGAAACAGAACTATCTCAGGTTTTTTATCTCAAGTTGGAGCAGAAGAAGCAATGACATCTGACCAAGTTGTTTGGTCTGAGCAGTCAAGATTACATTTATCTTACATTGGAACATTAGATGTAGATGGTGATACTAACGGTACGTTTGAAGTAGTTTCTGATATTGATGGAAATACAAATGTAGCAGATAATAATCACGGTATTAGAGTTAACGATATGGTGCTAATAGCACAAGCTGGTACTGTAGTTAAAGCTTTAGTCGTTGAGACTCCAGCTTCAGACACGGTTACAGTTGAGCCTTATGCTACAGCTGCTTTATCAACTTTAGCTGATGGTACAGCTACTTTATTAGTTATCGGTTCTGAGTTTGGTAAAGGACAATCTTACTCTGATATCACTGGTACAGCTGCTGCTGACCGAAGAACAGCTTTAGAGCCTCAGTTCCAATCTTTTACTAATAAGCCTATTATTATGAAAGATTACTACGAAGTTTCTGGTTCTGATGCTTCAAGAGTTGGTTGGGTAGAAATATCTGGCGAAGAAGGTCAAAACGGTTACTTATGGTACTTAAAAGCTGAAGGCGATACTAGAGCTCGTTTTACTGATTATATGGAAATGGCTATGCTTGAGTCTGAATTAACAGCTGCTGCATCTATTATTGGTTTTGCTAATGGTCAAATTAGAGGTGCTGCTGATGCTGGTGCTAATGGTGCTGGTACTGAAGGTTTATTCGCTGCTATTGAATCAAGAGGTAATATTACTTCTGGTGTAACTGGTGTTAACGCTGCTACTGACTTAGCTGAGTTCGATGCTATCTTAGCTGAGTTTGACAAGCAAGGTGCTATTGAAGAAAATATGTTATTCGTAAACAGAGCTACTAGTTTAGCTTTTGACGATATGCTAGCTTCAATGAACTCTTATGGTGCTGGTGGTACTTCTTACGGAGTGTTTGATAACTCTGAAGATATGGCTTTAAACTTAGGCTTCTCTGGTTTCAGAAGAGGTTCTTATGACTTCTATAAATCTGACTTTAGATACTTAAACGACAAAGCTACAAGAGGTGGTATTAATGATAGAGCAGGTAGCGCAGCTATCCGTGGTGTTATTATACCAGCTGGTGTATCTTCAGTTTATGATCAACAATTAGGAAAGAACCTTAAGCGTCCTTTCTTACACGTAAGATATAGAGCTTCACAAACTGATGACCGAAGAATGAAAACTTGGGTTACTGGTTCTGTTGGTGCTGCTACATCTGCGTTAGATGCAATGCAAATACACATGTTAACTGAAAGATGTTTAGTTACTCAAGGTGCTAACAACTTTATGTTAATGAAGTAAACATTTTTAAAAGACCGGGGCTTCGGCCTCGGCCTTTTATTTTATTAATTTTATTATATATTATATTATGGCAAAGAAAAAAGAAACAAAAAAAGAGGTAGAAGTACCTGTTGTTGAAACACCAGTTATTGAGACACCTGTTGTTGAAACACCAAAAAGAAAAGAAAATAAAAATAAAATTTTATCAGATGGTTGGGAACTAAAAGATAGAATATATAGATTAAAAGGTAGTAAAAAACCTTTATCAAGATCAATTAGATCTGCTGGTATACACTGGTTTGATGAAGAAAAAGGTTATGAAAGAGAATTAAAATATACCTCTAATCAAAGAACACCGTTTGTTGACGAAATGACAGGTGATCAAAGATTAAGTCATATCATATTTAGAAACGGTATGTTGATTGTTGAAAAAGAAAAAACAATTTTACAAAAATTACTTTCATTATATCACCCTGATAGAAACGTATTATTTTACGAAGAAAAACCAGTTGCAAAAGCTGCAGATGAAATAACTTGGTTAGAAATGGAAATAGAAGCTTTAAATGCTGCTCAATCTATTGATATAGATATGGCTGAAGCTATTATGAGAGTTGAAATTGGTTCTAAGGTATCAGAGATGAGTTCTAAAGAACTTAGAAGAGATTTACTACTATATGCTAAGAGAAACCCTATTTTGTTCTTAGAATTAGTAAATGATGAAAACGTACAGCTTAGAAACTTTGGTATTAAAGCTACAGAACTTAAAATAATTAAGTTATCATCTGATCAAAGAACATTTACTTGGAGTTCTACTGGTAGAAAACTAATGAACGTTCCTTTTGATGAACATCCATACTCAGCTTTAGCTGCTTGGTTTAAAACCGATGAAGGTATGGAAGTATATTCAAATATAGAAAAAAGATTAAATAATTAATCAAACTGTAGAGCGGTCGCCCTACGGGGCGATCGTAACTACAATAAAAAAATATTATGGCAGTAAGTATAGATACAGTATATCAAAGAGTTTTAACTTTAGCAAACAAAGAGCAAAGAGGTTATATAACGCCTCAAGAATTTAACTTACTTGCTAATCATGCTCAAATAGAGATATTTGATCAATATTTTAACGATATGAATAACTTCGCTTCTCCAACAACTGGTAACAAAGACGAATATTCAGATCCGTTAGATGTTTTAGAAGAAAAAATATCAATTTTTGAAACACAAGAAGATAATGCTTGGGTGCTAAGTAATATGCTAATATCTGCACAAAACGATAGGATGGTTATACCTGATATTATACATAGATTTGGTACATTAAGTATAAGTAACAACCAAGTAGATATAGTTAATAGTAAAGATTTTAACCTTGCTTTAACAAGTAGACTTACAGCTCCAACATTAACAAGACCTATTGGCCATTTTGTTAGTGATGTAAATTTTGGTCAACAACTAATAGTAGCTATTGGCATTGATAATTTTATCGTGCCTTCATTTGATGGTCCACAAATGCAAGTAAGATTTGTTAGAAAGCCTAGACAAGTACAATGGGCTTATGTTGTTGTAAATGACAAAGCTCTTTACAATGCTAATACAGCTGTAAATTTTGAACTACACCCAACAGAAGAAACTAAGTTAGTTTATAAAATATTAAAGCTAGCTGGTGTTAATTTAAAATCTGCAGAAGTAGTACAAGTAGGTCAAACACTGGAACAAACTCAAATACAACAAGAAAAAATATAAATAAATGGCATTATTAAATAATACACCTCAACAATATTATAATAACGAAATATTTGGTGGTTATCAGTTTGTTTCGTTAAAAGATATAATAAATCAATTTATGTTGATATACGTTGGCGAAGATAAAATAATATCTAAAGCAAGGAGACTAGATGTTGCTTTTCACGCACAAAGAGCTTTAGCTGAACTTTCTTTTGATACATTTAAATCTTTTAAATCAAAAGAGTTAAACGTACCATCTACATTAATAGTTCCTCTACCACAAGATTACGTGAATTATACTTGTATTTCTACTGTTGATACTTCTGGTATTAAACATACTTTGTATCCTACTAAACATACTTCAAATCCTTTACAAAACCCATTTCAAAATGACGATGGTGATTTTATTCTTAAAAAAGAAACTGCACTAACTTCTGGTAGCAACTCAATGTCTTTTGACAAAGACGAAAGCGTTTTAGTTGGCATGCGCGCTAAAGGTACTGGTATTGGTGATGGTATTATAGAAAGCGTTGTTCACACTACTACAACAACAACTATTACTCTTATTGATGATTTAGGTTCAGCCAATAATGCTCAAGAAACAATTAACACTACTATTACAATAAGAAATGGAAATGATGATTTAATAAAACTTAACGAAAAAGAAGTTACTGTTAGTAATTTAAGTTGGGGCACTACTAGTTTTACAATAACACCAACTACAGCTTCAGACACAGAATCAGTAGAAGCTGGTATGTTAGTATATAATCAATATTTTTTACCAGGAGTTAAAGTTGTTACACGTAATACGACTAGTGGAGTTTTAACTTTAACTGGAAAACCTACGCTTACTGTAGTTTCAACAGGCCAAATAACTTTTGTTGATCCTAATAAAGATACAGATACTTGGGCTAATTACAAAGCGCTTCAACCTTCTTTGTTAAATAACCTTGATGATTACGAAGATGATTTATATTGGAGATTAGAAGGTAATAGATATGGTTTAGAACCTTCACATGCTCAAGTAAACGGAAGTTACTACATTAATGACGAAACAGGTTATATATATTTTAGCTCTAATGTTTCTGGTAAATCTGTAATAATAGATTATATAAGCGATGGACTTGGAACAGAAGAAGAAATGAAAGTTCACAAGCTTGCAGAAGAAGCTATGTACAAGCATATAGCTTACGCTATTTTAGCTGGTAAAAAAGATGTTCCAGAATTTCAAGTATTAAGACTTAAAAAAGAGCGTTTTGCTGAAACTAGAAAAGCAAAATTAAGATTATCAAATTTAAAACTAGAAGAATTAACTCAAATGCTTAGAGGTAAATCTAAGTGGATAAAACACTAGTATATGCCGGAAATTAAACACACTTTCACCGGTGGTAAAATGGACAAAGATCTTGATGAAAGACTTGTCAAAAATGGTGAATATAGAGATGCGATGAATATACAAGTTGCTACTTCAGAGGGCTCTGATGTTGCAACAGCTCAAAATATATTAGGTAATGTAAAAAGAAAATTATTCGAAATGCCTGCTTCTGATGATAATCCAGATCCAGATGAAGTAAACTTTAATTCTTCTTTTTATACAGTTGGAACTATTGCAGACGAGATAAATGATAAATTATATTCTATAGTATATAGCCCAAGTGCTGATTATATAATAGAATATGATACTAATGGAAATGGTAGTTTTGTTTTAATAGACACAAACAAAGATGTTTTAAAATTAAAGCAAAATAGAATTATAACAGGTATAAACATTATAGATGGTATATTATTTTATACTGACAATGCTACTGAGCCTAAAAAAATAAATATAGAAAGATGTAAACAAGGAACTGTTTATCCTAATCACACTAAATTAATAAATAGAAAAGCAGGAATATTTTTAGGTGATAATATTGATTTAGAAGAAAAACATATTACTGTAGTAAAAAAAGCTCCTACTACACCTTTAGCAATGGAGTTAATAACTAGCAGAAGAGCATCAGAAATATATACTGGTGTATTTCAAATATCTACGTTTGATGAGCCTACGCTTACAGATGTAGTAGGTATAGATGTAGACGCTGATGGTACTATAGATACCTCACCTACTGATCTTAGTAATGTTGAATCAGATGATGTAGTAACTATTGAAATAAATAATTACTTAGATAATTTAGGAAATGTAATAACTGGTGGTTTATCTAATATTACTGGTTGGCCTAGTATAGTTGGTACAAAAGTTGTTATACAAGCTTTTGATGGAGATGGTGATCCTCCTTCTTTACCTATTACTAATTTTGTTATAAAAGGAATAATAAAAAGTACAAGTGGTAATCAAATAGATATTGAAGTAACTAACGTAGATGGTTTTCCACCGCCCGTTGTTGAAGGTGAAGTAACTAGGTTTTATGCTATTGATATATTTGAAGAAGAAGAAAAGCTTTTTGAATTTAAATTTCCTAGATTTGCTTATCGTTATAAGTTTGAAGATGGTGAGTACTCTCCTTTTTCTCCATTTACACAAGTAGCTTTTGCTCCTGGTTCTTTTGATTATCATCCTAGAAAAGGTTATAATCTAGGTATGACTAATAGACTAACAGATATTAAGTTAAGAAATATTATTACAAAAGAAACTCCTGACGATGTTGCACAAATCGACATACTTTTTAAAGAAGAACCTTCTCCAAACATTTATATAGTTGAAAGTATAAAGCCTTCAGATGATATTGAAGAAAATTTTTCTACTAATACCTGGAACAGATTGCTTAATGATCCTATAAATGAATCTTTTGTAATTAAAAGAGAAACTGTAAAAAGTGTAGTACCTTCAAATCAACTTTTAAGACCTTGGGATAATGTGCCAAGAAAAGCTTTAGCTCAAGAAATAACAGCTAGTAGGTTAATATACGGTAATTATGTTCAAAATTATGATTTAATAAACATAAGCGACGACAGAGAATATGTACCTCACTTTGATATTACAAAAACAACATTTAAAGAAAGTGTAGAAGAGACTTACGGTACTACTAAAAAATCAGTAAAATCATTAAGAGAATACCAAATAGGTGTTGTGTTTATAGATAAATACGGTAGAGAAACACCTGTTATATCTAATACTTCTGGTACTTTGAAAATAGAAAAAAGAGACGCTGATAGAAGAAATAGAATAAAAGCACAGTTTAAGCCAAACGACAATGGTGTTTTTAATTATCCTAGAAACCTAACTCATTTTAAACTTTTTGTTAAAGAAACATCTACAGAGTATTATAACTTAGCGATGGATCGTTATTACGATGCTCAAGACGATAATATATGGTTAGCGTTTGCTTCTTCAGATAGAAACAAAGTAGATATAGATACTTTTTTAATACTAAAGAAAAGCGTTGAAGATAATACTTTAGTTCCAGAACCTGCTAGATATAAAATACTAGCTCTAGAAAACCAAGCTCCAGATCATATAAAAACTAGAAAAACTTTAATAGCTAAAGTAAATAATACTAGTAATTCTATTTTTCCTAGTGGACTTTCTTTTGCGCCTGTTGTTAACGCTAAAGAGTTCAAGATGAATTACCAACCTTTCTTTGGAACTTCTGGCCAAACTTTACATACTATAAGAGATAGTAGGTTATTTATAGAGTTTCAAAAAGGTGATCAAGTTTCTGATAGATATGAAATAGCTAGTGTAACAACTGATTTTGATAAAGATGACGCAGGTCTTGGTAATTCTAATTTAGCTACTGCAAGATATTCAGTTAGATTAACTAGAACTTTAAATGCAGATGTTAATTTTATTACTAACGATCCTAACGGTAATAGTCCTACAGAAATAGTAGATTGTGTCGTAAACATGTATCGATACAAAGTCGAAAATAGACCACAGTTTGATGGTAGATTTTTTGCTAAAATATATTATGATGAAGTTTTTAAGCAAAACGTTGTTAGTAAGAATATTCCTGAAAATGAAAACTTAAGTGTACGAGGTGTTAAAAAAATATTCGCAATGAGAGAAGATCATATTGCTAGGCACACTTCAGACGCAAGTAGATTTTATTTACACGGAGGCTTATCTCATGATCCTGACCAAGTATATGGCGCAGCTGCGTTTTATAGTAACCCTTATAAATGGTTACCACCAGCTGTATCTCCAGGAGCTTCTGGAGGTGGGCCAGGAGGTGGAGGTGTAATTAATCCTTTCTTTAATATAATGAAATCATATGGTTATTATTTGGTAGATGGTTTTAGTGCTTTTGCAATGTTCTTTAGAAGATATTATGCTGGTCCAAATTATGAAATTGGAGAAGTTTTAGCATTACCAGGCGGTAGAGATGAAGGAAAAGGTCTATATCATTTAGTAAGAGCTGGACAGAGTAACGCTATTATTGAATATGACGAAGCTCATGGTGTTAGTGATTATTGGGAATATGCTGGTACTAAAGTAACTAATAATCATGCTAAATGGCAAGAGTTTGGCCACGATCCTATTAATAATAGTGACAGTACAGGAGATGTAAGAACTTGGAACTCTGCTGTAACTAGGAGATGGGATGGTTATGTGGAGCACGATACAAATATGGATGGCTTAGCTTCTGATCAAGTTGCGGCTAGAGATACTGAAGTTTGGTTTATTGATGCTGGACCTTATGTTAGTAAAAGAAGTGAGTTAGATGCTATTTACGATAGCTCTACTCATAATAATGCGCCTGCTATAGGAGATTATAGTGATTTAGAAATAGATCAAGGAATTACTCCTAGTGGTGCAGGTTTTAATATGCGTTTAGGTTTTGGTGGTATTGTAGTAGAACAAGATTTTGAAGACGTTGACGGATATGCAAATAGTACTACTAATACTATTACTATTGAAAACCATTTTAATATTGGGAACTGGGCTGGTGGCGCTGGATATAGTGCTAATGGAAAATATAGTGATAGTAGTATAA
>Ga0208919_1002161_pt1 | contig 10531 bp, 4 predicted proteins | sample 4_EtaG_FD_184076 | JGI IMG/M metagenome (GOLD analysis project Ga0208919, IMG submission 184076) | Marine viral communities from the Subarctic Pacific Ocean - 4_ETSP_OMZ_AT15127 metaG (SPAdes) (version 3) | ecosystem: Environmental > Aquatic > Marine > Oceanic | place: Pacific Ocean | collected... | reverse complement strand
GCTAACATTAGTAGTGCCCTGATTAGCCCAAGCCGTAGAGCCAACATAGCCATTATGATTAATAATTTCTGCCACTTTGGTATTTACACCACTAGCAGGGTTATTAATATTAGATCTGTCATAAATTCTTAGTTGGCAGTTTTGGACTTTTACAGCGCTAGTATGGCCAAATTCAATACCAAAAGTACCCTGAAATGTTTTAATCCCAGAAAGACCAACATTATTAGTAGTTCCAACAGATCCAGAAAGAACGGTTTGACCACTTGGAAATTTGCCAGCCACATATTTAATATTTGGGGCTTGGTCGGTAAAAGAGCTTCCAGTAGAATTGGCCACATATGACTGGCTTTGGTATTCACCAATCTGAACCGATGATCCCGCCGATGAGCCATAAAAAGCTAATCCAGACCCACCAAGACTAGCTCTTAGGGGTGTGCCATTAGCCTGTTGCAATTGTTGAAAACGTATTTCTGCCATTTTAAGGATCTCCTTTTATAGTATTTTATATTAGATACACATATTAGATTTTTTATTGGATATTTCTTTTATTAAAGCACACAATCAGAAGTGGCTGGACCATCTGGACACCCCACCCAAAGTGGAATCCACTCATAATTTATTCTTATTGCCACAACAAAGATGGCCCCGGCGGCTTCTTCTTGGCTTAAACTTGGATCTCTATTTGCTACTTTGATTGTTTCTCCGAGAACTGTGCTAATTTTACCATTTTCATCATTTACATTTCTAAAAATCTCAACAGCAAAATATTCAGGATCACAAGGGGATGGGGGAGCTACGATTGGCCCCGTAGCAACCCCACAAACAACCTGATATCCCCCCTGCCAAACCTGTCTCTCATCATCCCACATTAAGTTAACGGGGCCAGTTTTCCAGAGGGCTCGATTTCCTATTGCGCTTGGATCTAAAGTCGTCTTTGAGCTACCTTGGGGAACTGGTAGATCGTCAATACCAAATCCCCAACCAGATAGAATAAGTGGTCCGCGTAAGGCATTTGTTCTAACGGCATGAACACTAGATATGGTTTCAAGCTCGTCCTTGTTGAGACTATTCGCTGAAATTGGCTCAGAGCTTGATCCATTACTACCCCCACCTTCGGTAGTGACAAATCTATAATCAGTTTTTTTAAAAAAGCTACCACCATCGCCGCCAATAATTACACTGAAATATGGATCTAATTCTCTAACTGTTGGTCCCACAGCGCTGCCGCCAAATGGGCCCTGCTCGGATGTTGACTGTGGCAGCCTAAATCCCGGAGTCGGAGCGTTGTCATTTTTTGTAATGGTTATCGGTGAAAAAATTTGTTCCCAAGAGCTTGTGGCGCTCTTGGAATAATCACTTGAGGTTTGGCCAGTAACTGCCGCGTGATCAAAAAGCGGCCCAGAGTTACCTGCTATTCTTGTCTTACTTGCCATTTTATCCTTTCTATCCTGTTACTGAGTCTATCATTTGAGAAAAGCCATCAGCTCCCATTCGAACAAACATTTCGTGCATAAGATCAGCAAAACCTCCATCGCCACCTTTTCTTATGGAAAATTTGGGGAAAGGTCTTTTCTCTCTTCTTGCTCTCTGTTGTTGGGCAAAAGCTATGCCCCCGGTTCTAATTCTAGCTATTCTGTCTATATTGTATTTTGTTAATTTGCCAAAATTAGGAGTCCATGTATTAAATCTGTAGGTACATTTACATCCGTCTAGCGAAACATCAATATTTAAATCGGTAACATAGGGGCCGGTAAGAGCAAATCGATCACCGACATTAAATGCTGGAAATTCTGCTACTTCAATAAAACCGCTTTCTACAGCCTCCATTTGCCCTATACCAGCCACAGCTGTAGCTATTCCCGCTTCATTTAGCTTATCTCTACTGCCAAAAGTTTCTGGAGCAAAAGTATTATCAATAACTACTTCCGCATTTCCTTGGTCTCCAAAATTACTGTACCATGGGCCCCATAGATATCTATTGCTTTTCTGCGGGACGCCTATAGCCGTGGGGAGAGAAACCGCTGGCGGTATTGATATTTGAGCCGATTGTTTGCCAGTCCCCTTATATCTTCTTGGATCTATATAAATACCAAAGAACAAACTAGCCAATTGAGTTAACCCCTCATCAGCAGTGGTATAACTATCATAAGCTCTAACCTGAGCGCCAGTTCGCACCAAGGCACTAGGGCCAGTCTTTTCATCCCAGTATATATCTTTATCTGGGCCGCCCTTTGAAGTACATACAAATCCACCAAATCCAAATGCATACTCGCTACCAAACGCACTAAAATCAGATATGCCGTCATTAAGAAATACAGAATGGCTTCTCAATTTTCCAGTGCCATCATATGACGCAACATCTAAAATTGGACTTGACTCATTTCCATCAAGATCATAAAACCAAGCAGAATCAGTAATATCCCAGTTTGCTTCATACTGGGTATCCTCCGCTATAAATCTTAAATTATTATCTAAGCCCCCATCTTCAAATGGAAGCCTAACAAAAAATTGCTGACCATAGAATTCAGTAGCCGCCTTACTAACAACATTAAATATTTTTTGCTGTAGATCATTTTGAGCTTTTGAATAAGCGTTTTGAACTTGTTTAAGATCTGTATTAATCATCGATAAAGCATCGGCCATCGCGCCACCATCAGCAAGATTTTGAAGCATCGCTTGTGTGGCATAAACTTGTGAAGTCCAAGGTGGGTAATCACCTATATATAAACTGCTATTTGGCTCAACTCCAGCCATATTTTGAAAAGCTTTGTAGGTAGTCCAAGTTTCCATGCCGCCTAAAGCCATTCTCAATTCAAAAACCGTAGCCATGTATCGCTGAAAACCAAAAGTGTCAGGATATTGCAATGCAATTTGATTCGTATGAGACGCATTTGTATACGTGCTGACTGCTGGTCCACCTAATAAATAACTACCATTAGAGGTTTTGCCCCATACAGAAGTCATATTTTGGACTAAGCCATTATAATACCTAGTAACTGGCGCTCCTAAAATTACTTTTTGGGTTGTAGCAGAAGAAAATTCTTTACCTACAGCCGAAGAAATTAAAGTACCGCCCTCTTTTGCGCTTGCAACAAAATCCTCAATAATCCCAGAGCTTGGTTGCGAAGCCCTACTGAGCATTCTTATTTTAATAATTGGAAATTCTAAAACATTATCACCGCCAGACAGCCCCAACGTGCCTGTAACTTGGGGGAAATAATCGTGTTGAATAACGTCACACACATCTGAAAGTATATTATTAAGACTTTGTACTGGGCCTTTTACCCTATAAAAAGAAGCGTTAGCTTTTACAGCATCAATCACTTCAGTAAAATCAAACCCATAAACACTTTTGCCAAATCGAGCCTTCCCTCCAAAATTCATATCTGCTCTTGTTCCAAATTTTTGCAGGGTTTCAAAAAGCGACACAACAGGAAATCCGGCGCTGTTGACATCAGCATTACCAAAATTACCACCTTTTTCAAAGTTTTCTAATTCTGCAAATGGGTTCCAAACATTATAGACATAAGGTGAGCCATATGTAAATTCTGTTGGCTTTGTGCCCGTAGAAAATCCATTCCAAGGCCCATAAAATCCATTAGCTGGCTCAAAGGACGTGCCCTGAAATTCATCCAATATAACCTGAACACCATCCAAAAGCTTGGCTGGGGATTCGATTATAACATTATAAATTCTTCCAGACAAAGACTCCTGATATGTGTATCTTTGAAAGATGCCGCCAAAATTAAACTTTCCATACTCAAAAAAAACAGCGGTCCCAACAGTCGGTAAATTTATATTTACACCATTATCAGGATCTTCAACCAAGGAAAACTGACAAGAGCTGCCTTGGCCGCCCCACCCAATAGAGGTGCTAATGCTTTGAATATATGCCCCAAATAGGGTTGGGGTTTCAGCGGGTACTGCCATTTTTTATCCTATCCTGTTGTGTATGCTTCATTAAAAACCCATCCAACACTTAAATTATACTGGCCTGTTTTTGGAGAAAAGCTTTCGGTTCTTGTCTCTTCGTGACCATTTGTTGGCTTGTATGCCTCGGCGATGTTTGCATATGCGGTCGTTGGTTTATTTGTCCTAAAGCCTTTACGCATTACTAAATCAACCGACACACTAACTCTTCTTTCTCTTGTGGTATTCATGTCTTGAATTATTGGACCAGCCGCCCTAGACAAAACACCTAAAATAGCCACTACCTTGTTTGTGCCATCAACATTATCGTATGTTACAGTAGTATTTTGGCTCAAAGCCCCTTCAACATCTACAGTTCTATCATCATAAACTCTAGTAAAAGATATAGCGCCCGCAACTTTATTGTGGCCCAAACTTTCAGACAGCACTATGTTTCTAAGAGTCCCAGCAAATCCACTATCACCATAAGTGTCATTCGCAATAGTATAAGTATTTGCTAAAAGAGTGGTTAATGCTGTCTGCGCATTCGCATATTTGTCTGAGGTTGTATTAATTGATGATTTGGTATCCAAGCCTTGAACAGTGCCCTGAACAGTTACCACAACCTGTTCTTGCTCTTCGTTAAATTCAACATTAACTTCTAGCTCATGATTTGCTTTTACGTCATTATTAGATATTAACCAAGTATCTGTTACGCTATAGCTACCAGCACTTGTGTCACTTTGGACTTGCCTAACATGATTAAAGGATCTGAAGTCATCATTAAATAGATCATATCCAAGAGCTTCCGTGTTGTTAACTTTGTCCATATTATAGGGGCCAAAGTTTGTCACAAGCGTCTTGCCCATAATATCTTTGCTGACGGAATCTTTAACCTCAACGCGCCCACTTTCCGTTGTGGTGGTTTCGTCTATTCTATTTTTTACAAATTTAACCGCCTGCCTCCAAGCCTCACCATCAGACATAACATTTGCGGTAGTATTAGCGTAGAATTTTTTATGACCAACAGCAGATATGGTATGAGTTAAAGTATAAGTTCTAGAGGGCGCATCACCAAGCGTGCCAGTAATAGTTGCTTGACCTTCATTAACAGATAAATCCCAATTTTCTTCAGCAGAAGATAAACAAAGATGAGCATCGTTATATGTTGCAGCGGCGCCAGCGTTTCCATCGTTAACAGAATCATCCGGGCCTATTTGATAAGCCTCAAAAGTAAAATTATATTCTAAATTTTGAACACCGCCATTTTCATCATTTTGTTCTGGCAGGTCTAAGGATACAAGTCTAGCATCCATAAATTTGATTGTGTTAGAAGTAGAGGCGCCATAACTCTGAATTTCCAACAAGCCCACACCATGACGTGGAAATGTCTTCATGTTAAACAATAATTTAATTAATGCCTCACCCTGAATGGCTCTTTGTCTTTGACCCTCTACAAGTAAATTTTGACTAGTACCAGCTTTAAGTGTTGCGGTCCCAGTAATATTTATGTTATATCTACTACTAATATATGTACCATCGCCAGTTGCTGAATCTTCTCTAGATATAGAATATCTAGGCATTGGGCCAACACCACCGGGCAAACCGCCTAAAGTTAGCGATCCACCAATTAGTAATTCGCTGCCATCATCTCGACTTCTAAATGTAATCATATATTACTCCTAAATAGATAGTGGGGCTTCTCCAGAGCCATCAAAGCCACTACTAACTAGTGTCATTGTATTTGTGAATGGCGCACGAATGTTCAGAGTCGTATTTTCATTAGCAAAGAAAGCTCCACTAATAGAAACATCCAAGACACCACTCGGTGATTTATTCTTTATGCTTAATGGCATAATCTGACCAAGTGGGTAATCCACATAAAGAGTCATTGCATTATTGCCAGAAGCGTGTGTTTTTATAAATAAACTAGTTTGATTCTCACATTTTGTATACACATTACCGGGATTTGCGCCGCTAACAGCGAGGGTAATTACGCCAGAATCTGAAATTGTGCCATTGTCATTTGGGGTTGGGGCAGCATCAGTTACCATGGTCAGTGGGGCGGTTCCAATACCGCTCGCAATAGATACGCTAGACAAAAACAAATTAGCGTTATTAAAGCCATCTGAAGTATTAAAAGTGGTTCCAGAAACGGCTAAATTTAAAAACTCTTGGCCTGAAGCGCCACCGCTTGCAGCTATAACACCAGTGGCAAAAGGCGCCTGAAGGAAGAGTGGAATTATGCCAGTGCCACCCGTTAAAATATCTTTACCTATAAACAAAGGCATTTCAGCAGCTTGTGGCCCAGCCACAACCAAGTCTAAAGATCCGGTTGCTGGCAATGGACCAGCCGTAACCAGCGTCAACTCAGCAGCTGTTGGGCCAGACACATTTAGTGTTGTATTGGCTGCCCATGTGTTTGAGCCTCCATAAGATCCACCATCAATAATTGGCATTATTATCCTCCTCCACCTCCACCGGCATTTCCAGTAGAATCTACATCTGGTTTTCGACTCATAGCCAGCCTTACGTGCTCTTTAACAACGTCCTCTATTCCTGTTTTAATTTCTTTGACAATAGCTTCTTTATTGCCAATATTAACTTGTATTCCAATCTCACCACTAAATTTATGATTGTGCTCTAATGTTGAGAATTTTTCTACAATATTTTGGAAGTTTGTTTCAAGTTGTGTAATGATACCACTTAGCTTGTCCATCGTTTGGGCGCCCGGAGCACCACCGGCAGCGGCCTGTTGTTGCTGTTGCTGCTGTTGCTGGAATTGGTCTTGGGATCTGTTTTGAGCCAAAACTTGACCAGCATCTTCGCCAAGTCCCATCCTTTTAGCAGCGTCATTTGCAGCACCAGCTGAAGAATAACCAGTGGACTGCATCATAGCTTTTCGTACCGAAGAGCCCTGCCTGCTAACTCTTGGGTCTATTCCAAATTTATCAAATCTATCTTGTCTAGCAACGTAGCCAGCATTTCTAAATTCTTTACCGCCTGAAACTCTTCCAGAAGCGCCCACTCTCGTTGGCGTGAAAGCTCTGGGACGTGATCTTTCAGAAAATGGGATGAATTCTGCTGAACCCGCACCGGGAGCCCCAGCCGGTCTCCCCGCGCCTGCTCCGAAAGCCGAAAGTCGCTGCTGTTCTGCCCTAGCCCTAAGAATTTGATTACGTGATTTACGATAACCAGTTCCTGACGGGCCCGCGAGAATATCTCGATCACCTTCTTGGAAAGTAGTACCCGGAGGTGGGCCCGCGAGAATATCTCGATCACCTTCTTGGAAAGTAGTACCCGGAGGTGGGCTATGAGTACGAACAACAGCATCAGCGACACTTTCGCCAGCCGTCTTTGGGCGCTTCTTTTGACTATATCCTTCTTTCGTAAACCCAGTCGGCACCTGTGGCTGTGTGCCATATTCCCCTACAAAACCGGGGATTTTAGCATCCCGTTTCGAGTAATCCATGGGTGATGTATACTCATCAAACTGCTCATCGAAATGCTTCATGCTGATGGGGGCGGTTGTATGGTCGCCAAGGGTTTGCTCGCTCGCGGCAAAGCTGAACGGTAACTGGTTTTTCTCGTCATCGAGGTTTCCCATAACTCCAGAAGTGTCCCAGTCAAGCTTATCAAACCCTAGCCCCATCCCACCCGTAAGTCCGGACGCTATATTTTTGGTCTCCATCTCTGCTTTTTTTGCTTTTCTTGCCTTCGCAGCCCTCCCGCGCTCGGCGCGTGCTTCATTTTGCTTAGTCAAAACTCTAGCTCGCCTTTGGGCTAATGTCTCTGGCGCTTTAGGCTTGGGCGGCTCAGGATCTGCTTTGATTTCAGATAAAGGTGTTGGCTTAAATATTTCCATTGGCTTATAGTCGGCAGCTAAACCAGTATCTAGATCTATTCCTCGTCGCTTGGCTTTTTCGTCATCACTTTCGACTTCGGGCCTTGCCCTGCCCATATAATCAACTTTAGACATTTCTTTAATAGCGCCTACCGATTGTTTAGCCGCACTATATGACTTATCAAACCTTTTCATTCTTTGCTCACGTCGCGCTTCGGGCGATAATTGTTGAGTAATTTGCTCACGCGCAATTTTTTCCTGAACCGCTCTTGGCGCAGCGTCATCTGCTGCTTTATATGCGGCGGTCGGAGCCTCACCACTAAAGGTATGAGTTTTCATATCACGACCCAAAGCCTTAGAGGCCACGTCGCGCGGATCTACTGCATTTTCAAGCAAGTCAAGAGCCTTAATTAATCTCGCATCATCTAATGATACTTTCCTCTCTGCCTCTTTAGAAAGCATACCATCTACGCCTGAAAGAGATTTCATCTCCTGCATAGGCAGCACATCTGGACCATAACCCTCAGTTAAGGATTTAATAAAATCTGAACGACTAACCTCAGTTACGTTTGTTGGTTTAGGTATTCTTCTTCGGTTGGTAGTTAGATTAGCCGGTTCATCGGGATCGAAATCAGGATTGGCAATAGAAAGAAGTCTTTGTCTTTCTTCATTTATGGATTGATCGCGCCTTGCGCCGCTACCTCGTTCCCCTTGTTTTTTAGACAAAGCGAGCATTTCGTCAGCTGTTTTAATCTCTCTTTCTAAGAATTTATTTGTCGCTTCTATTTGTTCGCCCACATTTCGCAGCTCTTTTAAAGAAAGATTTCCCTCGCTCCCACCCGGAAGCGTAGCAGTAAAAACAGCATCAATTTTTTCCAAAATACCCCCACCCACGGGATTTGAACCCAAAGCAAGTGCGACATTTTTGGGCAAGTCTTCAAGTTTTTTCAACTGTGATGCCGTACCGGCCCACTTACTACTACCGCCGCCCACCACGCCACCATCTTGAAATTTAGCTCTACCACTATTAATATCATCTAATACACGCTTTCCATATCGACCAACAGCTCTTTTGTTTATTATGTACTCTCCACCTTCGGCCTCGATTGGGATGCCGCCCATGGCGTGAGATGGGCCTGTCAAATATCCGCCATTAGCCTTTATATCTACAGCGGCCCGTTGAGTAGCAGCAAATATGGTAGCCTGAGTCAATCGCCTCAATTCAATAATCAATTTTTCTTCTACTGAGGTGGCATTTAAGATAGCATCGCGCTGCTGTCTTGATATAAGGCCCATATTCATCATATCATTAGCGGCTAAGAATTTCTTTATCTGCTCGCCAGTTTCACCACCCGGACCAATTGGGACATCAGCAAAAGCATCAAGCATCTGACGGGTAAGGGCTCTTTGGGCCTGTGATTGATTTTGAACTGTGCCAGTGGCCATAGCCGCACGAATACCACCAATACCAGCCAGTATGTCTCTTCTTTCTTGAAGGCCGCCAAAAGCAAAATCCTCAAAAACATTTGAAATAGATTCTCTGAGATCTTGTTGTTTGGCTATTTCTGCTTGCAAATCAGCAAGATCTTGACTTCTATCAGATAGTCTATCTAGTTCATCAGCAGCTCTTTTGCTGGAGCTTTGAAGCTCTGCTAGTCGCTTCTGCTGGGCTTGGGTTGCCTTTCCCAATCCAACTTCTCTTATTATATCTTTTTGTTCGGCGCGATTTTTTCTTATTAAATTCGCCGCGCCCACTGCGTCACCAGCTCTAAGGCCCGTAGTACCAAGATTTATTTGCGCCCTCTGTGTTCTAGCTGCTTGTTTTTGCGCAAGAGATAATTCTTGACCTCTGGCCTTTGCCAAAGCTTCAGCGCCGTTAATGCTAACATCTACGACTTTTGCCTCGGCGTCTATTTGGCGCTGCATGACGCTTTCTTGTTGCTCATACATTTTTTGACGAAGCTTATTTTCGTTGCCTATAAGCTGATTTCCACGTTTTAAGTGTTCTCTATAATAATCACTTTCTTTGATCACTTCTTCAAATATTTCATCAAATTCTTTAGAAGTAATTCCTTGGTCGGCTCTGTCTGATATTCTTTTTAGTATTTCGGCTTGCATTTTATCGCCCAAATTAGTGAAGCTTTGCCTGAATCCAGCCGCATCAATTATTTTTTGCGGCTCAATATCAACAAATCCGGGCTTAGAAGCCGCGCCAGCACCAAATTCATTTAAAACATTTCTTCTTCCTTCTGTTAATACTTTTGCTGTACTCGTAAGAGCGTCTACAGCCTCACGCCCAGCGGCCTGCATTCTTTCTGGCAAATTAGCAACAACTTCATTAATATCCTTAGTAAATTTAGTTAGATCTTCAATTTCTGTAAGATTTTCTAGACCACTAACTGGATTAGACAAATTCACAGAAGTATTATTCAGGATGGCTTCAGCATTTTCTAAACTTCGTCCAAAGCTCTCTAGCTTTGCTTCTTCTGTAGCCAGCGCTGCACCAAATGCTTTAGCTCTGTCCATTCTTTTTCTGAACTCATCAGCGGCAGCGGCTGCCTCCAGTTGCGCTTTGTACATAAGTTGGGTTGTCGCCACAGTATCTCTGGCTGATTTATCAAAATCTCTTAAAGCACCTTCCCCATCAATCAATATTTTCTTTTCTCTCTGCTTTAGAGTTTTTATTTCATTTTCTAGCGAGGCGCGCTCGGTGGCATTTTGTGCCGTGTTGTTAAGATCATATTCCGCTATATTTATTGAATCTCTAACAAGGCCAGC
>Ga0208919_1002159_pt1 | contig 10536 bp, 22 predicted proteins | sample 4_EtaG_FD_184076 | JGI IMG/M metagenome (GOLD analysis project Ga0208919, IMG submission 184076) | Marine viral communities from the Subarctic Pacific Ocean - 4_ETSP_OMZ_AT15127 metaG (SPAdes) (version 3) | ecosystem: Environmental > Aquatic > Marine > Oceanic | place: Pacific Ocean | collected... | reverse complement strand
ATCAAGCTATAATGGAAAGAACACTTCCTTAATCTCCCCATTGTTTATTCATTTCATCAGCTTCTAATTGTACTTGAAAGCTCTTGTACATAAGCCACGCTCCGTGAGCTATATAGCCCTTATCTGCCGATCCTTTTGCGAGTTTGATCTCTTCTAATAATAAAGCGGCAAGTTCTGGTTGTTCTTTTTTAAATTTTGCCCAGAATTCCACTAAGTGAGATAATGCCATACTATCAGTATCCTGTCTACCTAATTCATGTTTAATAACATTGGTAACATCTTTAGATACTTTTGGCAATTTAGACAACTTATTTCCCCTATATAATCTTTATCTGTACTTTATTATACCCCTAATCTCGCGTGCTAATAGCCACAAAAAAGCCAGCAAGCTAGTTTGGTTGATACGGCTGCTATTATTGTCTATCTCGCGTGCTACTTAAAAATCATAAACCCAAGAAGATATATAGGATAGGACATTCCGCATATTTTCCATAGGGTATTGAGACTCAATATCAATAAGCATACCCCTCTATTGGGGCGTAAATATTTTTTATTTTATCTGTTATTTTTAATTGCCGTAAGTCCTTATTATGATTACACTTACATTATACCATATATATCGGCACTTTCAATCCATAAATTTAATCTTTTTTTGGCACGGGACGGGCGGGCCCCGTTCGTTTTTGTCAACCCCTATTGCATAAAAAAAGCCCCTCACCAGCCTAAGCCGATGAAGGGCAACACAAGGGAGAGACACTTATGCGGTCAACTCCAGAGCAGTATCAAGAGCCTTTCGACTCATCGTGCCGTTCTGTCCAAACCACAAGGAATCCATGCGGTTATTTTCATTACGACCCTTTGAGTAGTTCAGGTATTCAGTGACGGCGTTATACGCACCCCAATAAGTACCACGAACTCCAGCAATGTCAGAGCCTTTACCGTTCTCGAACAATGTCGTAACAGTCGCTACGATATTTTTCGTTCGGGTTGGCAATTCGTCCTCAGACTTTTTGGTATCAGCACCTAAAACGATTTTGATATACTTGTCTAAGTCATCGCTGTTGATAGTCCTTGAAGCCAAGTAGCGGTATTGTTCCGCAGTAGCTTCAAATTCTTGATTAGCGAAGTTCATCACGTCACGCATCGATTGCACATTCGCATTAACGAATTTTGAATGACGCACACGGATTAGCTTCGACGCTTCACAGTTACGGGCTAACGCTTCTGTGTTTGCACATACCACTCGAATGGGAGTAAACCCAAAGTGTACGGCAAGTTTTCCATCATGCCCATTAGACAACAGAACAAATTTGGCGATTTCATCACCTGCGACAATTTCGCTGTTGTCCTGATTTAATTGACACAATACCCAAATACGTTCACCATTTCGTAATGAACCAGCGGTGTGGATTGCCATTTCACCAGCATCAACCAACGGTTCAAAAATTCGGAACGCTTCGTGATTTTGCAAAGGTGTCCAACGCTTACCCACGATGCCAAGAATCCTGTCATCTGAGGTTCGATAAGACGCACGATGCGTAACCTTTTCACCATCAGCCGTAAATAACGGCTTGGTATCCACTTCCCAATCTAAACCGGCTTGTCGGAACGCTTCCCAAAAACCAGTATCACCGCTGATTTGGGTTCCCAAACCGTGCCACGGCGTTGCGCCTGCGAATACCATCTTTTCTACTTCATGAGCCATAATAACTCTCCCTTAAAAAAACTCTTTCCTAACGATTTCATTATACCATATTTATCGACAGTTGCAAGTAAAAACTTTAACTTTTTTACCACCAACTCGAATAAACTACGGTATATCCCTTGTCTATTGCCGCACGAGCAGACACAATAAAGTCACGGTCTTGCTCTGCATAGTGTTCGCTTGAATCTTCACCAAAGAAGAAACCTTGCGTTTCGGGCAACTCTTGATTGTCCAAACTTTCTTCCAAACAATCTAAATCCTCAAGTGTCAATTCAACATCGACACAATTAAATTCGCCTTCGCCACCCTTTTCATAATAAAGAGATTCCATAAAGCCCTGCAGATTTGGGTGTTTACGCCAGTAGGCTAATTCTATGTTATCCTCATATTCTTTGTCGATATGAGTTTCTACTGTTTCTTTTCCGTCCTTGTCGGTAAAAGTTGTACTGCTCTCAACTTCTATCAACTTACCCTTATATCCGTTTGCATATTGGTCTAAGCCCATTTCATTCTCCCTAGTGTGATTAACTTGATTACTCTTTAAGTATACTATATATATCGACCATTTGCAAGCCCAACGTGAGAAAAAACTCAGAAAAAAACAAAATACTTTCCCCCTCCTTTGGGGGTTGCGGGGCGGGCCCGCTCCGTTTTTTTTACCCGATTTGGTTTCCGTGAGCCTGCCAACCGTGTCGCTGGTAAAGACAGGAATGATTAGCTCCTCCAATCATCCAACTACAATCTTTAATCCTAACGTCTTTCGGCAACGCTTCATCTAGGAATTTTTCATAGTCGCCATTCTCAGGAAAGTTACTAGGCAACTCAATCTTAAACACTCCGGCACTCGCGGCATCTAAAACCCATATAAAATCTAAGTCATTCATTTTCTTCTCCCGTATGTTCAAAATCCCAGTATTTATTAAATTCTTGTCCCGCTTCCTCTGCCTCGCCCTTCATTTCGTCATAACAGTCCTCACAAAAATCTAGGACAGTGCTATCTTCTGCGTGGCACATTTGACACTCACTCATTCTAATATCCCCGCATCTTCTTCGATAACGTCACACACGTAAATCGCGCCCTTTTTAACTTGGTCTATTAGCCATTCTTGATTGAGCGAATCCGGACGGACTTGTAAATTGTCTGCGGCTTTCTCATCGACGCCATAGACACTAGCAATATCAACAATGTAAGTTTTAGCCATTTTATTTTACCTATAAAAAGAAAACCGGCTACGGGTGAAAGAAATCGGGGGAATATTGAAGCCCTGAAAAAAAATCCCGTAACCGGAAATCTCGGAAAGTTATGAAACGTCTACGCTAACCATACGACCATCGTAAAACGCTTTAGTGAATCCGTCCTCTAGTTCAACCGTTACCAGTTGCTTAGAACGCTCGCCTTTGATATTTCCATATCGCAGCGTCTCACTCGACAAGGGTTGTTTGCTAATGTCACGAACATCAACAACTTCACCACTGTAACTTTCGGCATTGCTTGCGTAGTCCTTAGTAAGAACTCCACCAACATTACCATCTTTTGCACCCTTTAAGTAGGTGAAACTAACATTATTACCTTTTTTCATAATCCTCTACCTTTCCGATAGTCAATTTCAAAATCTAACTCATATTGCTTAAAAACATAAATCTTGTAAATAAGCAAAAACACTAAACAGTAACCTAAAACTTCATACAAATTAGCCTCCATAGAAAAAAACACTTGACAACCCTATTATAACATATCGGCTATCCGATTGCAAGAACTTTATTCTTTTTTCTAGAATAACTTCCTTTTCCCTTTAATTCTTTTAACGCCTTTGCCGCTTCGCTTCCCTTTGGTTGTGTGCCGTGAACCAATAGGGCAAAATCCTGATTACGCAATGACGGTCTAGCAGCGTGGCTATCGTCGTGGTCTATTTCTAGTCCTAACTTTTCCGCTTCCGCTTCACTGAATACCACTTTTGCGGAACGTAACTTTTCACCAATATCCTCAGTCATATCAATTAGGTGGTCATCACGCCCACCATAACTAGCAGTTAAAATAAAATTGTCTAGGATAGGCATTTGCAATACAACATCATACCAATATCGCAAACTCTTAGTGTAAGCATAGAATAGAATGTTAGGATTTTCGCTTGCAGTCAACCACCACGCCCACATATAATCAGAATTGAAAAAATCGCCTGCAACGTGAATACGTACAATACCCGCATTTTTTGGTAGGCTATCCATCAGTAATAAATCCATATTGTTGGATTGTCGCAATAGGTCAAAATTGTGTTTGCGTGAATTGAACACGTTTGTATATTGTACTTCTTGCGACGCAGAGAAACAACGGAACTCATTATGTACGCCGTCTTTGATTTTACGCCTACCGTCAGATTGTACCACCGCTTTAGATAGACACGCCTTTGCATAGGGGCAAGAATATCCGCTTAGTAAATCCAACGAATAAATTTTTCTCTTATCTTTTAGATACTCAGCCAACTCAGGCACTTTTTTCAGTGCTTCGGTTTTTGCGTTTGCGTTTGAAAATTTTAACATAGATTCTCCCTTTTCGTGATTAGTGTTATACTAAGAGTATACCATATATATCGACCGATTGCAAACGTTTTGTGCAGTAATTCCGGAAAAAAAACCGAAATACTTTTCTAATGAGACTAGGTCTCAATAAGGCGGGCGGGGCGGGCCCGCTTCGATTTTCACAATAAAAAACAACCCGCGCCTGATTGATGAAACGGCATAGCCGAAAGGTCCCAAACGCGGATTGCTTTATTAAAATGTTGGTTCAGGCGTTGAGCGACTCCGCCACCTGATTTTAATGCTTGCGTATACATAGTCGTCCGAAGCACCAACAATATAAAGATCAGTAAGATGGGAAGCCATACCATCACGACAGGGGGTAAGCGTATTGTCACCTTGACCTGTCGCCCCTTCATCTAGGAGGCTTTAACTGGGTTACTGAAACACCACTAGATGTCCAACATGGTGTTGTATCTAGTCTTGGCGACTCGCTTAATGTAGCGAGGTTGTCCAGTATGCAAAACATTTCCAGTCTTGCATTCAACAATCTGCGCCCATTGGTCACGACTCTTGTCCTGCGTGTTTAACTTGCCCTTGATACCAACAGCAAACACATTTCCTTTAACAGCCTTCATAATACTTCTCCTAGTAGTGGTGAAAAAAATTAAAATGGCGTTTTAAAGTGCGCCACCACTTACGAAAGGATTTTTAAACTGCTTCCGATTCAGTTTGTTCTTCTTTTTCAGCGGCTAGCTTTGCGGCTTCAGCGGCTTTTTCTTCATCTTGTTCTGCAATCTTTTTGTTGCATACTTGAGCAATTGCTCGTAATGAAGTTTCATCCAACTGAATCTTCAGCTCGCCACCTTCGACAGTCAACTGTAATTCGTTGTGCCAACCGTAGTAAACGTGATTGACACCCTTCGCTTCGATAACTCTTGAAACTTTAACCATTTCAAAACCCTTTCTAAAAAACAACTTCCTTAACAACTCTTTCATTATACTATATTTATCGTCAATTGCAAACGAAAACTTTAACAATTTAATAACTTTTTAGGATATCTTTATGGTGATTAAAAACAGCCTCTACGAGAGTCCTACCGTTTTTACAGTCCATAACTACATGCGGTGCCCAAAGTATAGGTTTCTCGTTGCTGTAATTAATAAATGTTTCATTCTTATATGGGTTGTAGCTGACAGTAGTGCAGAAGTCAGGAATATTAGGAACACGGTCAACAATATAGCCGCTAATACCAGCATGGACATTCTTCTTTTTTTCTCTTAATACTTTTTTACGTCCTGCTTGCCCCACTAAGAACCTAGCATCTTTCAGCATTATATATTTGGTATGCTCTACAATCCTACCGTCTTGTCGAACACTCCACACTAATTTATGTAGGTTGAAGTAAACGTATACCCGCCGGTTTTTATCTATCATATGTTTCCCTTTCATGTTTTTCATTATACTATACATATCGTCCAGTTGCAACCCTAAACTTTAATTTATTTTGAAAAACTTACGTGATAAAACTTGCGTGCTAACCCTTTCATAAAACCCGAATGAACCTAGTTCGGATAATACTTATCTGGAAAATAAAAAGGGCGAAATGGGCGAAAGTCCACCTCTCAACGCTTTACCGCTACGCTGCCCTAATTGCTTATGTGTTAAGTATACCATATATATCGGTTATTTGCAACCCTAAACTTTAGAGAATCTTAGAATATTTTTACCCCTAAATTGGGGTAGACGGGGCGGGCCCGCTTCGATTTTGTCAAGCCCTAAAAGAAAAAGAAAAGGGGACAGTCCAAAGCCTGCATACGCGGCAACCTCTGAGCTATGGACTAAGTTCACTGGATTGCGAGCTAGTCCCCTAATCCCAACGAAAGACGAAATGTTTTATTTATCAATCACTTTCCACGTACCCTTGTCTAATGCTTTTTCGGCATCTTTCAAAGGGAATGTTAAGGACTGCTTGCCCTTCTTGCCTGTGAGCGTAACGCCCTCTGATGTAATTTTGGTTACTGTGGTTTTTTCAATACCATTCATAACCACACTGTTGATTCCTAGTATCTTCTTCATTATGACCACTCTTTCATTGCTGCCCGATTTTGTGATGAACGGGTACGTTGGCGTTTCGGGCGTAAGTCATGAGCGCCTGTACCTGTAATATGTTTTTGATGTCCGATTGAAACATTAATGTCGCTCGGTTTAATAACTAACTTTTTTAATTTTTTAGGCATCGAATAAATCCTCTAGTTGTTTGCCTTCAATCTCTGCACCTACTGATTCATAGGTTAGAAACATTGCCGCACTAACAACAAGTGCCGCAGTTAATTGTTCTTCTAATCCGGCATCTTCGCCAACCAACGACTCTGACAGACTAGACGCAGTAGCCGCAATTACACGGGCTGATTTTGGGTGTTTCTCCATCATGCCTTCACAATATTCCATAGGGTCGGATTGTGTCGCTTTTGATAGGACTGCCAACAAGGTAGCTTCTTTTATTTCTGGTAAACTCATAATAATCCCTTTCGTTTTTTTTACTCTAGTTCAATTTCCATAGCTGACGCAAACGCCTGCTGATTACGATACAGCCTGTATTCGTTTACATTATAGTCTATTTCGTTTTCGTTGTCAACATCATTTTGGTACTGGTCAAGAATGTCTATTCTCTCTTGATTCCCGTGAATGATTTTGCCGTGAGATATTACAACGCTTTCGTGTCTAGGGTCTATCTCTCCCTGTTTCTGTTGTACCTGTTCCTGTAGTCGGTCAAGGCTTCTACCGCCCTCACGTTCGTCGTGATAGGATTCCGGTAACATATTATTAGGAACCCAAATAGATTCCAATTCGGCGGTTGAGTATTCGCCATTTTTAGCGGCTTCTAATTTTGCAATAACTTCTTGAGGCGTTTTCATATCTTTTCTTTCGTTGGTGTTTCGTTGATACTCTATCATTATATCATATACATCGGCATATGTCAAGCATTAACTTTACTTTTTTTCATCTTTTTTCTTAAATCTTTTGCACTCATGCCAACGTGACTACCTTCGCCAGTCTGTTGTGCATTAACCCATTCGCCCACCCATTTATCAGTGCTGTAGTAATGTCCAGCGATGAGGACAGTAGGCAACCCCTTAAACTCTCGCCAGTTCCTAACAGTTCCTGTTGCAACATTAAACTTTTTAGCATAATGCGATAGAGGTCTAAATTCGTCGGTGTTCATATTGAAATTTTTCATATCGTTTCCTTTCGTTGATATAACATAATTCTACCATAACATCTATTCAATTGCAAGGGCAAACTTCTCAAAATCTGAGATTTCTTTTTCCCATTCCCAACCGATTGGCGCGGCTAGTTCGTCCAATTGTTTACCCTGTACACATAGGGCGTTGACGCTTTCAAGCTCTTTCAAACTAGACAATCCAAATTCAGATTCGTTACCCTCTGTATAGCCGTAGAATATACCATCTGGGTCAGCGCCTTCTAATTGCCAAACTTCCCAACCATTAGGTAGTAGGTGCCAAGATAGAACCGTTACAGTATTTCCGTATTGTGTCGTTGCTTTTCGTCCGTCCATAATGTATTCCCTTTCGTGGAATTGCCTTAATTGTTATTCTTTGATTATATAATATATATCGTCCAATTGCAATAGCAAACTTAACTAATTCTCAGAAAAAAGCAAAATACTTTTACCCCCCTATCAGGGGGCGCGGGGCGGGCCCGCTCCGATTCCTTCGTTGTATTTTGAGAACTTACTGCACCCCACTACTTCTAGGTAGTGCAGCCCTATCACTGGATATTCTCCATAAGGGACTGTGGAACCGTGACCAATTCTTATCACCGGCATTCGTCTACAAAACTTGGGGCTCGATAATGGGTGATTTTTTGTAGTTCACCCAAATCCCGCATTCCGCTTTAGAGTGCAGTAAACTCTCAATTAAATTAAAAGTAATTCATTGTTTGTCGCTTCGTTTAGGTGCATAATCAACCCGTTTAAATATGCTATCGCGTCTTCGTAGAATACTTTGTCTGCCTCAGGTAATTCACATTCTCCCGTTATTAAATGGGTGTGCATGTTTAATTGCTTTTCGTATTCTCTCTGTGCAATTATCAACTCTATACCAATGGCTTCTAGCGTTGACTTTTGCACGGAGTATGTTTTTCCATTGTCTATTTGTTTTTCTATCACTTTATTCCCCTTCTAAATTTAAGCACCACAATTGAAATATGCTACGAGCCTGCACCTTATTCAGACCAAATTCATTTTGCAATTCTCTCGGCGCTCCCATCATATTCATGGTTGCACTTGCTCGCAGGTCGTCCAAAAACTCAAAATATAAATCGTTCATTTCACTTCTCCCTAAAAAATTAAATTTACATATCGTTGTATTTGAAACAGTGACTCTCAATCCTAATCGGCAACCTGCGTACATCGTTGAGAGGTGGTTTATACGGTTCCTGTTTCGGTTGTATTGTTGACCTGAATCCCACAGGTCTTACGGTTTTCGTTGTTAAGGTGTCTATACCGTTAATGTACCACCATGTTATTTAGCTTTTCACTATACCGTTCTCCTTGTCATTGATTGCATAAGTTTCGTCGTGCAGAGCAACGATTTCTTTTGCTACGGCTTTCCAAACCCGTTCCCAGATTTCTATAGTTTCTGTGTCATTGGCTTCTTTAGCCTTGCTGAACTGCGTACCAACTCTAGTACGGATTTCATAAAGTGGTTTCAGCTTCTGCTGTATTTGGTATCGTCTACTAGCCATTTTAATTCTCTCTTTCGTTATACTTCCATTATACTATATATATCGACAATTGCAACTAAATTCTTTAACTTTTTTAGATTAATTTTAGTAAAACTCGCGTGCAAGCTCGCGTGCTATACCCTATCTAAAACCCGCATCAAGCTAGAATAGCTGAGACAGACCCCTAGCAATCAGGGTCGAAGTCCATCCACTCAGTGAGTTCGGACGGCTGTCCGTCCTGTTCCTCCCGCCAATCCATTTCCGGATTGTCCACAAGTGGCTCACCGCATTCGGTGCATACTTGGGTTGAGTTTGATGGGTTTTCACAATAGTCACATAAAATCATAATAGTCCCTTTCATTGAACTGTTGTTTGTTATGTATACATTATAGCATAACTTTATATATTTGTCAAGAGCTAAATCATTATTTTTCTAAAATTCTTTGAAACCATTCTGCACCAATAAAACCAATAAGACACGCCGAAATCAGTAAATATAACATAGATACTCCTTTACTGTTTAATACTTGTTATATTATATATATCGGCAGTAGTCAACCCTAAACTTTAGAAAAAAAATAAAAAGAACGAAATACTTTTACCCCCCCAGTAGGGGGCGCGGGGCGGGCCCCGTTTTGGGATTTTGTCAAGCCCTAATCTTACCAATCGTTAGGGTGATTGATTTCAATCGGTAGCCCTACCATATGATTGGCTCTTGCCCTGACATCAGACACAGGATAAACACCTGCCTGCCAGTTAGTTTTACACACAACTATAATCAGCGTCTCATCGCTTTGGTGAAGCATAGCCGAAAAACCTCTGTCGATTAAAACATTAGCGGCGGCATCAAGTGGGCTATCTGCTTTTGTCCACTCGTGAACCATAACATCATTGTCGGCGTACTGTACTAAAAAATCATTCATTCTATTTTCCTTTATTGTGTATCAACTAAGCAGGATACGCCGGATATGATTATTGCAATTATTAGATATGTCATTCTGTTTTTCCTTCGTTGAATTTTCTTATTTCGTCATGTCACGGGTTTCGACTCTACCGCCCATTAGGGCTACCGTTTTAGATTTGCATTGGATTAGGTTCGTTTCTTGGTTAAAGGCTCAGGTCGTAATTTGTATGGGCGACACGGTAGGGAATCGAACCCTACGAAATTAGCAGTTATTAATCACGGCTAGCTTGCCGATTGAAAAACTTAAAACACACAGAGCCCGTCGGATGCCGTTTAAGTTTTAGACTAACAAAAGAGCTATCTAATTTCTCCTTGTCGTGTCATTGTGCGGTTGCGGTATTGTTTACTTGTTAACCGTTCAAGTGTCGTTGTTTACGCAGTTCGACTTCTCGTGCCATTGTTTACGCAGTTAGGCTTCTCGTGTCATTGTTATGCTGTTAGACTTCAGCACCACTTTATAGGTAGTGGTTACGGCTTACAGCACCCTGCTGAACTCGCACCTGTTGCATACTCAGCGAACCTTTGCCGCTTTTCGACATGCGGACAAGGTTAGGCGAACTTTTCGCAACACTTGCCAGAACTCGCTTTTGGCTTTTGCTTAAT
>Ga0208919_1002158_pt1 | contig 10540 bp, 14 predicted proteins | sample 4_EtaG_FD_184076 | JGI IMG/M metagenome (GOLD analysis project Ga0208919, IMG submission 184076) | Marine viral communities from the Subarctic Pacific Ocean - 4_ETSP_OMZ_AT15127 metaG (SPAdes) (version 3) | ecosystem: Environmental > Aquatic > Marine > Oceanic | place: Pacific Ocean | collected... | reverse complement strand
ACCTATGCTACCATCAATCACCAAACCTTTTTTCGGATCAGCTTCCATGCCATTCTCTGACATGAAACTTAGGAATTGTTGTTGTACATCTGAACTTAAAGGTCTATCAAAAACCTTGGCTTTTCTTCCACTTATCTTTAAAGCCATAATATCATCACTATTGTTATATTTATAAAAAGATGTATAATCATACAAAAATATATCAACATAATCAAATTAAAAAAAATGGAGAAATGATATGGGATTAAAAGTTAGTGAGAATGCAACACAGTTTCAGATACTCGAAGCTGGCGAACATCTTGGGGTTTGTTACAGCATCGTTGATGCTGGGACAAGAGAAGAACAGTACATGGACAACCCACCGAAGTTGCGTAAAACAATATATGTAACTTGGGAAGTACCAAGTCAAGAAATGGATGATGGCAGTGGTCCTTTAGTAACAGGTAAAAAATATACTGCATCATTAAATGAAAACTCTGCTTTATATAAAGATCTTGTTACATGGCGAGGTAAGCCATTTACCAGTGATGAGTTAAGTGGATTTGATGTAAGTAAAATGGTCGGAGCACCAGCTAATTTACATATCGAACATTACGAAACTCAAGATGGCAAAACGAGAGCTGGATTAAAAGCGATCTTCAAACCAGATGAATTTAAGATTACCAAAACAATTAATGATCCTGTTGTTTTTGATCTCGATGTGTATTGTGATTTTGTATCTGGTACAACCAATGAAGAAACAGTTGGCATGAGCGAAATGTTCGACAAGATACCTGAATGGTTACAGGAGATAATTAAAGACAGTATCGAATACAAAGCTGCCAGTGCAAAAGCACCAGCTAAGGAAGAATCATCTCCAACAGCGAGTGGTGGTTTGTCTGAGTTGGTAAAAGATACTGAGGATGAAAACATACCATTTTAGTCACCTGTTAGGGGAAGCTCAATCATCACACTTTCTCCAACTACCCTGAGCTTTCCCTAACTCCTTACAAAAGGAAAATTTATGCGACCAGCTGATAAATTAAAAAGTCATGATGTTGATCATCCTGACCACTACACACAGAATGACATCGAGTGCATCGAGTACATTAAGCAACAACTTGGCGATAAGTACCCAGCTTATCTCGAAGGCTCCATCATCAAATACATTCATCGTTACAAACACAAACAGAATCCCAAAAAGGATTTACAGAAAGCTAGGTGGTATCTCAGTGAATTAATTGAGACTACATCTTATTCTTTTAATTTAGTAGTTGAGGATGATGATGAAGTTTAAAGAAGGTGTATATGAAGATTTACCATTCAGCATTTACAATGAGATACCAGCCTATCGTGCTTCAGATCTAAAAGAAGCACATCGTTGTGTGTTTACTTGGATGAACAAGAAACCAATGAATGAAAGTCCTATACTTCTGGAAGGTAGAGTACAGCATACAGTATTTCTTGAACATCATAAGTTCGATGAAGAATTTGTTATTGAGCCAAAGATAGATAAAAGAACAAAAGCTGGTAAAGCTGACTATGCTGATTTCTTGAATACTGTTGGAGATAGAACACCTATATCGCAAACTCTATATGACAATTGTATGGAGCGCAGAGATGTGGTTAAAGACTACATACCAAAAGATGATCATCGTGTTGAGCTTACAATATGTTTTATGTGGAATGGGCATCCATTCAAATCGAGGATAGACTGGCATGATGGTGTTAAGCCATGGGATCTAAAAACATGTCGTGATGCATCACCAAGGGGATTTAGAAGCGCAGTTAATACTTATGGTTACTTTATGCAAGGATCTTTGTATGTCGATGCCTGTAAAAGTGCTGGAGTACCTTCTGATGGCTTTGCATTCTTAGCTCAGGAAAAAGCACATCCATATCCATATGGTATCTACGAACTATCTGATGAAGCGTTGGAATATGGTAGATCTAAAAATGAGCAAGCATTGTCTATGATTCTACATGCAAGATCCAATGATGACATAATGCCTTACAATCTATCTGGGAAACAAACCATACAGCTCGAAGATCTATGGTAAACCATTTTGATGTAGGTATTCTACTCTAGATCTATCGTACAGCCAGAACACCAAAAGATATCGATCACCTGATTCTACTGGTAAACCTTTATGCATCATATGGAAGGATGGAAACATCAATGCATGTCCAGTTGGCAATGGATCTATCTTTCCATAGTTATGAAACTCTGTACCACCACCTTTATATTCTCCAGTGTTAAGTGGGACAACAACAGTTATATCTGATGAATCATCATGATGAAACGCACCCTGTGATTTATCTTTGAGATTGTAATTAGCTAATTGTATAGTCCCAATGTTTGCACAATGTCTTTGCCACAAACTAAAAAATATAGGATTCAAAACTGTTTGAACTATGTACCACATGTTCCTGTATAGATCTGGTAATTTCTCATGCAATATAACTTCTGGTATTTGTCTCAAAGTATCTTCTGAATCATTAGTTTTGAAATCCATGTGTTTGATTTCATCCACTAGCATTTTGCAAAACTGTCTCCTGAATAAAGGAACTTTGTAAATATCAGGGTGAATCTTTTTTATTATTTTATTGACTGGAGTTTTTGCAAGTTTATCTGTGCCAAGACTGGCATTGAACTTGGTTATCATCGGCAATGAATCTTGAACTTTATCATAAGTATTTTGATTCACACACCAATGAGATTGCATTGATAGCATGTAGTTTTTTATTTTATGTTCTGTCACAGAAAAGATAGTAACATTTTTTCAGATAAAAAAAACTCCCAGTTAAGGGAGTTTCGTTTTATTAAAAATTTTAGTTATGAAAGAACAGCATCAAGAGGTGCTGGATAACCATGCTCATCAAAAAACTTTTTCTTTGCTTCCCAGTTATCGTCATACACACTATCCATTTTTTTTACTAACGCTTTTGCTGACATGCATAATCCAAAATACCCTTCAGTAAAACCATATGGCTCTGAATAATAATCTGCATCAGAGTACAATTCGAACCATGCTCCATTTCTTACTATTGAAATCCAGTAATTTTTTTTAGTCTTATGTAATATTTCTACTGAATCAGGATATTCAGATCTTTCGTAATGATCATCGAAGAAAGCCTTCGATATTTTCAAACCTACTTTCGCCATTTTTTTCTCCTTGTTGTTTTTAAATATACTTCCCACATACAAATATTACCATAAATTACATAAATGTACAATTATTTATACATTTATTTTTAATTTATTTTATCGTCTCAAAACCTTTTTATAATAAGGCTTTCGGCATATATTAATATTACTCAATTAAAAAAAATTTTGATTTAAGAATAAATTTATTTTGGATGCGCAAAAAAAAACCCCAGAACAACTTGGTGTGGAAAGATTAAAGGAGCAATCTACAAGTTGTCTGGGGGAAACCTATGCTGGTTTATTTTACAATAAAATTAAGGCGATAGCTTGGTTTTTTTTGGCTATACATTAAGCATACTTTTGTTTTTATGGTGTTTATTAAACACAGTACCTAATGCACCTTGATAACTAACTGGTAATGTATCTCACCTCTCTAGCTTCTTTGGCATACTCGCCCAAAGTTTTAGTTGGCTTGAAATACATATCTCTTTCGATCTTCAAACCAAATGGCAGTTTGAGTGACTCCAGTTCTTTTAGGCTAACAGAACCTAACTCTGGTGATCCATGACCTAAATCACACAAGCCATACATTATGTCGCCTTTAATTTCTGATATTAACCAAGTTCCACTACCAGCTGGGTTAAATAACTTCAGCCATGGTTTATTATCAGGATGTTTTTCTGGGTTACTTTTGAGCTTACCCATTATCTCTTTAGTGATTAGTTTCACTATGCTTCTCCTTTGGGATTTATCATCCCAGCTTCTATTAAGTTATGAGCTGTTCTTCCGAACCACCCTTGTAACTGCCAAGCCAAGCCTGTATCAACTAAGTATTGCCATGCTTGCAAAACTTGATCATCATTTTCAGCTTCTATAAATCCCTCTGCTAATCCCACTGCTGTATATCTATCCATCACTTTCTCCTTTTTAATAAACAGTGTTATTCCAACCATCACCTTCATCGCAATTTATTACCAAGTTTTCCACCAGTTTCGATCTTTGTTCATCCATGCATGTTTGAGCTTTCACTTACTCCAGTTATTAAACATAATATATTTATCTACAATTTTTAAATCTAATAAAATAAATTCGTTATTTGTAAAAAATCCGTATCTGTAAATATTTGCAAAAGATTTCTCAAGATTCTTTAAATCTTCGATAGTCTCAGCTTTATCAATTCTTTTTACTGCTGATTTGTAATTACTCACTTCATTCCTCTCTATTAATTGCTCTATTCATTCTCTCAGCCAACACTGCCATGTGACAACCATCACAACATCTACCATCCACAATTGGTTGAGCATTATGTCCACCATTCCAAATAGGGTTGCCATCAAAATCTCTTTGTATTTCGATGGGACCATTACATATATCACAGCTCATCATTTCCATTTACGCTACCTCGCTTATGTTTTCGATTAACTTAGCATTTTTTACAATAGTGGTTTTGAAGTCTCCATACTGTAAGTGTTTTTTAACAACAAACTCCAGATCAAAAGTTTTGCCAATCGCGTACTTTGTACTGAAGTAACCATTGTAATACTCAGAATCTAGGATAAATTCAGAAAGAATTTTAGCTTTGGTAGTTAGCATAACTTTTTCACCACCTTCAGCTACAAAGTTCAAACGAGTATTTGAAACATAACTGTAAGGATCAGGCACTTGTTTTACATAAACCAGTGTAAACTTACCGCTAATTTTTTCGCCTTCAGTTCCTATAAATTTCATTACGATACCTCACTTATTGCGATTAGTGAAACAGCTACCAACTGGGGTAGGATTACAAGTTTGAAGAAATTTACAAACGCTTGAATCTCAGCTTTGTATTTCATTTTTTGCTCCTTTTTGTTTTTAAATATACTTTCCACATAACTATTGTACAAAAATATGCAAACAAGTACAACAATATCCACATAAAAATACACATATTTATACATATTTATAACTTACTGTTTTATATAGTATTTTTAATATATTATGCATAATCTTGTGTTTATTGTTGCAAATCTGTATAAATTTTATTAAAATATGCGCAAACTTTTATAAAAAAAAAGGTAAGGAAATGGAAGAAGTGATAAAGCAAAAGCAATATCCAAAAGGTAGGAAAAGTCTTGCTGTCGATTTAGATACATATAATCTATTGCAAGAGATTTGTTCTATGGAGCGTAGATCAAAAGTTGATCAACTTAGATTGATGATTGAAGTTAGGCACAATGAGTTAACTGCTTCAGATCAAAAAATAGCTACTGGATAAATATGTTTAATAAAAAAGAAACCAAGAAACAAACACCTGTTTCTTACGAGATCACTCACCCTAGTGAAGTGGTAGATTTGTTTGGTAAGCTCAACTTACATCATCAGACAGCTTTGCTTCGTTTGATATCTAGGAACTTAGTTGTCACCATAAATGGTGAAAGTGCTATGGGATATGAGATGAATTTTGAAGTGAATGGTGCTTTGATTGAAGCTGATAACTTAGACCAAACCAGCGAGTCCTGATCTTCTCATTGCTAACTCACGATCCTGTGGGTTAGGTAACACTGTTGGCGATACTGCTGGATTGATTTGTGTTGGTGCAACCATTGAAGTTGTATTTGGATTGACACTAAAACTTGGTGGATTCATAGGTGTAACATCTTCACTAAATTCAAATGCTGGCTGATCAAGATTAGGCATCGCTTCACCAAATTCATTTATTTTGTCTCGTAAATTCTCTATGGTTGAATCTGGAATTTCTTCTACTTTATCCATTGATGATTCTGTTCTGAACATTGGTCTTAAAATAGCTTGTGATGTAACAGATAACAAAGGTGTTTGGAATCTATTTAAAGTTTGTCTAACAGCATCAATTCCTTGGTTTGCTCTTTTAGAAGCATCAACAGCTTTAACAACTTTTTCACCACCAATTCTTAAAATTGGATGAGTAAGTAATTGTTGTCTAGCTAAAGCACCTAACATCGTATAACCAGTTCCTGATGGATTAAGTTTTATTTCTGCCCACAATGTTGGCAATACATCTTTTCTAAATTGTTCTATTCTTTTTATTTCGTTTGGAGTAAATAATTCTTTTATAATAGCTTTTTGTTTCCCAAAAACATCATTAAAATTATTAATTATAGCTGTTCTAGTTACTTCTCCACCTCTACCAGAAAATGCTTTTGTTAAAATACCATCTTTTAAAAGTGCTTTTATTTGCATAAATTCTGCTTCTGGCAAAGATTTTTTTAATTTATCTATAACTAATGGCAATGCTTGGTTTGGTGTAAATTTGTTATGCCCAAACAGAAGATTTGTTACTTGTAATGGTGTGTAATCATTATTAGAAAGTTGTTCTAAAATTCTATTTGCAGTTCTATCTGCTTGGTTCTTGGCTCCACCTTTACCTGACAATTTCATGTAATCACGATACATTCCAGTTGCACTAGCTAATTGATCTAATATTTCTTGATCTCCATAAATAAATCCTTTTTCTATTCCATCATAAACAGACTCATCTAATACCTTCTTCATGAGTAACAATGCGCGTTCTTCTGGACTACCTCTTTCAGCTTGTCCAATAGCTGTGTTTAGTCTTTTTTGATAACCATGTACGTTTTGCAAAGTTTGATCTTTAAATTTAGGATCTTTAGCTAATTTGACTAACCTTTTTAGTTGAGTCATTTCTCTCAACAAAGGTCCTTCTACCAACTGAGATGGAGCAAAATTATCAGAAATAACTTTAAGCATATTATCTGCAATAGTCACAACTCCTTCTTTTGTCATTTTAGGTGGTATTGCAACATTTTTTACAAAATCATATTTTTCACCAGCTTTAGTTTTTAATTTGTCTGCTTCACGAATTATAATATCTTGAGCTGCTTCACCAGCTTCTTGTGGTACATTTCCATAAATATCAGTTTTTTGAGCTAATCCAGCACCAAATTCGTCTTGTAATTTAAAAGCATCTGCTCTTATCTGTGAAAGTTGAGTATCATCAAAACCTCTAATTATGGTTGTACCAAGCTCATCTGAAGCTGATTGTCTAAGTACATCTTCAACACCTAATTGCTCTGTTTGTTTAGGACCAACACCTTCTGGCAAATCAGCTGTTCTTTGCCCTTGTGTTAGTGGATATTTAGATTGTTGTTCAATAACCTCATCTCCACCCTTTAATTCTCTAGCCAAAGGTCCAGCCAATACTTCTGGTTCAAATTTAGGTAATACCATTTCTACTATTTTTCTACCAGCAGTATCTAAGCCTATAGCTTTTGCTACATAGCCAACAGCTTTGATTGCTGGTGGCATAAGAACATCCATTCCAACACCTATACCTGTCATTGTCCCAATATCCATTCCAACATCGCCATAGGTTCTTTCTTGTGCTTTTGTTGTTCTTGGTGTGACAATACCAGATGCTACTTCTCCTACAGCTTCTGTTGTAGCATAAGCTGGCACACCCCTTGCTATTGTTCCTATTATTCCTTTAGCACCAGTTGCATATTTAGTTGCTGGAAAGTATTTAATCATTTCTCCAGTAAAAGTATTTAGATCAGTTCCAGAGAAACCGGGTTTATTCACATAATAAGGTAATTTGTTCCATACAATCATTGGCAAGCCAAATTTATCTTGGTAAATACCACCCCATTTTGGATCATCTTTAAAAGCATTTTCAAAAATTTCTGCTTTACCTAAATCATTGCTTGTCATAATTGATTTCAAGTTAGGAACAAGTGCTTTAAAAAAAGATGGTGCATTTGTACCCATTTGTGAAATTTCTGGAATATTTGGATATTCAACACCAAGCTCATCATCTTGAGAAACTTCAAATAGGTTATCATTAGGTGCTTCTACATCATTAATGTATTTTTGATCTCCAGCAAAATTTACTGAGTGCGCATCTTTTGGTAATGGTATTCCTTGACTCATTATGGGTTTTCCCACATATTTTGTTTCCAATCTTTAATCAAAAATGGACCTGTACCTGTGTCTACACCACTAAAAATACCTTCCGAATTATCAAATACAGCACCGGGTGGTAAAGAAGCCCAGAAGTCCAGAGTTAATTTCAAATATTCATCTTTACGACCATCTTCATTCCTTAATGCTTTTATGTTTTCTGGTAGTTTTACAAAAATACCTGTATCTCTTGCTCTCATTCTTTCATTTAAAACTTTGGCATCAGTTACTTTTTGGTCAGTAAGTAATTCTGTTTCATATTCATTATTTTTTAAGCCATTTTCTACCATTTTTTTATAAGCATAAAGAGCAATGTAGTTAGCAGCTGGTGTTTTTTCTAAAGAAAGTAAAGCATTTTGATAAGCTCTAAACTCCATATCTGAAGTTGAACCAGAACCAACAGGTCGCATTTTTGGAGCCAAATAATTAGAAATTGCATTAATATCTTCTAGCTGTGCTAATTGTGGATCGTCAATACCAAAAATTTGTACTGCAAGTTGTTTAAATGGTAAAAATACATCTGATACTTTACCTGTTTCTACTCCACCCATCAGTTGATCCATGGCTCTTTCTACTGATGGAAGTACATTAAAATGTTTATCTGCATTTGCATCTGCTGTTTTAGCAAGAGCTTTTAACCTGTCATTTCTGTATGTTATATATGGTGGTGGACTTCCACCACTAATGGGTGAAGTTAAAATATTAATAACTCCTTCACCATCTTTGTGAAGCGGAACAAGTTCCATGTATTGCCCAGACATAATAACAGGTGTTCCTATTTGCGCTTCTGATCCAGCAGTTATCACTGAAACTGCTTGTTCAAAATAAGGACTATCTTTTGACATACCTAAACTTGTTATTTGTTGTCTTGCATCTTCATCTGACATATATGTAGCTACTTGTCCTTTTGCTGGCACTTTAATACCACCAGAGCTATCAGGTCTTGTTCTTACTTTATCTCTAAGAACATAATGTTCTTGATCGCTCAAAGCTACAATTTCACCTTGTTCATATGATACACCACCTATTGTAATTGGTATGTTAGATACTACTTCATAATCTTTTGTTGCATAACTAGGTTCTTTTTTTGCTGCCGCCAAATTAACTTGATTCAAAAATTCGTTAGCAGTTCTTTCATCTTGTTGAGCTAATTCAAAGGCTTTCATTCCTATTTGTTGTCTAAGCTGTCTATCTCTTTCTTCTTCTTCTCTTGTTACTTTTTGAATATTTTGAAACCCAACACCTAAGCCTTGTGCAAGTGATCTGCCACCTCTGTTTGGTGTAGTTAACAATCCAGCACCTAGTTGTGTGGCTAAATCATAAATATTCATATCTCTGCTTGGTGGAGCAAACATAGATTTCAGTCTTTGGTTATATTTAGGAAAGTTAGTTTCAAAATCTCCACCTAATTCTTTTATTGCTTGTTGTCTTAACTGCTCCATTTTGCCATCACCACCATTCGACATTTTTATCAAACGAGATAGTTCTTTAGCGTTTTCATCAGTAAAGGTGACATCTCCACCTTCATCGAAAACATCAATTTGGTTTGGAATTTGTGATCTAGTAATAGCCATTATGTTGTCTTTGGATTTAGAAGATTTCCTATTGCGCCAAATGCGCTTAGTCCAGTTCCTAAACCAGACATCAATGCACTTGGTTTCGGAGCAAATTGTGTTGATGTTTGATATGTGCCAGCTGGAGCCATACCTATAAATGGTCTCAATGCATTATACTGTGCTAATGGAGCTTGTTGTCTAGCTAATGCATTAGCTCTTATTGCATCTGCTTCAGTCTGTGCTTGTGTTTGTTGCAATCTACCAGAGCCTAACAATTGATTGATATCGAATTGACCAGCTCTTTGTTTTTCAAAACCTAATCCAGCCAATCCAGATGCAGCTTGCCTTCTTGCATCATTTCTTCTGGCTTGTTCAGTCATAGCTAAAGTTCTCGCTCTATCGAAACCGCCAGATCTAATACCAGCTATCGCTTCTAGCATACCTCTTTCACGACCAGCTGCTTTCTCGCCAGCAAACTTACCAGCTCTCTCGCCAAAAGCAGAAAGACCACCTGATCTTATTGCACTGGCTGTATCAGATATATCTTCTTGTGCTCCATACTTTCTTATATCTTCAATGGCTTGTTGTACCACTTGATCTTCAAATGGATCATTAAATTTATCAATTTGACTACGATCAAAACCACCAGTGGTTTCTCTAAACAAACCACTTGCTTCATCTAATACAGGATTAACCATACCTACATTAGATCTAGTCATCTCCATAGCTCGTTTTTGATCATCAGTTAATCCAGCTACAGTTTGATCAACAACTCTTGGTGTACCATCTGGGTTAAAGAATGTACTCTCAGCTGCTTGCATTGCACCGGGTATAAATCCACCTTGCCCATCTAAACCAAATAACATTTGTTTTGTTGTTGGATCTAATCCTGTTGCAATACTTGTAATCCCTGATGCATAAG
>Ga0208919_1002157_pt1 | contig 10542 bp, 8 predicted proteins | sample 4_EtaG_FD_184076 | JGI IMG/M metagenome (GOLD analysis project Ga0208919, IMG submission 184076) | Marine viral communities from the Subarctic Pacific Ocean - 4_ETSP_OMZ_AT15127 metaG (SPAdes) (version 3) | ecosystem: Environmental > Aquatic > Marine > Oceanic | place: Pacific Ocean | collected... | reverse complement strand
ATAGCTGACAAGTCAAAAAAGCTTATTGAACGTATACCCAGAGAATTAAGAGAACAAAAACAATGGGAAGCAGTCCACGAAGGTGGTAGTATACATTACTTGGATAATGAAAAATTTATAAATTACACTTTAGGTGGCTCTTATTATTTTTTAGCTACATGTGGTTACATGTTAGATAATGTAGTTCAAACATTACGACGACATGGAATGTTTTATAAAAAATTTAAAACACTTTCAATTAACGAAGAAGTTATTTACGCAATTAACACTTGGAAAAAACTACAAGAAGGCGGAGAAGTGTACGCGGATAGTATAAAAAATTTATTTAATTTTATGTCAACAAGAAATAAAAATAAACCAAGAGGTCTTTTAAAGACAGGTGCAAAACAATTTAAAAAGTTAGACATGGATAAAAAGTATAGCGTTCATAATATAGAAGAACTTGGTTTGTTAGATCCAATATACGCTACTGAATGGCCTTGGCATGAAGCATTAGACACAATTAATGCGGGTGATAGAACTTACATTGAAAAAGTTATGCAACGTAACATCAATATAAACTCAGAACCACAAATTACTGTTAATACAATTTACGGCGTGAAAGGAGGAGAAGCTGACAACGTCATTTTATTTTCAAACATATCTCCAAGTGCTCAAGCTGCACTAAGAGAAAACATTAATGACTTGCGAAAAGTTTTTTATACAGGAATGACTAGAGCAAGAAAAAATTTATTTATTACTCGGAATGATCGCGGGTATGTTTTTAAGGAACTTTACGCATGAAATTTGTAAAACAACATGAATGGCTTATGCCTGAAAATATACCTGATGCAGTTTTTGAATCAGATATTGTGTCAATTGATTTAGAAACTAAAGATCCTAATCTTAAAAAATTAGGTGCTGGTTGGTCAAGAAATGATGGTAACACTATTGGCGTTGCAATTGCTGTTGATGGTTGGAAAGGTTATTTTCCTACTAATCATGAAGTAGGACCAAACTTTGATGAGAAAGTTTTAAAAAGAATTCTTAAAAAATTATTAGCAACTGACTCTACAAAAGTATTTCATAATGCAACTTATGATCTTGGGTGGTTACAACATATGGGGCTCGCGGTTCACGGAGAAATTAGAGACACCATGGTTATGGGCGCATTGGTCGATGAAAATAGACTTAGTTATTCATTAAATAATTTATCAAAAGATTACCTGGACGATAAAAAATCTGAATCAGGTTTATATAAAGCTGCTGAAGAGTTTAATGCGGATGCTAAAGCAGAGATGTACAAATTACCAGCTATGGACGTTGGTCCTTATGCAGAGCAAGACACAGTATTGACACTCAAACTTTTTCATAAATTTTCTGCACTTATTGATCAAGAAGAAATGAATGAAGTTTATCAATTAGAGATGAAGTTATTACCAATAATATTTAAAATGATATCGAAAGGAGTTAGAATTGATTTGGAACAAGCTGAGAAATCAGAAAAAGATTTATTACGAAGAGAGAAAAAGATACTTGATTACATCCTTAAAGACACAGGCGTCGCAATTGATCCTTTCAATGCGCGTGCTATTGGTCGAGCTTTTGATGCAAAGAAAATTCCATATGAACGCACTGAGAAGTCTGGTCAGCCTAAATTTGATAAAGACTTTCTTTCAAATCATAGTTCTGATCTTGCAAAAAATGTTGTTCAATTACGTGAAATTAATAAAGCGAGAACCACATTTATAGAAACTATAAAAAAACATTCTTATAAAGGTAGAATACATGCAAGTATAAATCAATTACGTAATGACATGGGTGGCACTGTTTCAGGTAGAATTTCTATGCGTAATCCTAATTTACAACAAATGCCAGCACGTAATCCTGAGGTATCAAACATAATAAGATCTTTATTTCTTCCTGAAGAAGGAGAAAAGTGGGGAGCATTTGATTACTCACAACAAGAGCCAAGAATAATGACACATTTTGCATCAAGCGTAAAAGTTGATGGTAAAAATTTATATGGGGTCATGGATGTTGTTGAAGCTTTTCAAGATCCTAAAACAGACTTTCATCAACAGATTGCAGACATGGCTGAAATAAATCGTAAGACAGCAAAAACAATTAATCTTGGTTTGTCATATGGTATGGGTATTAAAAAACTTGCTGGTGAATTAAGCATGGATCTAAATGATGCAAAACAACTATTTAATAAATATCATTCAAGAGTTCCTTTTGTAAAACAATTAATTGATATTGCTACTAACAGAGCAGAGAAATATGGGTTTATTCGCACGATTATGGGAAGAAAATGTCGTTTCAATTTGTACGTTCCAACTGAGTGGGGTGTTTTTAAGCCACTACCTAAGGAGGAGGCAGAGCTTGAATATGGCACGGGCTTTAATCAAATTAAACGTGCGGGTACTTTTCGGGCGCTCAACAGATTAATTCAAGGGTCAGCAGCTGATCAAACAAAAAAATCTATGGTAGATTTAGCGGCTGAAGGTTTATTCCCCTTGATACAAATCCATGATGAGTTGGATTTTTCTGTTGGCTCCGAAAAAGAACAAAAGAAAATAATAGAGATAATGGAAAATTCTGTAAATTTAAAAGTACCGAGCAAGGTTGATGTTGCTCTTGGCAACAATTGGGGTCAAGCAAATGATTAAAAATGAAAGAATGGCAAGATATCGGAACACGGACAAAGGGCGTGCAGCTCACAATAGAAGTCAAATAAAATATATAGAAAATTTAAAGAAAACTATTTCAGGACGAATAAAGGTTAGATATGGTAAAATACAATCTTTATGGGGCAAAAATGTAGCTGATTGGTGGATAAATCAAAAGTGTCAATGCAAAATATGTAATAAACAATTTTATGAAAAAGCACCAGTTAGAGCCAAAAAAAATGCTCCCGACTGGGAAAAAGAAATGGTTATTGATCATAATCATCAATATTCAAAAAAAGATTTTAAAAATAATGCGAATATTTTACCTCGAGGTATGCTTTGTAATAGGTGTAATCTTATTTTAGGTATTGCAAAAGATGATATTAAATTATTAAAATCTTGTATAGACTATCTTAATGATAAAAACATTTGTATTAGTAGTAAGTCTTTGGGGCTTTAATGGTAGTAGCTGGGTATATACAGGCAATCAAACTGTATTGAGTATGCAGCTTAATAAAGAACAATGTCAGATGATTGAACAAAGCTGGACCAAGTTTGAAAAGAACCCGTACTTTCGCTTTTCCATAGAGTGCGTAGAAGAAATAAGGAAAGAGACATAATTGAATAAAAAATGTTGTGAGCGATGCAATAAAACTTACATTAAAGATGTAATGTTAGCTTGGCAAAAAGGAGCTTATAAAAAAGATGTATATTGGTACTGTATCAAGTGTTACAATTATTTAAAATCATTGTAATTTGTTTAACAATTGTAGGGTGTGTTTATCTTTACATTTATCATTCGCCATATCAAACATTTTTGCGCGATTGTCGGATAAATGAATTTGGTGATTTTAGTGATGAATTTTGTACGTGGAAATATTTTGAATTAATTAAGGAAAATTCTTGGTTAGAATTAATCTATTAATTGATCAATTTTATCATCTATAGAAACAACATTTGCTTCAATAACAGATAGCCTTGCATCAATGCGAAGCATATCTAAATCTTTTATTTTACTTTCATTAGCCATAACTCTCGTTACTAACATTCCATAACTATAAATTACAGTAACAGTCGCAATACCTATTGCAGTAATGTTTAGAGGATTTATTTTCATTTAGTAATTCCTTGACTTTTTAAAAGTGCATCAAATGCTGCACCAACATTTGCTGTTACATCCTCTGTTTGATTTGTTAAATCATTAATTCCTCCAATTACTTTAGGAAAAAAATTAACGCCTCTCATATCTTCCTTCATATACTGTCTACCTAAACCTTGAGAAGCAATACCAGTATTTGCAAACATTTCATCCAAAGGAGATCTACCCCCATAAAGTTGTTCTTCTCCCGCATTAGATCCTTGATCTAGCATTTCAGCACCTAAAGAACTTGGAGCTATATCTGTTGAATTATTTTTCTTTATATTTAGAAAATCTCTAAAAGCACTAACACCTTTATCCAGGTCTGGTGTTAAGTCTTTAATGTCACTAATCATAGTGCCTAAATCTCCTGCTGCATCTTTTCCTTCTTGTACTACTGCATCAGTAAAATTTGCAATTTTACCATCTCCAGTAAAAAGACCTCCTAAATTATCAACAAGTTCCATTCCCTTTCCAAAAAGAGTTCCACCTTTAATATAATCCGCAACACCGCCCATTATTTTTGTTATAGGATTTGGAAACAGTCTTTTATACGCTTCTTGTTCTTCTGCGCTACCTGTTTTAAAATCTTCCATTGCACCTGAATATTCAGTCAACCCTGATGCTGTGCCAGCTCCGCCTAAATTGCCCGTGTAAAAATTAGCAATTACTTGTTCACCAGGAGTTAATGGTTGTCCTTTTATCAATTTATCTCTTATATAATTGTATTCACCTTCTCTTTTACCAAATTGTACATTTGGATTTAATTGAGTAGTGGATAGACCTCCAGGTTGATTTTTCATATCTCTAACTTGAGTTAGTGCATTCATCGCTGATTGAATCATTGCTTCATTTAAATCTTGAGATGGATTATAATCAGGTTTATTTGCTTGAGAACGAGATCCTGTGTAACCTACATTGGTGGTTACAACATTGTCTTCATGTCCTGCTATATGTGCCATTATATTGTCTCCGTTGCTATCGCTCGCATCAATGGATCATCTCCAGCTAATGCAAGCCTTGATTGTGGGTTTAATTTTTGTGGTGTTTCAATTTCAGCTACAGTACCTACATCAGGAGCTATCGCTTCTGCTGGAACTTCAAAGCTTGTAGGTTCAATTGACTGCGGTGTTTCTTTCTGTGTACCAAATATTTGAGGAACAATTAATCCTTTATCTCGGTATCTCTTATCTAAATATTGATCTACAGCATCCATTGTGCCTAAACTATCTAATTCTTCCTGCGACTGCAAGTATAAATCTTTAGCTAAAGGATCACCTTCATTTGTCTGTGCTTGTAGTTTATTAAATTCATTATCAAGTTCTCCCGGTAATTCAGGGTATTGTTTATATAAAGTTTCAATAGCCTCTAATGCATATCTATTTGATATTGGTAAAGGTCTTTTTAATCCAGGTCTTACAAAAATATTCGTAGCAGATTTAGCACTAGCTTCCATTGCTTTTGTTGCTGCATCAAGCGCCATTGGAGAAGAAATTAAATAACCCATTTTACGTGATGCAATTAAACCAAGTAAAGTTAATGGTATTGAAGCACCTCCAAGTGTAGCTGCACCAGCAATAGGTAAGACAGCAGTTGCAAACGCACCAGCACCTCCTAGCATTGTTCTTCTTGCTAAGAATTGTGACATGTTTAAATTTTTACCATTGAAAAAAGTATCTGCTGCATTAGCAAATGCTAAAAGTTTTTTTGCATCAGGTATTTCAATGTTTTTACCCGCAATGTTTAAAGCTTCTTCTAAAGCAGAACCTTTTACTTCTAATGATTTACCCATTTGATCTAAACCTAAAAGACGTTTAAATCTTTTTGCATCAAAAGTAAGATTGTCAAAATTTTTAAATACATTCAAATCAAAATCTAAAATACCAGGTTTATCTTGTTTACCTAAAATAAAAGAATCTTCAAAAGTTGATAGTAACTTTGCTTTAACTCCTTTTGCAAACATATCATCACCCATTAAATTTCTCATTGCTTTAACCGCATCAGGACTTTGAAAATCTCTAAACACAACATTAAATAATCTATCCGATTCAATACTTCCAGGTGCTTTTAACAAAGCTTGAAAAGCAAATTTAGAATCTGCTCCTAAAGATTTAGCTGTGGGAGAACCAAACAATACTACCATGTCAGAATAAGCTTGATCAGCATCTTTTAATAAAGTTTTTAATTGAGGGCCTATATCAGAACCATCCGCATACTTACCAAGTGATTTTTCTAATCCTTTAGACACTTCATAAAGAGCATCACGAAGAGCTACGTTTCCAGTTTGCGCTGTTCCTTTTGCTCCATACTGATAAATTAAATCATTAACCGCTGTTCTTGTTTCTTTCCAAGTCTCTCCATTAATCATTTGTTGTGGAGATTGTGCGAGTCTTTGTAACTGCTCATACATTGGTGTTCTTGTTACTGCTGGGTTTAAAGCAGAAATTTCGTCTATTCTTTTAAGCTGTGCTTTTGCTATATTAATGGTGTCACTTATATCTAAAACAGTTTTATTACCTATCGTATCAAAAAATGTATCATACTTTCCTGATACATTTTGAATAATTTTTTTAGAAATACTATCTCTTACTTTAGATAAGTCATGACCAAGTTCAGCTAAATTAAAAGATGGACCATTATAAAAAACACTTTGTGCTGAATCCATAAATCTTTTTTGTGTTTCACCAAATGCTCTTTTTACACCTCCACCAAAGAAAGGAATTCTACCTAGTGCGTTTGGAATTATTCTCATGATTTCAAATTTAGATACATCTGAAATAGAGGGAACTATACCTGTTGCGTCTTCTACTTGCCTTGCGTATGCTGTTTCTTGTTTTCCTACACCCACTAATTTTCTTCCAATTGGTCTAAGTGCATTTACAGCAGGTCTAAAAAAACCAAATGCTGTTCCAAAGGCTAAGTCAATAGCAGCTTCTTTTGCTAAATAACTTTTAAATTCTTCTTGAGAAGGTCTGTCTATACCTTGATTATATCCTAAAAACTCACCAATCTCATTATATGTTGGAGTGTAAAGCATACCTTTACTATTTAAATTGTCTAACATTTTTTCGTAACCAACTAATCCAGATAGATAACCTAATGTGCCACCTACAATAGAACCAGCTACAGCACCTGCTGGACCACCAAACATTCCTATCCTTGCTCCAGTCACAGCACCGCCCACTGTTCCACCAACACTTCCGCCTAAACCAAGTATAAGTTTAAGTGCGGGAAAAGGATTTACCATTGCTGTGTTGTATTGATCTGAAGTAATTTCTTTACCACTTATTAATCTAGGGTTCATTTCAGCATCTGTATAACCAACTAAACTTTGAAACTGATCTGTTGCTTCCATTATTTCGCCTTGAGTTTTACCTTGAGCTAAACCATTTCTAATAATATCAGCCATGCCATTTTTAAATTCATTAAAAGGCATTTTATGTCTGTTAGGATCATATCTAGTTGTACCTGTTGCACTTTCAGCAGCTTGTGTAAATCCTAAAAATTTTGGTAGCGCAGAATCTTTAGGAAGAAACGTATCATCACCATCTTGCATTTGAGGAGCAGATTGTTGCTTAACTGCTTGTTCTCTTATTTCTGATAACTCTTGTATTGTAAGCATGTTAATTCCTTAGCTGTTCTAATAATTCAGGATCTACAAGTCCATCTAGTTTGTCAATTTTTTGATTATTAAAATAATTTGATGTTTGAGCAGATGAACTAACAGAACCTGTATCAGTTTTTAAAGGATTCCAACCACCCTGAAAAGATAAACCATCACCAGCTATTCTAATTTTATGGTCCTCATACTCTTGTCCATCTAAAACATATTGTAACTCTTCATTGTATTCTCTTGTAAAATATTCAAGAAATTGTTTATATCTGTTCATTGTTTTTTCATTGGAGTTTGTAAATCCACCTAAACGAACAATACTATTTGCTTGTGCAATAACGTCTTTAAGTAGTCTGTTTGATCCTTGTAAGTATCTTGCAAAAGCAAATGTTTGCGTTGTTTCTAAAATTTTAATAATGTCAAGATCAGGATCACCTCTTAAATCTTGTTGAAACTGACCGTAATATTGAGCTACTTTGGAAGCTTCAGCTTCTTTTTCCTCATTACTTAAACCACTTTGATATATCTCATCAATAATAGCATTTTTTTGATCGTTGGCTACTGACACTAATTGATTATAATCCATGTCAACACCTAGCTCATTTAAAATTATTTGTTGTTGATCTAAATTTGACTTACCAGCAATCTTTTCTTTTATTGCTTTAGCCTTATCTCCTTGACCAAAAAATTCTGCAAAAGTGTTTGAACCTTCATCTAAAATTTCAGAAAGAGTTTTTGAAAATATTCTTACATTATATGATGGCCCATAAACTGATTTACCTTGTTGTGCATATTTATCACCGATACCTAGAACAAGTTGTGTGTTATCTAATCCTTGTTTAAGAAATCGTAAAGTTTCGGTGTGTTTTTGTAAAGCTTTTAAATCTTTACCAACTAAACCACTTGTATATATTTGATCTGTTGCGCCAGGAGTTTGTGTAATCGTAAACATTTGTTTGCCTACTAACTCTGAGGGCACAGCTTGTCCTCCAATTGTTTCAGGGTATTTAAAATTGGAATAAAAAGTAGCTTCAGCAGGTGTCATGATAGGTTTAAAGAATGAGGTTTGCCCAGATCTATTACCCGCGTCATCATAATCAATTGCCATAACAGCAGAAGCAAAACGAGGATCTTCTTCAAATCTTCTTTGTGCTATTTCATCTTCTTCTTTTACTAAACTAAAAGCAGTTAAACCAATTTCTTTTAAATCATTTTGTTTCTGTGCTTTTTGTTGCATGATGTAATCTGAGGTGGGGGCTAATGCTTGAGCCACAGCATCAAGAAATTTAGGTAAGGGTTGTCTTCTGTTTGATCTAGCATTAAGTAAATCAACACCAAATTTAAATAATAACATATTTTTATCTAATTTTTCATCATACCCAATTGATTCTTTAAGTTCTTCAGTTAAACTTGCCACTCTGTTTTTCTTCTCTTCATTTGTCATTTTACCTTCTTGACTTTTAAGAAATTCAAAACTTCTTTCAGCTTCATCATTTCGTAGTTGATTAAAAGCTGATTTTAATTGTACTTCAGTTCTTACATTTTTGGTTCCTTCATTACCCCTAAACTTACCTGATAAAAATTCATTGACAGCATTTTCATCAACATCAGGGGTATTACTTGCTTCTTCATATTTATTTTTTTGTTTTTCTGTTGATAAATCATATTTAGTAGCGTCAGTAATTACTGGAGCAAATTGATTTGCTGTTGAAGCAAAAGTAGGGCTTACTACAGATTCAGGAGTGTTATTACTTACTGTGTCATTACTAGTGTTTGCACTTGGAACTATATTATTGCTTGTTAGATTTGCAATTCTTGCTTGTAAATTTCTTAATATTTCATCGTGATTAACATTGTACTGTAGCGCGCCTGAATTCATTTGTTTCACAGCATCATTAAGCTGATTTAAATCAAAAGTTTGATAATTATTTTTTATAAAATCTGCTTTTTTAGCTGGTGTTTCTTGAGTAAAAAAACTGCCTATAGCAGAAATATCATCATAAAAATCATCTAAAAGACTTGAATTTTGATTTACATCAGACATGTTTTAAAGCCATTATCCCCTTGTTCATTGATCCACCATCTCTACTGAAAAATGATCCTGATCCACCTAGAATAGCAGCTCCAGCGCCTAATATATCTTGTAAAGGCGAAGACGTTGAACCATAAGTTTCTTGTATTTGATATCCTTGATTGCTAGGTAATCCACTTATAGCATCGGAGTAAGCTCCGTATAATTGTAAAGGTCTGTTTTGTGCTGCAAGAATATTTTGATATTCAGTATCTCCAGCTTCTTTTATTGCTGCTTGCTCCAAAGAACCTGCACCCAGCAGAGCAGAAATATCTTGTAAGCCAAGTTTATTTTCTAAACTTGCTAAACCTCCACCCACTTGAGCACCTGAAAGTAAACTTTTTATTTGATCGGTTTGTGCTTTTGAACTTGCACTTGTATAGTATGGTGCTAATTGACCAGCTACTTGTTTTGATTTTTGCTCTTGGCCAAAAGAACCAAGCGCTAATTGCAAAGCTCTATCAATTGCTGTTTGTGAAGCTTTACCTACTTGACCTAAACGTGCATCTTCTATTTGACCTAATGCAACAGCTTCTCTATCTCCACCAAAAGCACCAGCTTTTTGAGCAGCATCAGTTGCTTGTTTTTTAGCTAAATCTGCTTGTTTGTTTATTTCATCAATAACATATTTTTGATACTCGTTCATGTAACTATCAGCACTAGAAGGATCAAACTTCATGCTTGCTGCGTCACTTAAATACTGTTGACCTTGTGTTAAGAAGTCAGGAATAGTCGTACCCGCTGAAGCAATACCAGATTTAAAAGCATCTTGAGCAGACGTTAAAGTTGGATCATATTGCCCAAGACCAGTTTTTAATTGTTCAATTGCAAACTTTTGTGTGTCAGACAATCCAGTCGCTTGTTTTTCAGGAAGACTCGGAATGTCCGTAATATATTGATTTAAAGCTGCTAATAAATCTTGCTGTGCCTTTTCAATATAGGCGGGTTTGCCATAAGTAATTGTTTGTGTTTCAGCCATTATGTTATCATTCTATTCATTTGTTGTGCATCTTCAAGACCTTTTACCACTGAACCTAAACCTGCGGTCATCATAGGGTCCGCGGTCATC
>Ga0208919_1002155_pt1 | contig 10553 bp, 18 predicted proteins | sample 4_EtaG_FD_184076 | JGI IMG/M metagenome (GOLD analysis project Ga0208919, IMG submission 184076) | Marine viral communities from the Subarctic Pacific Ocean - 4_ETSP_OMZ_AT15127 metaG (SPAdes) (version 3) | ecosystem: Environmental > Aquatic > Marine > Oceanic | place: Pacific Ocean | collected... | reverse complement strand
TCTCTTGTTCAGAGATATCCTCAATAGCAACTACCTCATCATCTAAAGTAATTTCATCATTATCTGGCATTTACTTTTCCTTAATATCCGAATGTCTGATCTGCTGGAACAAATGTGCTTCTATTATTATTAGAAGGATCGTAGTCAAATATACTGAATCGTGGTCTACTCATAATGCCGTATCGTAAAGCATCATAAATATGGTCTTCAGCTTTAGTATCTACATCTTCGGGATTCTTTTTATCTAAGGGAATAGAAGGTAGTTGAGCAATTGCATTAACGCAGTTTTCAAAGAAGACTAATCTAGGTTCTTCAGTATACTCATCTACTTGTAGCCTTCTATGTATTTCATTTTTCCCCGATACTCTGCTGCCCTTACTTCTATCAGAAGGTCGCCAGCGGCATCCCTTTTGAATCATCTGTTCTGCTAGGGAAGGACCAGTATCGCCACGCTTATGCCAAAGACTACTATCCAAAACCCCATAACGTATTTGTCCATCTTCTTCTTCAATCTCGTTAATCATATCTGCTAAATCAACAGCTAGTACTTTAGACACATATAACTCTCTATATACAATTAATTGTTCAGATGGTGAAACAGCAAACCAAAGAACAGCACTGTATGACCCATATCCGTAGTCGCATGAACGGAAGCGAATCCAGTTATGCGGTATATCGAAAGGCTCAACAACATGTATTTCCCTGTTAAACTCTGTAAAAGCAGCACCTTCTTTAATATCCCAATCACCTTCTAGTAATTGTTTCCTTTGCGTTTCCGGGAGAGATAATAACATAGCCTCATAATCCCCTGCTTGCGATAGATAGGGATTGTCAAATAGCCTTGCTGGTATAAATCTCCTTTTAAATAGAGGTTCCCCTTCTCTGGAGTGACCTTTAGGATATCGTAGTTCTGTGCCTGTTTCAATGTCCGTAGCCCAAAACGATTTGTTATGTGGCGCAGGATCAATAAACATCTTCTTAACCCATCCATGTCCTATACCTCCGGGGTTTGTTGTTGCCCTCATATAGACGGGTAAATCAGTTGCAATGGAGCGTAGACGAGAGCGCATATAATTCCATGCAAATGGTGTGGGCCATTGAGTCAACTCGTCAAAACCTATCCAGCTAAATGCTAGACCCTGATAACGCAAGACATCATCTTCTCTGTCGAGATATGACATCCACAATCTTGCGCCAGAAGGTGCGGTCCATTGCATTTTTCTTTCCGACCATTTTATTCCGGGCCAAATCTTGGGGTATAACTCCTGTGACTTCCATATCAACTCTCTAAGTTCTTCTGTTGTGTGACGTAGTAAAAGCCCACTAAAGGAGGGATGCCCCATGTACCTTAAGGGGTCTGCAAGCATAGCATATGACTTACCACCACCTGCTGATCCACCATAAAGTACTTCTCGTTCATTAGCCGCTAAAAAATTTGTTTGCGGTCCCGGATTAGGTTGAAAGATAACATTATGTGTTTCTTCTATATCTTCTGGTATATTTAAAACTTCTTGTATTTTAGTACTATCTTGCTTTGGCACCGATTCTTTTTTCTTCGATGCCTTGCGCCGTTTGGATCGCGTCTTGCGCGACTTCGGCAATCCTTCTGAGAGTTCTAACTTTGTTCTGGTTCTGCTTGCCATTCTTAATACGCTTCATTAAACCTACATGCGAAATAGTTCGGCCTGTCTTATTTGTAAGCCAGTTCGCAACTTGTCTATATGAGTATTGTTTAATATGGTCTTTTGCTGCATCAAGGCAATCCAACTCAAAAGGAATTGGTTGCAGTAGACTTTCGTTGTCTTTATCCAGTTCATATCCAAATGGAATAACCCTCGCTATCTTTGGCACAGGTAGCCACTCATTGTCCTCTTGTATATCTAGAGGTTGCGGCAGTTTCCATCTTCCAATCGACTTACGCATTGTCTTTCGGAGGAAGGAGCATAACGCCGCCTTTACTTTCAACTTGTATCTTCTCTGTTTTAATTAGACCAGTACGATCTAATATTTCTTTAGCGGCATTCATTTTTTCTTTTATGCCTAATTCAGTAGGATCAACTATACCACCCACCATTGCCGCCGCTGCTCTTGGCGCATTGCCAGCTAAAAACTCTTGCGTCTTTTCCATAATCTCGTCTTTAAGACTACTTATAATATCGCCTGTTGATGTAGTTGCGGCATACCCCGCCATACGTTTTGCTTCGTTAATGTCACCATTAGCGTTATCAAATAAGACACTGAGAAAAGTTTTTTGTTTATCAGTCAGTACTCTATTAGACATGCCACTCCCCTGTCTTCATAGTATGTGATAATCTATTTGCCCTTCGCCCTACCTGATCAGCCCATCGACTATCCATCATCTCTTCGGAAGCCCATGTATAATCTTCCTGTTCAATTGCAGCCCACATGTTTTTAAATTTAGATAGTCTAGGGATTCCCATATTAAAACCCATATCTACAACAACACGTTGCCGCGCAGCACTTAAATCTTCTACTACAGGAAAAGCACCAAGCAACTCACACACAACAATGTTAATGTCGTTCTTACATAACATGTAGGCATCAGCTTCAGTAATACCATTCTCATAGACCATATCAATGTCCATGTCCATAATCTCAAGTTCTTCATCTGTAATACCACGATCTTCAAGATTTCTACCAATGCCTATAGTATCTATGCCTAAATGGTCTTGATAGACTTCTAAGCGTAGCCCTTCATGCATAGCAATCTGTTTTACAAACTCTTGTTCATCATACTTCATATTTCTGGTGTATTCGATTTCTTGAACACCTTCTTATTATGCACAACATTAGGGAATAGAAACGGTACAAATCCATGTATAACTATCTTAACAAAGTATAGTACTGTCCAACCAGCTTCTTTCATAGATTGTATAAGATGCCCAACATAACCTACATTATGCTTAGACATATGTTCCATATCAAACCATTCTTTCATTACTTACTCCTCTTCATATTTTCTCTGGATACGCCCTTCCATTTTTCCGCTGACCGCATCCCACCTAATCCTAACAGGCTGAGAGTTAATGTCATTAACCCTTCTGTTGGAATTATTGGAATTGCTATGTCTGCACCAGAAACGGCTATAACCCATACAAATACGGGTTGAAATACGTACTGCCAGCCAAGACCAAAAGCGCATATCCACATGATAGCTGGCCTCGACCCACTTACGAATAAGGAGGGGTGCTTGGCCTGTTCAATGTTTGCTTGAGCTTGCGCTAGGTCTAGACTGACAACCTGTTGTTTAAGTTCAGCCTCTAGTTTAGTCTTAAGGTCTTTGTCCTCTACAAACTTATCAAGAACTTTACCTGCGACTCCTACAATGCTATCTGCTAATCCTAACATACTTTTCCTAACACTTCCATCTTTTTCTTGCTTGTCGTAAACGGCTATTGGGATTCTTCGCTGCTTTCGGGAACTTCTTCATCTGCCCTGCGCTTCGCGCACAGTAACTCTTACGCCTAGATGCTCTCTTTCCAGTTGGCTTACTTTCTGTAACAGCGGTCTTTAACTTACTGCCCGGATTATCCCTACGATACTTAGCTACACCTTTCTTAGTCATACCTGCCCCTTTTTTAGTAGGACGTTTATGACCACCTTTAATAGTGTGACCCTTCATTGTACCTTTACGTTTAGCCATTATTTCTTCCTTGATTTCTTCCAGCTAATCCTTGCTGGCCCCTTCTTCTTCTTAGAAGCAGAGGTACATTGCGCTTTTGTTGGTCTACATGCAGGATAAGGACGCTTCGACTTTGTAGCAGACTTCCTTCCGCAAGGTTTGCCTGTCTTGCAATCTACCCATCCTTTTCCTTTATTTCGCCCAAACCATTTCTTTAGGCTATCACTTTTTCTTTTTGCTGCCATTGGCTTTTACCTTTGGTTTGGTATGCCCCCACCCCATTTTCTTAAACTTTAGGTGGTCAGCATATGTCTTAGCCATTTTACCTTTACCCTTCTTTGGGTACATCATATGTGGTTTAAATTTCTTTTTGTCCATTATTTTTTCTTCCTTGTTTTATTACCCCAGTTTTTTGCGCCTACTTTGCGGCAGCGAACTAGCGCACCAGACGCATAAGCAGAAGGCCACTTCTTATACCGTGACTTTACCTTAGAGTAACATGCATCTTTTTTACCAGACTTCTTTTTTGCAGCCATTGTTAATCCTCTAATACTTCTACTGGGTATCGTTTACCATCAATAACTTTAAGACGTAGCTTACCATGTTTACATGCCCATCTTTCTACTCCACGTTTTGGAGGATCAGTTCGCTCTATTTTTCTCTTTATCTTTAGGCAATCAGATAAGCTATCTCTAGGCGTGAACTCTAGAAGCTGTCCCGCCGTTGTATAGAGATATAAAACAAATCCAACAAAGGTTTCCATTACTTTCCATTATGTGCTTCAAGGCTTCTGGCCTGATCTTTAAGTTCATCAATATTGCTTTGAGCTTTTTCCATATCTTTTTGTAGTCTGTTGATATTGACTTTATTATGTAGCATATCATTTACTTTTGCAGTAAGAGCCTCTAGTTGTCCACTCATATGTTCTATCAACATAAAGGCTTCTTTTTCTGTAGAGGATTGTGGTGTGTTAATTCTAAACTCATTATTCTTTTCTAAATCAGCAGACATAAGCTGCGCCTTAGTTTCTAGTTTATTCAATCTTTCTACTACACCAAAGTACGCCCACGTTCCTAAAGCTACGGCAGCAACTATAGATATAAGATTTCTTATGGGCATAGCCACAGAGGTTTCAGAGGATACTTCAGCCATTTAGCAATATGGTCCTGTACACCGATTCTCGTATATCCACCATGCTATGCCTATAAATATCACAACTACGACTATCAATTTTCCTGACTCCATCAGCCAGTAGTATACACGCTCCCATAGTGCATCGTCTTTTTCTTTTTTCTTTTTAGCTACCTCTTTATTTTTCTTTTGCCGTTCTTCTCGCTGCTTTAATCTTTTGTCCCGTTCATCAAGAATTGTGTCCCATGTACCCAATCCCCACTTCCTATCAATTTCTCTTTCTAGATTTCTAAGGGCAATATCATTTTGCTTCTGCGTAAGTACGTCATTTGCTACTGCGCTTATAGCAGTATCGTCATCATACCCCTCATCTCCAGCACGTATCTTAAGTATCTGCTGCATTCGGGTAGATGGTTTGTTAGGTTTCTTTCCTGTCTTTTTATTCTCCTCATGCGCGTCTTGATGACCAAACAGACTGTCCAGTGAATGTGTTAAGTCTTTTACATCTACACATGTCTCTGCAATTTTTTTACAAGCTGCGATAGAGAGGGCGATTGTTGCGGGGTCCAAACTTTCCTCCCTTTCTCATTTCAGTAATTAGAGCCGTATGTCTAGCTCTCCTCATCCATGCTGCTAGTCTTCTACCTCTCTTTGTATTTGGGTAGTAGACAGAGCCAATCCTTATATATTTATGTTTCTCCACATTTACATGCAGAGATCATCATAGTGTGAATTACATGATCTACGATAATTGTTATCATACAATGTCTTTCTATTAAAAAAAATTAAATTGAATATATATTTAAACATTCTTATTTATCCTGCTGGATTGTAGTATTCAGTTGCTGACAATGTAATATCAAATGTTGCACCAGCTTCCATATAGGCACATATCTTATCTCCTGCTTTTAAGGACAGGGTACTTCCATCGACTACGGATGCTACATTATACTGAAGAATGTCCATGCCATTTATAATATGTGCATAGCTAGTGCTTTCCGCAATATACCGTTGTACGTATATCTTTTTTGTTGCGGAGCCGCCATTGCCCACTAAGAGGAATGTTATCTGAGAAAGATATCTAGGCGGTACAGTATATACTACGTCAGCACTACCACTACCAGATGTTGCTGATATTGACTTATGTTTAGTAGTATATCTTCCGAAAGCGAAATCAACCATTAGCTAACCTTTAATTTATCGGTAACAACACCACCAGTTGAATACATATGGGACTTTTTATTAGCCATACCGCCGTCCATCATCTTTGCTTTTTTCTTAGTTTTCCCCACAGGGATCATATGAATGTCTATGACGAGTGCCATCTCTTTTTTCTTTTTACTTTTTTTTGCCATTCTTCAATTCCTTTATTTCAGTAGCATTATTAGCAATGTGTTGGCTTTGCACCCTGTCAATTTTATCCTGACGTTCCTGTATTAAATCAATTACCGCTTGAGCTTTCTCGTCTTGTGAATCTAAATGAATGTCTTCGTTTACAACCTTTTCTAATTTTAAAGTTTCTATCCTTGTATTTGGTACATGTCGTAAAACCATACCACGACTGTCCACAATAGCAAATACAGTTTTCCCCATCCCGATTGACATTATAGTAGCCTTAGAGCCATCTATAAATACAACGTCACCTTGATTAAAAGATTTATCTGACATAAACCGAATCCCTTTAACAAGGGACTCTGCCCATTCCTTAACAGTCAAAGCAAGGATTGCGCTAACCGCAAACCCTGCCCATAACAGTACTGTGTCTGAAAACTCGACAGGCGGCGGTGTCATTTCTTTTTCTTGACCATACCGCCACCATAGAACATACCTGCCTTACGCATGTCATTGTGGCCCTTACGCATACCTTGCACCATGCCGCCATGTGCTTTCTTCTCTATCGCATATCTTTTTTCCAAACCTTTAGGACCAGAGATACGTGTCTTTAAGAGGCCGATCTGTTCTTTTAGGCTCTTAATGTCATCTTTCCTTTCCTTCTTGGCCTTGTTGTTTTGGGCTAGAGATTTAAAATCTCTGTCTTTAGCAAATGTCTTATTATTTTTTTCAATACTTTTTAGCTCTCTTTCCATCGTTGCGATTTCTTTTTCATGCTTCGCTATTTCTTTTTCAGCCGCCTTTACTGCTCTATTGCCACCTTGCCGTTTACCACCTAATACTTGTGGCGCAGACATTGCTCCGGGATCATTACCTTCTACTTGCCTTCCTAAAGGCGAGATATCGGCTGGTCGAGTTAAATCTGCTGCCTCTTTTCCAACGGATTTAACAACAACATCTTCAGCATCTCTTGGCTTACGGGGTTTTGGTTTTGGTTTCTTTCCCAATGCTTTCGCTATGATCTTTGATCTTGACATAATCTTCTCCTATTTAACTGTAGCTTGTGCGTAATGGCTACGTCTTGGGATAAGACTAAGCCCACTAAATTCATATTGAGGCACATCAAAAGTATCTGCTGACTTTGTACCTACGGGGTCTGTTACTTCTGGTCTATTTACTAAGGCTGGATTTGGAACCTTTGTTATACTTTCACTTTCATTAGGGCGTGGGCGCAGAATTTCAGTTTTGGGAGTAGTGGTAGAAACTACAGGCTCTCGCACAGTTTCTGTTCTTTTATCTGGACCTACTGTAACTGGTGGAGATGTTGCTTCCTTCTCTGCTATATTAGCAGGGGCTGGCTTACTAAATAGTTCCATCTGCTGCTGTTCTGTTTTTGCCAGTTCTTCTCTAGCTTGTTCTATTCCAGCTTGATACTTTTGATAGTCCCTGTCTAGTATACTTTGTGGTGCGCGGTTCAGCGTCGGCGTATTCTGCTTTACTATTTCCTGATCAGCTTCAAACTCATACCCCTCTATAGGACGTAGCCCACCTCTCTTTAGAGTAGTGCCATCAAACCGTTCATAGCCGGGGGGTGTGGGATTGTCTACTGAATACACCCATGACTGAGGAATTGGTGGTCCTCCGTTATATCCAACGCGATATCCCGCTGGAATTGGTTTGTCATTATACAGCGGTCTATTGTTAATAATTTGTGGAAATGTTATTTTGTTATTTTTTACAGCGTTGCCCACACGTTCTTTATATGTTGCTTCTTCCTCTGCATTTGTTGGAAGTGGTATGAATGAGAAGCCACCGCCCATTGTAGAGCGGGGTCTGTAATTAGGATCATTTTCAAAACGTATTTGATCCTGCACTTTCTGCATGTTCTCTAGTCTACCTTTTTCTTCTACATTATATGTATTAACAATCTTGTTCTTTTCCCACTGGGCTATCTGTGGGTCAAAGTCAGGGGATGTCATATCGAACACAGGATTGTAGTATTCAGAGTTGCGCACCTCATTCATAAGCATATCTTTATGAGCTTGCTCTATCTCCTGCCTATTTCCGGGCGCATCAAGTAGATTATTAAGGTGTGCAATCCGTTCTCCGGGGCTTATCCTGCGAGGCATATTTAATTTTTCATGTAGAGTTTGCCGACCTGCCATCCGTTCTGCTTGTAGCTCCATATCCATCTTAAACAATTCTTGCTTCCAAGCTGGAGCATTAGGATCAATGCTAGGCATCTGTTGCTGTTGCTGTATATTATTTAGTCTGTGTAGCTGTTGCTTTATACCGTAGTTTTGAAGCGCAATTACTTCTGGAGGAGGATTACTTTTATCAAAGTTTGTTCCATATTTACGTTTAGTTTCTTGATTATGCCATTGTAAACTTCGACTTAACCTAGAACCTAGATTCATTGCATGTTGTTGACTAGCCGACTTCTCTTCCATAAGCATACGAAATATCTTATCTTTTTCTTCTCTAGTAGGAGCGTTGGCTAATAGCTCCCTATGTTTGTTGTTCAGTTCTTGTCCCGCCGTATAACCTTCTAGATAAAACTCGTATAGCTTTTCTATAGGGATAAGATCACTAGGAGCCTCTTCCATGTGAGGCGGCTTGAAAGGATCAAGCGACGGCATACGACTTGAAGGATTACGTAATATTTCAGACATTACTCAAAATCCTGTACAAGTTCTTCTTGAGGGGGCAATGTCTTATCAAAGCTGCCTTCCTTACCGCAATCGCAATCAGGGCCACATGTGCATCCTTCACGCCCACATCTTTCGCAGACTTTTGGCTCGTCATCATAGAATCCATGTCTTGAGTTCATCATTTCCATTGCCCTCACAAATAGCATTCCAATCATCCACACATCCCTACAAATGTCACGGCATCAATATAGCGTATCATATATACGCCTATGATATAGTCAATCATGCCCTGCCGTTCTTTATAGACCTAGACTGTGAGGGTGTATACTTTTTCCTATGATTCAACGGCGGCTTACGGTTGCGCCTTTTAATGACCCGTTTCCATAAGTTCTTTTCTGGTGCCGTCTTAGCCATTATGCCTTTACTTCTTTTATAATTCTTCCAGAATCATCTAGCTCTTTAATTAGCTCAACTCGCATTATAGCATAGAGGTCGTTAGCATATAGCTTCCATACCTCTATCTCTAGACCTGCATAGTCTACGTAAGATAATACTTTCTTTTCTAGTCGGACCCACCTAGCAGGAATATGCCTACCACACTGTTCAAACATATACTTGTTAAATACAGCATTCGCTGCCTCAAAGGATTCAGTATCTGCGGCAGCTAGTTCTTTGATGGCCTCCATGTTATTGCATGAAGAGTTTATGTACCCAACGTATCGCTTCTCCGATGCTTCTGCATCCTGTACTGTAGCACAATTACTGATAGGCATACTAAAGAGAGTAACCACTAAGATTATAAGAAGACGTTTCATAGCATTACTTCTTCTTCTTAGCTACTTTCTTCTTAGCCATTCCACCATACATATAGCCACTCTTGCCTTTCATCTTCTTTGCTTTAGCAGCATCAGCCATACCCTTCTTGGTGTACGGAAAACTCTTACCTCCTACTTTTGGCATTCTTAACTCCTTTGCGTTTGTAAGTATTAATTCCTTCAAGCTCCATTGCCTTCTCTATATGAGAAAGAGAATAGCGCACACCCGTATCTGCCTCAATAGCAGCACGAATATACATTACAGAACTATGGGGGATATGTACGGAACTCAATCTATCATTTACGATAGCAGAATAGAATTGCTCTAATAGATTATCAGACTCCAGTTGTACTGATTTTTTCATTATTGTCAACTTCTTCTACATATAAGTGACCATGTAAGTGTTTTTTAAAAAGGGTAAGTGATCACTTTAAGTGTAAGCATTAAGTCTTCTTAATTATACGTATCTAATTATACGTGTCAATAGGTAAAGTGTCAAACCTTTTATTTTATACCCGCACTGTTGTATATATATCACAGATATGTGTGTAGTGTGACATACTTGCAACAGTAGTTATGTACGTTGTTTATGTAGTTACCACTTAATTTTACTGATCTGTGTATTTTTACATATACACGTACGTATACCCCCGGCATGGCCCCTGCCCGACCCCGCTAGGCAAGCGCATAATGCGCCAGCGCAACGAGGCAAGCCGTTGTTCCAGCAGAATAAATCTTCGATTTAACAATGGCTTAGTCCAATGTTGGACCTAATGCATCGAAGATGCAAAGGATATGTTATCAGTTGTTCTACGAACAAAGGGTGTCGATCACGATTTCTACGAAGTAGAGCCTTTGAGAACGTTAGTGCATAACCCTAATGTTCCATTAGACATACCCCACCCCTTGACAAACCTATCCCTTTTACTTACGTTGTTTACACCCTGAGTTCTTACGAAGGGTATAAACAACTTGTAAAA
>Ga0208919_1002154_pt1 | contig 10553 bp, 10 predicted proteins | sample 4_EtaG_FD_184076 | JGI IMG/M metagenome (GOLD analysis project Ga0208919, IMG submission 184076) | Marine viral communities from the Subarctic Pacific Ocean - 4_ETSP_OMZ_AT15127 metaG (SPAdes) (version 3) | ecosystem: Environmental > Aquatic > Marine > Oceanic | place: Pacific Ocean | collected... | reverse complement strand
ATTACAAAGATATACATGGAATTAATATTGAAACTGTAGCATCTAATCCTGATAACCCAGCTAATGGACAGGTTTGGTATAACTCAACAGATCAAAAATTAAGAGCTAATTCACAGACAACTGCAGGAGCTTGGGCTAGTGGTGGAAATGTAAACACAGCTAGAGTTCTTGTTGGAGAAGCAGGTATTCAAACCGCAGCTTTAATATTTGGAGGACAACCTAACCCAGCTAAAACTGAAACAGAATCTTATAATGGATCATCATGGACAGAAGTTGCAGATTTGAACGCAGGTAGAAATGGTCTAGGTAGTGCTGGTACTTATACAGCAGCATTAGGTTTTGGTGGAGAACCTGGTACAGCTGCAAACGAATCTTGGAATGGGTCTAGTTGGACAGAAATTGCAAATTTAAATGCTGCTAATCAAAACCAAGGTTCTTGTGGAACACAAACTGCTGCATTAAGTTTTCTTGGGTCATCAAATAAAGTAGTTAATGAATCTTGGAATGGAAGTAGCTGGACAGAATTGGCAGACCTAAACACAGGTAGAAGTTATGTAGCAGGAACAGGAACAACAACAGCAGCTTTAGCTTCTTCTGGATATGCTCCACCAAATAATTTAGCAGTAAATGAAAGTTGGAATGGAAGCAGTTGGACAGAAGTAGGAGATTTAAATACTGGAAGAAGAATTGCTTCGTGTTCAGCTTCAGGAACTAACACAGATACTATAGTTTTTGGAGGTTATACAACAGCCAATATAGCAAATACAGAACAATGGAATGGAACGTCTTGGACTGAAACAACAGATTTATCTACAGCTAGATATGGTGGAGGAGGACATGGTAATACAAGTTTAGCTATGTATTCTACAGGTGAATCACCTGGAGGTGCTGATGCTGCAACTGAAGAGTGGACAGATGCAGGTGCTAATACTACAAAAGAATTTGATTTATCATAGATGGCTAAAGTAAACTTTTTACATTTTATACCAAGAGCAAAACCTAAGAAAAGACCAGGAAGACACAGAAAAAATTTAAACAAACGATCAACATTTAAAAAATATAATAGACAAGGAAGATAAACAATGGCAGAGACTTTACCTACAGGTGCTTTAGCACCAGCACAGTCAGAACAAACAGCTACAAAAAAAGCTGTTAGTTTAATTGACTCTTTACTAAGTACTCCTACATTAGCAGCTAATACTTCAGTATCACCACAAGCTCAAAATGTACAGAGTAATGAATTATTAACAACTCCTGGAGTTACTGGAACATTAGCAGCACAAGCTGGAAGTGCAACCGCACCTACAGTTACAGCTGCAGCTGCACCCACATCAACTAGTGTCGGTGGAATTACAGCACAAACTCCTGGATCTTACACTGGGGATGTAGTAGGTACAGCCTCAAGTATGACAGGAGCTACAGGTAGTGTAACAGCTCCTATGACAGCTGCTCAACAATCAGTAGCAAGTTTAGATCCTAAAGCAACAGTTCAAGGTCAGTTAGCAAGTATATCTTCAGATATAGAAACATCTTTAGCACAAGGTTCGCCATTACCTGCATTTGCTAGAGGAGCTGCAGAAGCTGCAAAAGCAACTATGCAAGCTAGAGGATTAGGTGCTTCTACAATGTTAGCTGAAGCATTAGCAGAAGGTATATTAAAATCATCTATACCAATAGCACAACAAGATGCACAAACTTATAAAGAAGTTATATTTCAAAATTTAGCTAATAACCAACAGGCAGCAGTAGTAAATGCACAGTCATATTTACAAATGGATATGGCTAACTTATCTAATACACAACAAGCTAGTATGCAAAATATGCATGCTAAACAACAAGTATTATTAAGTGATCAAGCAGCTAGAAATGCTGCATTACAATTTAATGCTACAAGTCAAAATCAAGTTAATCAATTTTATGATTCACTAAATTCTAATATTCAAACACAAAATGCACAACGACTAGATGCAATGGCACAGTATACAAATGCAGAAGCTAATAAAGTTTCAGCATTAAATGCAAAAAATGCAACAGCTTTAGCAGATTCTAATGCTCAAAGAGAAACAGCTATCAATCAATTTAATACAACTCTTGAAGATGCAAGAGGTAGATTTAATGTTGAAAATCAAAGAGTTATAGATCAATCAAATGCTGTATGGAGAAGATCAATTAACACTGCAAATACATCAGCTGTAAATGCAGCTAATGAAACTAATGCATTAAACTTATTAAACTTATCTAACTTTGCAATGTCTGGCTTATGGCAGCAATGGAGAGATGAGGCATCATGGGTACAAACATCATCACAAAATACATCTAACAGAGATCACAACTTAGCAATTGCTGCATTAGAAAGAACAACATCTTTTGATTTACAAAACAGTGCACAGAAAGCTTCACTATATGCTTTACTAGGACAGTTTGGTATGGAAGCATTTGCTGCTTTAGGAGATTAAGGAGAATAATAAATGATAACAGATAGACTAAAAGATATATTTAATAGAGCTGCTAAAAAAAATGAAAAGTTTGTTAGAGAAGCTATTAAAGGTATAGGACCTAAAGAAAATTACAATATGAAAACAGTTAGTAATACTACTGTAAATACTAACAATAAATTTAAGAGGGTATAATGGCTACTAATGAAGATAGTTATTTTAAAAAACTAAAAAAACGATTAAAAGAAAGTAAACAAGATAGAGGTCAACAATTTGCTAACTATCTTAATATGATGGATAGTCTTGAAAGTAAAAAATTTTTTTCAAGAAGAGGCAGAGTAGAAAACCCAGGAACAAATTTAAGATTTACTGCAGGTACAGTAAGAAGTCCCACTACAACTAAAATGTCAACAGTACTAGATAAGTATCATGCTAAAGCATTAAGATTAGCACAAGCTAAATACTACGCAAAACAAACAGGATAATATGAAAAATAAAGATAATTTTACAGACTCAGAATACAATCCGTTTGATGCACCAATACCAGGTCAGTCATTAACTGATGAGCCAGGTAATTACCCTTGGGAGCATCCACCACAATACACAGATCCAGAACAAGTTATAGATAATTTATATGATAAATTAACTACTGGGGAAATGGCTGAACAAGTAATTGCAATGTTAGATGCTGGTGTACCAGTAGAAGCTATTGTAAGAGTTATGACATTTAGTGGATTTATGCAAGGTAAGTTTACTCCTGATGTAGGATTTATGATTGTTGAACCTTTAATGAAACTAGTATCTGCAATAGGTATTAGAGCAGGTGTAAAAGAATTAAAATTATCTCTAGAAGATTTATCTAATAACAAGTTTTTAAAAGATATGGCAGAATTAAAAGCTGCTAATAAAGAATTACAATCAATTAGTCAAGATATACAACAAGATTTACCAGAACCAGAGGAGCAAGGACCAGGACTTATGGCTAAAAAACCTATGGAAGAAATGGAACAGTCTGAAGAAATGGTAAATCCACAATTAGAAGGAGCAATGTAATATGGCATTATCAGGATTTTTAGTACCCTTTGCATCAGGTGCATTAATTAAAAGACAAGAAATTGCAGATGAGTATGATGAAACAGCAGGTGAAATTATTGATGCTGCTTCTGAAAAATATAATGAAAAATTATCTTTAAATAATAAAGCTATTGAATTACAGAATGCAAACTATGCTGCTGTTGAAAGTGCATTAGGTACTACAGTTGCAGAAGCTGCTGCTAAAAATGGATTTTTAAATAATGTTGATACTAATAAAGTTGTAAATTATGTAACAGAAAGTATGCCTAAAGGTTTAATAAAAAGATTACAAGATTTAACATTAACAGATGATAAAAAATCTTTTTTATATACAGATGCTGATGATCCTAAAACATTAAAAGAAAAAAAATTATTTGATAGTATATTTAAAGAGGACTATACTAGAGCAACAACTGAACTAGGAAATCAAAAAGATTGGGCAGCAAAAAATTTAAATAAAGGTGCTATTAAAAATGTATCTGATTTATATTTATCAGGTGATGAAGAATTACCAAAACCTACAGGAATAGAAAAAGCACAGAAGTTTTTATTTGGTGATAGAATTACAAAAGAAACAGGGGCAACATTTAATTTAGCTGCAGAAGAAGCTATAGGTGGTAATGTAGATGTACAGCCTAAAGCAATTAGAGCTTCACAATCTCTTTCTGAAAGAGTAGGTTATATACCACCTGTAGATATTGGAACTGTAATAAATCAAGATAGGGCTATTGCAGGAATTTTAAATTCAAAAGATATTACACTTGCACCAGATGGTAGTGGTATTATATTCCCTGCTAGATTTAGGAATCAGGTGTTAGCTATTAAAGATAATGCTAAACAATACGCATTAGAATATACAACTGATGATGGTAAAGTAGATGTATCTAATTTAATGGCGAGATCAAATAACGATATTGTAGAAAATATTATAAATCCTATATCTACAAGATTTATAGGGTATGGTATAGACACTACAGAAATTGCTCAAAACATGAGCTTTAGAGTAATGAAAGCTACTGATATAAATTTTAGTAATAGTTTTTATACAGATAATAATTTAACAGAAAAAGATTTTATTAAATCAAAAATAGTTAGACCAGGTATCAATAAAGAAACTACTGATGCAGTTGATGGTTTTACTATTAGTCAAAACGCAGCTGATGCATTTCAAAATGAAATTGCTACACAAAATTCAAAACAATTACAAGCTGTTTATATTGACTTTTTACCTGATAATATGCAAATATTAGTTGGTGGACAGCCAATGCCAATTAAGACATACTATAAACAATTATTTGGTATAGGATCATTTTAATATGCAACTATCTAAAGGAGATTTAGCAGTAAATAAAGCTGCTATGAATGCTAATAGTAGTAATGCTATGCAAATAGCTAAACTTAGTAAAGAAGAAATTCAAAAAAATAAAGATTTACTATTTAAAACAGGTAAAACAGAAGAAGAAAAAAAACAAATAGCATCTAATATTAAAGAAATAATTCTTGCTGATAGAAGTGGTGTTTCAGGTGAAGATACTTACAAATATACTTTTGATACTATTTATCAAGATCAAGATTTAGCAGAAGTAGCTAAAAAATACTATGGAGAAAGAGAAGGTAAATCATATAGTAGTAAAGAAGCTATAGATAAATTTATATCTGATAGAACTTGGAAGCAAGCTAATACAGCTTCTATAGCAAAAGAACTTTTATATATAACAGGAGAAGATGTATCACAAGATCAAAAAGCAAGACTAGCTTACCTTACAAAAACATGGGGTGAGCTTCCTAATTTTTATGAAAAAGGTGGTAGAAAGTTTGAAGGCTTCTATAAAAATTTAGGAATAGCTTTACTTGATCCTTTAAATTTAATTAGTGGTGGTATTGGCGGTATTGTAGGTAAAGCTGTAGTAGGCACTGCTGCAAAGCAAGCTCTAAAGACTGCAACTAAAAGTGCTGCAAGTAAAAAAGTAGTACAAGAAGCGGCTAAAGATATAATGTTAGATCCACAGAATTTAGCTGAAGTATCTTCTAAAATTGCTAATAAAAAAATATTAGCAACTGCTGGTACAATATCAGTTATTGATGGAGTTGGTTTTGGTTTAGCTGATATTGCAGCACAAACAACTGAAAAAGAATTAGGATTAAGGGAAAAACTAGATCCTTATAGAACTATGTTAGTATCATTAGGAGCAGCAGGTACAAGTTTTGTTGCTACAGGTGGTATTGGATATGGTGTACAAAAATTTAGAAATGTAAGAGCAGACAAAGCTATACAAGATGGACCTTCAGGTGTAGGTAAAATTGTTGAAGATAATGCACAATTAACTGATGAAGGTTTAAAAAAATTTAATACTGCTGGTCAGTCACTACGTGCTAATTTAGCAGACCAATATGATTTTGTAAAAGTATTACAAAAAAATTTATTAGGTGTAGAAGGTTCAGCTGCTGGTTTAAAATCAGCTGTTGAAAGTGGTAAATATGCTGTTGATCCAGTGTTAATGCCATACTTTCAACTACGTATGGCTGCTGCTGCATCTACTAGAGCACACGAATTTATTGCACATGGAGTGCACATGCCACCTAGTGCAACTATGGGTAAAGCTTCATTTCAAAAAGGAAGAAGTTTAGGTCTACAAAAAATATTAGAACCTTTAGATGATATGGGTGAAGTCCCTACTTTTTTAGCATATATTGCTGCAAAAAGACAAAGATCTCTTATTAATAATAATCCATCATTAAAAAATGAATTACCTAATACTCCTAAAGAAATTGAAAAAATGATTGACTATGGTGAAATGACAGCCACACAATATCGAAGTAAATATAAAGAAGTACTAAAAAGAAAAATGGATTATCAAGATGGTGCTACTAAATTAAAAGTATTTACTGATGAGTTATTAGAGTACCAAGTAAAGTCAGGACTATTATCTGCAGAAGATGCTAGTAAAATATTAAAAGCAAATGAATTTTTTATACCTTTATACAGAACAACAGGTAAAGGTTCAGCTATTGTTAGTTCATTAAAAGAACAGACAGAGAAATTAATTAAACCTAGTCGACCTGGTGGAAAACAATTAGCTAAAACAAAACTAGAAGGTGATGTAAATTTATATGATAATTTAGTAACATATGTTTACAAAGCTATAAATGGTGCTGATAGAAATCGTGCTAAAATTGCTTTATATGAAATGATTAATAAAGCAAAAAAATTAAAAAAATTAGATAAAGATGCAGTTATTAGAAAAACTAATTATGTAGTTGAAAATAAAAAAGCTGTAGGTGCATCAATTAAAAAAAGATATGAAGACGCAGGTTTTAAAGTTATTGGAGACTCTGAAGGTAAGTTACCTAATTTAGATGTAGCAGTATTTGGTAGCACATTTAAAAAAATTGGAGAAAAGAATTTTATAGATATTGTATATGTTGATGGAAAACAAACTGCGTATGAAATCTTAAGTCCAGAATTACATGAGGCATTTGTTAGTTTTGGTGATGATACAATGAATGCATTTACTAAATCATTAGAGTCTTTAGGTATATCTTGGTATTCTAGAACAGCATCAAAAGCAATAACATACTCACCACCATTTGTAGCATTTAATGCTATTAGAGATACTCTTGCAGGTACAGTTAATTCTGTTTTTGGATTAGTAAATAAAAATGGATTAGGTTTTATTCCTGGATTTACTTCAGTTAAAGGTTTTATAAATTCATTTAGATTAAATGACAAATACAGAAAAGCAATGATTTCTGGTATGGGATATTCTTCTAGAGCTGATTCAGAAGCTATTCTTAATTTGTCTTCAAAAGAACTTGCAGAGTTTGGTTCAAAAACTGAACAAAAATTATACAGAGGCTCATTAAAAAAATTAAGTAAAATGCTAGGTGGCGGATGGAGAGGATGGAAAGAATTTGTATCTCGTGTTGAATATGCTACTAGAATGGGTGAATATGAATTAGCAAAAAAAGCTGGTTTTAGTGATGTTGCAGCAGGATTTTTTGGAAGAGAAGTTTCAACAGATTTTGGAATGAGAGGATCTAGTCCAAAATTAAGAGCACTAAGTAATAACACAATGTTTTTAAATGCAGGTCTTCAAGGTTTATATAGAACAGGTAGATTAGCATTTGAGGGTACAGCTAAAGATAGAGCTAGAGTAGCAGCTACAATTGCTGGTACAATTATTGCACCTGAAATATATCTGTATTATAAAAATAGAGATATACCAGAGTACAGACAATTAGATGAAAGAATTAAACAATTAAATTATGTAATACCAACTTATAAAAATGTAGGTGGTAATGATGTATTTGATGGTTTTATATATATACCAAAACCCTATGACTTAGGTATGTTTGCAAATATATCAGTTGCACTTGTAAAAGGTATTGAAGAAAAAACACCTGAGTTAGGATTAAGATATGCTTTACAATCTATAGGTAATGTAATACCGAGTGTGCCTATTCCTACTGCAGTTAATCCAGCTTTAGAATTATTATTTAATAGAAATTTTTATACAGGCTCTACAGTATTAGGTATGTATGAAAAACAAACAATTGATTCATTACAATACAGACCTCAAACTAGAGAGATAGCTAAACAACTTGCTAATTTTTTATCTAATATAAAAGGTGTATTTAAAATTAATAAAAAACCTGGTGCTGAAAAAGATTATTTATTAAGTCCAATTCATATAGATTATTTAATAGGTGCTTATGCAACAGGTATACTACAGTATCCATTTGATATTATAAATGATGTATTTTTTGAAGCAGGTGATAAAGGCAGCAAATTTGAAAAGATAGATCCTTTTAAAGTTAAAGAAAAAGGATTAAATATAATTAAAGCAAAAGCAGATAAATCAAGTAGAAAATTTAATATATTAGAACCTTGGACTATTGTAACAAATAGATTTGAATCTAATGTAGTTATTAAAAATTCTTTTTATCACAAAGAATGGTTTAGAATACAAAAAAGAGCTAAAGAATTAGGTATATTAGATGTAACTAATTTAAATAATGCAAAAGAAATAAATGAAACTTTAATAAAAATTTTTGATAATTTAATTACCAATATAGATAATAACGAACCTTTACAATCTAAAGAAGTTGAAGAGTATTCTTCTATGGGTGGTACATATAAAGAAATTTTAAATCAAGTAAATGATTTAAGAGCAAAAAGAAAACTTATAGAGATAACCCCTGATATGAGTAGTGAAGAAAAAAGAATCGCAATAAATCAAATATTAGCTGGAGAAAATTTAATGTTACAAACATACTTTGAAGCTATAGCAGGTATGGATTTAGATTTTCTTTTAAGTGATACTTTAGGTGGTGCATTTGGTGGGCTTATAGAATTAAAAACTCAAAACAAGAGAAAGAATTAATGGCTAGAAAATCAGCTACAGAAGTTAAAATAGATTTCTTAGTAAAAGAAATAAAAGAACTTAGAAGTGAAACTAAATGTTTAAGAGCTGATATTAATAAAGGCAAAGGAGCCGTCTGGGTACTTATTATAATTGCAAGTGCTGTAGGTGGTATATATAATTTTTTTAATACATAATAGGAGATAATATGGAAAACATTAAAAATAAAGCAATAGAATTATGGGATAAGCATAGCCACTGCGTCATTTGTGCAGTTGCAGGTTTCGTATTAGGTGCTATAATATTATAGTATGTGGTTTAGTGCAATAAAATTAGCATTAAATGCTGGTACTCATATATACAAAAAACGTAAAGAAACTCAAATGCTTATGGCAGATGCACAGGCTACTCATGCTAGTCGTATGGCACGAGGTGAGTTAGAATATAAACAAGCTGTTATGACTAATAATCAGCAAGGATGGAAGGACGAATTTGTTTTAATTTTAGTCTCAGCCCCCGTCATGCTGCTAATATGGTCTATCTTTAGTGACGATCCAGAAATTATGTCAAAGGTAGAAATGTTTTTTGAGTATTTTAATAACATGCCTTTTTGGTATCAAGCTTTATTTATAGGAGTAGTTTCTAGTATCTATGGATTAAAAGGTGCAGAAATTATGAAACGACCTAAGTAATGAAACATATACTGTTGTTTATTAACCATTACTCAAGTAAGTTAAATGTGTGGTCATGGCAAAAGCTATGGGGTAATAGACAAAAAGGATATGGATATAAAAAATAATATGGGTATTAATATGAACTATTATTTTACAGGTATATTAATTATACTAATGACTTTGTTAGCTTTTTGTGTAAAACCAGGATATTCTGCAGAAACGCAAACTAATGTTAGTGGATCAAATACAAGTATTGAAGGTGGATATACAGGTGGAGCAACTACATACGAATCTGGATCTAGTTCTAATACAACTACTAATAGTACAAGTAATTCAAATATTCGGTCAGCACCTCCAACATCATCAGCACCATCTTATAACTCTATGACACAAGACGTTTGTGCTGTAGGTGGATCTTTAGGAGTACAAACATTTGGACTTGGTATTAGTGGTGGAAAACATTTTATTGATAAAAATTGTGAACGATTAAAGTTAGCTAGAATACTAAATGATTTTGGTATGCGTGTAGCAGCTGTTGCAATACTTTGTCAAGATGAAAGAGTATTTGAAGCAATGATACAAGCAGGTACTGTTTGTCCTATTGATGGTAAGATTGGTACAGAAGCTATGGCTTTATGGTCTAAGTATGATCATGAAAGACCAGACTATGATGTGTATATTAATCGTATGAAAGAAAGAGAAAAGAAAGAAAAAAATTTAGAGAAAGCTAGAATTAGAGAAGAAGCTAAGATGACAAAAGAATTTGATAAAGTAGATAAAGAAATTATACCAATAAAAAAACCTAATGTTAGATAAATTTATTTATAGGTGTTGTGATATACTAGATCGTTATACTGAATGGATGAATAATTTATTTGCACCTAGATGTAAATGTAAAAAGAAAAAGAAATGAATAAGAAACCTTTAAATATATCTGAAGAAGCAGCTGTACAAATGCCGATGAAGACAGTTGCCAGTTTAATTTTACTAGTGGCAGCTGGGGTGTT
>Ga0208919_1002150_pt1 | contig 10566 bp, 4 predicted proteins | sample 4_EtaG_FD_184076 | JGI IMG/M metagenome (GOLD analysis project Ga0208919, IMG submission 184076) | Marine viral communities from the Subarctic Pacific Ocean - 4_ETSP_OMZ_AT15127 metaG (SPAdes) (version 3) | ecosystem: Environmental > Aquatic > Marine > Oceanic | place: Pacific Ocean | collected... | reverse complement strand
GTTCCAATCAATGATGGGACAGAGAGATTAAAGAGTTTCTTGAAAGTTGATCCTATATCTGGCTATTCTAGGTTGAGTATAAACTCAACTTGCCGTGGGATACTCTCGGAGTTTGGTGCTGTACCTAATCCTTTCGATGGACAGACGAGAGCCTACCGCTGGAAGGTAGATAGGGACGGGGCTATAGTTGGTAATACACCTGAAGATAAGTATAATCATGGGATAAAAGCACTTATTTATGGTCTTGTTTACCACTTTGGCTACAGTTATGCCGGGGATCGACAGAAGATTAGGGTGAAACACTGGTGAGAAAGACAGCAGATGACATAACAAGACTTGTAGAAGGGCATCGTGAGTCCACTTATCCCTTCCGAGACAGGATGCAGGAAGACTATGACCTGTATATCATGCGTCCATATGACGCTGGTGATGGGTATGAGTCCTATACATCCAACGAACCACGCACTTATGCAGACAAAATCATCTCTTGGATGGCTGCAGCAGAGCTAATAGTACGCATTCCGAACATCGAAGAGCCTAGAGACATGCGTGAGATGAACGATGCCAAGGAAAAATTCCTTGTCGGCATCTTCCGTGCTGCAGATGAGAGGCTCAGAAGGCGTATGCAGCCCTCTCTTAGGGAACAACTGGCTTGGTATATAGCTTTAAGAGGCTGGTATGCTGGCAGATCGCTGCTGCATATAGACTCAAAGGGCAAAACTCAGGTAGATATTACTCCTTGGGACCCCCTTCATACTTACTGGGGCGAAGGAGAGGAGGGTCTTGCTTGGGCTTGCTACAGGATTCATAAGACCAAGGACGAAATACTCCAGCAGTATGGGATTTCTCTGGATGAGCAGGATGATGAGACTCCTATCGAGGTCTATGACTACTATGATGATGAGCATAATATTGTTTGCACTCAGGAAACAATATTAAAGCCAGCCACTCCCCATAATGCAGGTAGAGTTCCTGTGTTTCTGGGCATGGTTGGAGCGCAGCCAATGATACAGAACATTGATGAGACAGCTATCACCGATACGATAGCTGATTATGGTGAATCTGTATTCGCAGCTAACAGGGAGATATACGAGAAGCATAACTTCACCATGTCAGTCATGATGGAGATGGTATCCAGATCAAGGAAGCAAGGTATTGCTATTACTTCCAGAGATGGACAGAAGACTCTCGATGAAGACCCTTACAAGGCAGGAGCTGAGGTAGCTCTTGCACAGGGAGAAAAGATAGAACCTCTCGGACTGATGGAAGTTGCCCGTGAGACTGGTGCTTACATGGGACTTGTAGCTGGTGAACTTCAGCGTGGCTCTATACCGCACACGGTATACGGAGACTTGCAGTTCCAGCTATCTGGATTTGCTATCAATACACTCAGGCAGGGAATAGACAGTGTACTCAGACCAAGGATCACTGCTATGGAAGATGCCTACATGCAGGTATCTCATCTAATATGTGACCAGTATGGCTCAGGTATATATGATCCAATCAGTGTGAGTGGCAGAGATAAGAATAGAATCTATTTCAGTGAGGCAGTGCAGCCCGATTCAATCGGTGAAGCTGGTACTCCTGAGATAAAGATAGTCAGCCAGTTGCCAGAAGACGATATGTCTAGGATGTCTATGGCTCAGATGGCTAGAGAGGGTCCGACCCCATTGCTATCAGATATGTATGTGAGGGATAAGATACTCGGACTGCAGGATGCAGACTCACTGGAAGACTCTATCAAGGAGCAGATGGCAGAGAGAGTTCTGCCAGAGGCATCACTGTGGACATTGCTGTCTGCAACAGAGAACCGTGGCAGATCAGACTTGTCCCAGTTCTACTATGGAGAACTGATGCACTTACTTCAGCAGAAGCAGATGATGAGGCAGCAAAGCATGATGCCTCAGCAGCCAATGCAGGGAGGAGGGCAGGAAGGTGGACCGCCTACGGCTAACCCACAGGTTATGCCTAATGCAATGATGGGAGTACCGCCTCCTACGCCTACGCCACAGGGAGGACCTAATGTACCTCCGGGGCAGCCAAGACCGGGAGCGCAGAGTCCAGAAGAACAACTTAGAAGAATTGGATTACTCGGACCAGCAGGATAATGGGATTTACAAGAATAGAAAAATCAGGTGGTGCTATCAGGGTCATTGAATCAGATTCAGATGGCGTCGAACTAAGCTCATCCATAATTCCTTCATTTAATGAAATGACAGGAAAAGATGTCAGTACGAAGTACATAGAAACACGTAACAGAAATGAAATAGGAAATATTTGGAATAATGAATCTCAATCAAAAGTAGGTCAGGAAGGTGCTACGTTTTCTGATATACAGAATGATGTGGCAGCTCGTTACAACATTGAACCTAAAAGAATAGCATCTGGCATTCATGACTTTCCTCTACCTGAATGGTTAAATCCGTTCTCTGGAGGAGATGGAGAAGGTACGTTTACTGCTGGTCCTGCTGACCCTCCTCCTGAACCTCCTCCAGCTACCCCTGCTGATCCCCCTCCTGAAGTTCCTCCAGAAACTATTATTGGTTCTAGTGGTGATCCAATACTTTCTGGAGATGCTGATCCTATACTAGGTAAATATGGATATGAGACTACCCCTTGGGCATACATATATGGAGATTATTTAAAACAGACTGTAGGCTTGAGGGGTGACCCTTCAATCTATCAGCATCTTAGGTCTGAAGGATTAAGCAATGATCCTTTACAGAGAATGGTATACACACAGTTCTTGCTAGATGGTACTTATTCCGATTCCCATAGAGGAGCCTTGTATGGAGTACCTCCAGATCAGATAGCCACAAAAGATTCTATTGATAGTCGAATGGAATATATAATTGGTACTGGAAATCCCTATGCAGATTATCTAAAGGCTTATAAACCATTTAGTCAAAGTAAGACTATTGGGCTTATATATGATGTTATACAGGTATTAAGAGGTCAATCTGATTGGAGGGCGGAAGATGCTGAGACATATTCACCTGCGCAGCAGAGAAACTTTAGATGGGAACACAGATTTTTTAACGGATCAAATGCCCTTGATAACCAGAGAGCATTAGCAGCACTTCCTATTATGAAAAATACTCCTGTTCTTTTAAGACAGGAGACTTCTAATATACTGGGAATGTTGTATGAGAGATGGCAAGCTGATCCATCTAGAGATGAGAATGTAGGATGGCTTGAGCATGTCTATAATAATAAGTTCTTTGGACTTGCTGGTAGTACTGCAGATATCGCATATGGAGGATTAACAGGGGAAGACTATAGCCGTACAGCAGAACAGAATGTGAAAGATGCAGATACATCTCAACCGGGATGGACACCTAAGAAGGAAGTAGTACCTGAGAAGGAAGCACCACCTGAGAAGAAAGTAGTACCAGATAAAAAGGTAAGTACTAATCCTACTACTCAAGTTGCAAAAGAAGCTGTTATTCCAAAAGCAGGTCCGCCAAATACTCAGGCACTTCCGGGTCAGGAAGGGTACAACCTTCCAACTATTCAAGAAAAGATAGCACTATATAATGAGTTTGGTACACCGTGGTCAGAGTTTGAGGGGAGGCTGCCCATTACTTCAGGTAGTGGAATACTTCCTCCTGAGACTGTACCGAGCGTACAAGATTTTGTGTTAAAGTATCATACAAGTGCAGAACAGGAAGCTGCCTTCCAAAGAAGTAGGCAGTTTAGAGAATTTTCTGATAAGGGTACTATTTTCGAAGATAGTGGTAGATCTAGGATTACGGGATGGTTTGGGGGATCAAGGAAAAATCCTACTGTAGCAAGAGATGAAACTGGTAAAGTAGTAGCTCTTCCTTTGGGGTATTCAATGAATGTAGCGCGAGATCGTTTTGAAGACTGGGTTAATGAATAGGAGAATATAATGGTTACGCCAGCAACATTTGCACCTCTAGATGCTACATATCGTAACTGGCTTTCTGGGCAATTGGGTGGATATACAAATCCATTCCAGCAACAGTATATGAATATGAATGCTCCTATGGCACAGCTTGCTTACTATACTGCTCCTGCTGATACTAGATATTCTCCTGCAACTGGAGCTGCGACTAATCCTTATGGTCAATTTCTAAGTCAGGGTCTTGGCACTATGGGAGGATACGCTCCATTATCCGCAGAAGACTGGATAGGTAGGGCGCAAGGAGTACAGACAGCACTCGGCGCAACAACTGATCCAAGTATGGCACAGACAAGACTGCAGAGTAGATTCGGTGGTTCAGGTGGGCAGCAGTCTGCTGAAGAAGTTTCAAGAAACCAGCAAGCATTAGTTAATGCAGCAATAACAGCAAATACACCTCTTGCCTTAAGAGGCGAGACTAGTTCAATCCTAGATAGAATGTATGACAGGTGGGTAACTAATCCACTGTCTACTGGAAACTATCTTACTCATGGTATGGGTGATACAGGAGCATGGTCACAATTCTTCACTGATCAACAAAGAGCTGGCAATTGGGCTTAGTTAATGGCAAACCAATATGACTGGGGTTCTGATGATAATGTATTCTCGGAGTTCTTAGAACTTAATCCTGCTGCTGCTTATTACAGCTATGGAGAAGAGTGGGGCGCACCTAAGCAAACAAGACATTACCAGAACCAGTTCCAGAGTATTTATAACCAGTACTTAGGTTCTCTTGGCGGTATGCTCCGTCAGGGAGTTATGCCTACCAGTGCTGAAGATACATTTTCTGGATACTTAGAAAACTATGATTGGACTGATAGGTATACGTCTACACCTCCAACCATGAGAGGAGACTTTGACGCTCAGTTCAATCCTAGAACTAGACAGATTTATTTCTAATGTCTGAGCCATATAACCCTTATAGCAATCCACGAAATCAGCGATGGGTAGGAAACTTCCTTGCAACTTTGGGTTTAAACCCAAATAACTTCATGAAGGCCGTACAGGAAAACGGAACCGTATCTCTTCCTTCTGATATCCAGAGTATTGAAGATATCCGTAAACGATTTTCAGATCAGGGTATTCCTGTACCTGAATACTTGATGGAACTTGCTGCTGAGAATTGGGAAGATTATGAGGAGATCATCTTAGGTAAACCTATTAGACAAACTATTGGTCTTAATCAGTTTGGACCAGCAATACCTAAAGACGTTCTTAATAAGACAAGAGAACTTGAGAGTAAAGGGTATGTAAGGATTGGTGATTCGATCCCACATATTGAGAGTGGGAAAGAAACCAACTTATGGAAAGAGGTCTGGGCAAAGCCCAAGTATGGTCCTGTTCTACCATTTGGACAGGACTTAAATGCAGCCGAACTTCTTGGCGGACTTTTTGATAATGCTCAAAAGGAAGCATCAAGAAGGGATGAAAATCGGGACCTTGTTCATCCTATGCAACTGGAAGATACCGGTCTTCCTGACATACGTAACGGTGAAAGTTTCTGGAAAGAAGAGTGGAATAAAGCTCTCTCACGAGGAATAAGTGCTGCTCAAACATTTCTTCAACCCGGTTCAACTATGACGGATAGGTTTGCAGGTTCACGTCAAGAGATAGAAGCAATAGCTCCTGATATGAATCCTCTAGCAAAATCAGGATTGGCACTCCTTTCTTCTGCTACGCCAGCAATGGAGGTCTTTGATGATACAGTGACCCTTGGAGCTGGATACGCCTCTACTCAACAACTTCCTTCTTTGCATACGCTAGGCGGTTCTCAAGATGAAGGTGCGATGCGCACAAATAGTGGTGCTTTACAGCGTTATCAGTTTATGCAAACTTTAGACCCGGAGAATCGCCAATCTCCTGACTGGGCAAAAAGACAGTCAGCATACAAGCAAGCAAGAGATTCAGGAGAAGTTTCTTTAGCTGAACAGATATTTTATGAATCTTTTACTGATCCTTTTGTAATCGGTCCGGGTGGTGAAGTTGCATGGGCTTTTGGGTTAGGAAACAAAAAAGTTATTAAGAAGATGTCTGAAAAAGAAATAGCTAAATTTGCTGCAAATATACAATCCAGAGCTGTAAGAGAGGCTCTTGGACCTACATTTAAAGAAACTAATGGATTACTGAATATATGGAAGAATCAATCTGGTGGGACAGGAGCTGTAAGTTCGGAGTTTAGAGCAGCACTTAACCTAGTTACCTTTGATCCTACTGTAAATATAGATGCCTTTGGACCTAACTCTGTAGTAATGCGACAGCAGTTTATGAATTCTGGAGTACTAGAAGAAGAAGCTGACTTATTAACTCGTGCCATAGCAAATATGTCATCTAATGTAGGAGATGGAAATCCAGATGCGTTAGCAGGGCAGATTCAAATTTCCAAGATATCCGATGGTGCTGCCAACAGTGCCTTAGAACAAACAATAGAGTTTGATAATCTTGATGCTCCCATTGGGTTTACCTTTAAGATTTCTGAACCACAGAATACTGTTACTGGTCTTACACATAACTTTGATAATTGGATGGACTTGGTTGATACGATTGATCCTAGCTCAGGTTATGGTCGTAAGTTAACAAAGGCTGGATTTAATCCTACTGACAAGACCTTTTCTAAAAATGGTTTATTGGATCAGTTGCAGGGACAGAACCTACTTATGCCTGAAGGTCCAGAGTATGGTGCATTCTCAGGAATGAGGCTTCATAAGGAAGAACTTGTTGGTCTTGGTATAGATTCATTCATTAGAAATTACAGGGGCGATAGAATTCCCATGAATGAGCTACGGCAATTCATGGATCAGAATAGACTAAAGATCACTGAACTTAAGATGGAAGACCTATACTCTCAGGGAGACCTTCAAGCCAGACTTGGTGGAGCAGCAGACCATTACGGAGTTATTGGCCTATCTTTAGATTTAGAGAATATGTCTCCTGATAGCACCATTATTAGAGCGATGCTTCAAGCGGAAGGAGACTCACTAACTACTTATCTTGGTCATTACGGACAAACTTACGCAGCCTTTGGTAGCCCTAGAGCGTCTGAATTCTTTGCTCAAAGTGTAGATAATATGGCTCAGAGAGCTATAGAGTTAATAAATCCTGCAGGTCCATCATTAACTGCTGTTCCACATAGTCGTGAGAACATAATGATGACTGGTAGGTTTCAGATACGCTCTACTTCTGATGGGCTAAAACTATTTCATATGGATGAAATACAATCTGACTTTTTCCAGAACAGGGCACGCATTCTTGGAGATCGAGAGTTTCAATCTAGGTTTACCCATAGTCTTGAAAATTTATCAGGACCAGATAGACCATTATACTGGGATGTTGCTGATCAAAATAAAAAGTCTGGTGGATGGTCAATGGGAAGGTTTGGCACTCATCGGGAAGAGATACATCTTCCCGATGAAACTGGATTAATAGAGGCTGAATCAGAGAGTCTATTTATAACTCCAACACATGGAATTACAGTATCAGATGAATCCGTTAAAGTTCTATATGACAATATTATTAGGGCAATAGGTGACAATCCTAAATTATCAAATAAAGGAAGAAGTAGAGAGTTTGTTGGAAATGAAGAAAACTTTGGGGCTAAGATAATTGAAGAAGAATTATATCAAGTAGGACAGGACTTTGTACGAGTACAGATTCTAAAACAGGGAGATGAAATTTCACAGGAAGGAGTTGAAAAAGCTCCTATTGTTAGACTTACAAATTATAAATCTCTTCAATACCAATCCTCTAGTAGCGGAGATATCTTTAATGACTTCTATGATATCCGTAACCTTAAAGACTTCTGGAATTTTACTGCAAGAGGAATGATTAGCCTTGAAGCAGACTCTATTGTTAAAAGAAGGGCATTTTCAGAAGATTTCTGGGCGCATACAAGATGGTCTACAGATGACATATTAAATAATAAAACCCCTTATAAAATTGTTAAAGAGAGAGATGGGTATTCTGTTTATATAGGTGGAGCTAGACCTAATATTCCGGGATTGATGAATAAACGGGGTATCTCGATGGGAGATTATGAAACCCGTGAAGGTGCTGCTCAAGCAATTAATAATTATTTAAGAACAGTTTCTTCTACTCCTTTTAATTTACCAGAGAATTTTATTTTTGATGAAACAAATTTTGCTATTCCTGTAATTCGTAGATTACTTTTTAATTCTGCTGATGAAGGAGCTGAAGTAGTAACCTTTTCTTCTGCAGAAGAATTGGTTAATAGATATGGCAAAGGAGCATTGCCATATGCTCTTAAAATGTATGGTCGTGTAATGGGCGAAGGGGTTAAGCCATCAGGATTAATTCATAGAGAAACACGTAGAATTATTACAGATGTAATGCGTACTGCAGGGTGGTCACGGTGGAGTATTAATGACACCGATAAGTTAATGGCTAGGATTGAAGTTCCAACTGGAACTAAAAATATTCCTTATAGAGCATTTGAAAACAATACAGTTACACCTCAAAAAGCTACAGGTCATACAACAGGTGTTCTGGCTAGCTTGCGTATGTTAGAAGCAGCAATTAAAGAAGGTTCTTCTCGTGCAGATACTTCATATATAAATGAAACCTTAGATCATATTCCTTGGGAATTAACAATCAATGACTCTGATCCCCTTGTTAGAGAAGCAATTTTAGAAAGACTTGTTAGTGCTAATGTCGGAGCCATGACTGAAAAGTTATCAAGTAAGAGCTATAGGAGACAATGGGACCCTGACTGGTCTATTAATCATGCAAAAACAGGTCAATATGATGATGTGTTATCCGTATTAGATTATTATACTCAAATAATACGGCGTGGTTATAATGAGCTTTATAGATTTGATGATATTCTTGCTACTGATGATATTAAAATTCCATCAGTTATAAAGGCATTACAGGATAGACGTGGCTTAAACACTTCTAAGGAACGTGTTAATTCTTTTAATCTTCTCAACATGATTGAGTTTGAAGGAATCCCGGTAACTCCTAGAAAGAATGGAACTAGTAACGATGATATTTTAAGAATACTCTTAGAAGAATCTATTGATACTGTTAACCCTGCTACTGATATTATTTCTAAGTTACGACACCCCCTTCATATAGCTCCAAGACAAACAGATAAGGTTACTGCTTTTAATGGAGTAAGACTCACGGATGACCTTAGTAATGCTGCCGTAAGAAAAGAACTTGGCATATCCCATAAGTTTGAAGATGGTGCAATGCCAACATTACAGGAAGCATTGAAAAATGTTCAGATGAGATTATTCCAGATCAATGACCAAGCACCCAGAGGTGGTAAGGTACTTGGATTTGTAGACTTTACTAATGATGGTAAGTATTTAATCCGACTTGCAGAAGCTGCAGACTCTCACGTTGCAATGCACGAAGTCGGACATGTATTCCGTAGGCTTCTCACAGAAGACCAGTTGCGTGCTGCAGGTGAGTTCTCTATGGGTAGGGAAGTCTTTGATGGATTAACTAATAAGAATATATGGAGTAGAGAAGCAGAAGAAGCATTTGCTGATGCCTTTGAATCTTATCTCCGTACTGGATTCACACGTAATCCACAGATGAGAACTGTGTTTGAACGGTTTAAAGAATGGTTAAAGTCTGTAGGTAGGGCAATCAAGGGTTCTCCCCACGAAGAGAAACTTAATCCACAGATGCGACAGTTCTTTGATGATCTTCTTACTCCTAATCGACCATCTATTAGGAAGATAGAAAATAGTGTTCCACCTCATATGATCGATGAGGTGAAAAAATTCTATGGATATAGGGTTGCTGCTCATAATGTTGTTAATGATGTTGGTATTGATGTTATTGATAGGCAATTCAAAATAGCTGATGAAGCTCCGATAACACCTCCCATTGAAGAACTTAGTTCTCTAACTTCAATAGACGATACGTTGAGTGCAGCTTTTGTCGAAGACTTATATAGGAAAGTTGCAGAAGGAGTAGCAAAGGTTCCCCTTGCTGGTGCTGTCATAAAGGGTATGAACCCATCTGCTGCAGCGTCTGATCCTCTTGCCAGAGCATTAATAATAAGAGAAATATTAATAAGTCAGGGCGGTCAAAAAGCAACGATTGCTATATCAAAGTTACGAAGATTAGGGAATAGACAAAAAGTATTTGGCGATGTGGATGATAAGGGTTTGTTCTCAGATGGACCATTAAAAGGTATGCATCTTAATGATATCCGTACTCGTCCAAATGATTATCCGTTATCTCCCGAACAAAGAGAATGGATTGATGTTGCCAGTACCCTAGAAGAAGCTAAGTTAAAGATGCTTGAAGTAGAAGGGATCAAGATAAATCTTCTGGACTTTGATGAGGGTGGTCAGTATGCAGGACGTAGAGTTTTTGTAAAAGTTGATCCTGACGGAAGGGTTATAGATGCAGTAGCTGTGGGAAGGGGAGTAGGAGGAAAGCAATCATACCAAAAAACAAGAGTATATAAGACTGCTGAAGAAGCTGTAGAAGATGGCTTTAGATACATGGAAGAAGACGAAGCACTGTTCATGAATCTTGAAGCAGCTTACAGACAGGTCGCAGATAAAAGAGTAGTGGACTATATCGTTTCTAATTTAAATATGCGTACCGCAGGAACGGAACTTGATTTAATAGTTAACAGGAATATAACTGCAGAAAGAGTT
>Ga0208919_1002149_pt1 | contig 10569 bp, 20 predicted proteins | sample 4_EtaG_FD_184076 | JGI IMG/M metagenome (GOLD analysis project Ga0208919, IMG submission 184076) | Marine viral communities from the Subarctic Pacific Ocean - 4_ETSP_OMZ_AT15127 metaG (SPAdes) (version 3) | ecosystem: Environmental > Aquatic > Marine > Oceanic | place: Pacific Ocean | collected... | reverse complement strand
CTCTTCCAATAATTCTGTTTGGAGTTGGACCTCCGTTTTGTTTTCCATAGTGTTGTATGTATCAAACAGGGGGCGTAGTGTAAATTATTTTTACGGGGCCCGATTTAGGGGGGCGGGGGTAAATGTAAAGGGGTTTTTGTTTTTTGGTTTGGTTGTAAGTACCTAGAGCCGCGATCGCGGCTCTAGATTAATTATTTATTTATTATATTCCTTTTTAATTTTTATTGTAAAATCTCTTATTGTCATTGTTGGATTTTCTTTTAGTTCTTTTCCTAGTCCATCAATAATTATAGACGCTTGTTTTAATATATCGTTGGCTCCGTCAATTCCTTGTTTATCTGCTTTAGGATTTGCGAAAACCATTTTTGCCATATTAAGCGTCGCCCACCAGCTCGGGACAATATTAACGGTTCTTGTTTGTTGTTTCATTTTTAATTATCCTTTCTAAAATAATTCTAGTTGTTTTGGGTTTGGTTCGTGGTTCTCGGTACTTGGTTCACGGTCTAAGAAATTAAATGATTTTGTAAGATTATCAAACAAAGCCCGCTTAATAAGTTTTTTATCAACGTAATGTCTAAATTCAAAAAGGTTCTTTTTAATTTCTCTTTTTGTGGTGGTGTAGTTCACAAAGTGATTACTATACTTGGAACTTGAACCAACACTTACATTGACGTTGCAAGTATCTTTAGCACCCCAACTTTTTGAACTGTTATAAATACAAGCTTCAACGTCGTTCCAAATTGCATAAGCTCTACTCATTTTATTTTATCCTTTCTATTAATATGGGATTAATCTTATACATTTAAAACGATTAATCAAACATTTTAAGCAGCTTTTTTATATTGGTTCTTGGTTCATGAACCACGAAACACGGACAAGAAAAGCCGTTTTTGGCTAATTCTAGCGCTTTTCTGCCTTCATATGCTTTTATAAAGGAGTCTTTGCCCCTTTTAACCAAGATAAAAGTGCGAATACCTAGAGAAAATCTCTTTAAATGCCATGAAATTTGAAAGGGGCTAAGATTAATTTTATTTAGTTTTATAAATTTTAATTCTATCCAAATTTCCTTTTTATTATAAATTGCTGTTATGTCGGGGGTTCCCTGCCCTATTCTATTTTCTATTCTTTCAAAATAAACTTGGGGCAGGGATTTTTTTAATTGTTGGTAAAATTTACTTTCACTCACTTTGTAATTTTAAAATTTTCTTTTTCTTGATTTGCAAGCGCAATCATTTTTTCAACTGATTTATCATGAATACGAATATTAAAATCAAAAGGCAAAACGTCTTTTCCTTCGTCAAAATCTTTAACGAAATTATTAACTTTTTGCTGGTCTTCATTTAATATATAACCGTCAAAAGTAGTTTGATAAACACTAGGTTTGTTATCGGTTAATCGAAGATTATAACTATGACCTGCGTCAACAATATGGGGTAATAAATCTAAATGAAATAAATTACTTAATTTTTCGTCAATAGCTTGTGCTACTGCGCAACCTGTACTGCACTCAGGTATACCGTCTTCAATATGTTTTTCCTCAACTTGTATTTTATAAATAGTCATTTTTATTTATCCTTTCTTATTTCTATTAATTCCTGCTCTAGTATTCTTTCAGGTTTGTAAATGTCCTTAATTTTAATAACTGGTTTAAAATTTATCTCTTCAATGTCATTACCATATAATTTTATGGCTTTTTTCAATTGTTGAGCATCTAATTGTATTTTAAATTTAAGTTTTTTTAATTTTTCAACGTAGCTATTTAAATTAAAATCATCAGAGCAATTATTAATTTCAATGTTTATTAAATCCCTTAACAAACATTTTTCTTTTGTACTAAAATTTAAATTCATTTTATTTTATCCTTTCTATTTATATGGGATATTATATGAAAAGTTATACAATTGAAAGGTTTTTATTAGTATAAAAGTCAGCTATTTGCCTAAAAATTGCAAAATCGGTGGTATCTCTTTTAATACTATTAACTCTATATGAAACAATCATAGTATTTTCAGGTGTATATCCTTTTAAATTATTAATTCTATCAATTGTAGGATTAAAATTTTTATTTTCAATTCCAAATAAAAAAGGTTTTTTAGTGACAGGACATTTATTATCTTTTGGAAATTTTGATTTAATTATTTCTTTTGTAAGTGTGAATTCCATATTTTTTTCTTTAGCTCTTCTTTTTGCTAAATGAAACAATCTATTAAATGGATTTTTAGCGTGTAATTGAGCATTATATTTTACATCGCAAGCCCTACAATGCCATTTATGAGTATTGCCTTCTAAATCTATCCATCCGCCTTTTTTGTTGCCAAATTCAGTATAAACCTTTTTAATATTACACATAGTGCAAGTTAAAGAGTCTGAAGGTTCTCTATAATTTTTTCTAACTTTCATTTTATTTTATCCTTTCTATTTCACGTGAAAGACTACCCCATATTAATGGGATAGTCAAAATAAAAATAAAGTTATTGTTTAGTTAATTGTAATGCTTGCTCTCTTCTAAAAGGTATTCCAAAACTACCTTTCATTATTTCGTCTAATCTTGCGTTCATACCCTCACTAGAGCCCTCCTCATAGAGTACATCATTCATACAGCTTTCAACGTGCTCTAATTTATTTATTTCTTTAAATTCCTGCATAGTTTTACATTTATCCGTTGTTATCTGCTCAACTATGTATTCGAAACAATCGTCAATTTGGCTTTCAGAAATAACCTTATCATGATTCGCTCTAGGAATATCATATTTATTTGCGCCATTTTTTAGTAAGATTTTGCATAACTTTTTACTCTCTGAAAGTTGTTGCTCTTTTAACTTTCTTTTTGCCTTAATATAATCTTGCTCAAGTTTTAAAAATTGACTTTCAAAATTTTCAACGGTTTTTTTCCATTTATCAATTTTCAATGTTTGATTAAGTTTTTTTGAGATTTGTTGTTTAACAATATCTTTTTTTTCAGATAATTTTAAATCTATTATTCTTTTTAATGGATTTATTAAATCTCTAATTTTTTGTCTGTAATGGTCAATTTGATAAACTTTTAATTGTGCCATAGTATTTTATCCTTTCTTATAAAAGGGGCTAGGCGTGGGAATTGCCCTACTTTGCCACTAACCCCTTTTGGTTTACGTTATTTAATTATTAAATAACATAATATCCCATAAAACTAAGATATAAATTTGTCAAGCATATTTTTTGTTATTTTTTCAATATCAATATTTTTATTATGTTTAAAAGCTGTACCAAGATACAAAGTGTATTTATTTACTTTGCTTGGTTTAATTCTTTTCCTTATTTCAAATTCATTTAAGCAAGCCAATTCATTTCTAATTTTAGTTAAAAATAAATGATAGGGATTTTTACTTATCCAATACTTGCCGCTAAAATACTCATCACTTTTATATGCGTTTTTCATTTTCCTATATCCCCCGCTACATGATGTCTAATAAAAGTACCATAAGGCAACGTCTTAACCCACGCTGTTAATTTTTCATGGTCTGATCTATCTTGTTTTCTTTTTGTTGTATCTTGCCAAGCAAATCTAGTAAACCCTTGTCCTGCATAACAACCGCCTTTTTCTTTTTTGCCGACTTTTGTTTTTTGAGAACCATGCGCAACAAATTTAATAATATAATCTCTATTCATTCTTGCACATAATGGCTTACCTGAACCACAATTTTGGCACTTTATTTTTTCATTATATTCAGCAGGGCAACGCACAAATCTAACACCTTGTATATTATCAACTTTATCGGTCATAGTTTCAGGCGCTGTATAAACTGTATCTCTTTTATCATTAAAACTATTTAATGCTTGAATAAGTGTATCAGCACTATAATTTATTACAGTTTTATTTTTTTTATTTCTTGGTAATTTTTTAAAATCAAAATGACTATAAGTCCATGATAAACCATTTTTAACAACCGCATTTAAAAGAGCTGTTAAATATTTTTTATCAATACCTTTTGCCGATTCTTTTGTATTTGGATTTAATGCACAACTTTTAGGACAAGAACCATACATTGTAGCGCCTGATCTATACGTCGTGGCAATATTGCCAGTTTTTCTATTTGTTGAACTATTTATTAATTTTAACATAACTATCCTTTCTTGGGGGTTATATACAAGGATAAAAAGATATAACCCTTGAATCCCATATAATACTATAATTATAAAAATCAATACTTGAATTATAATTTATTATAGATATATGGGATAGTGTAAGAAAGGAATAAAATGAAAACAGAAATGTATAAAAACTATGAAATAAAAATATGGGAACAAAAACCTAATGTATCATATGAATTTGCTTATACTAGTAATTGTCCTAACGTTGATAATATAAAAGGGAGTCATGGTTATGAGGTTTTTAATCCAAAAGGAAAAAGTATTTATAAGGATACTTGGGATATGTGGGATGAGCAGGCGTGTATAGATAACGCCTGTCAAGAAATAGATGCGGATTTGGAGGAGGATAAAAGTGAATAAACAAGAAAGAGAAAAATTTTTAGAAAACTGTTATGAGAGAGCTTTTGTTATCTACAGTTATGACAAAAATTTACACATAGCACATTTAAAAAATTCTAATATGCCATTAAAAGATTTTTTAAAATCATACAAAGTTAAGATGAGAGAATTAACTGATGAGGAGGTAATATATACACCATGATATTTTTAATTAGACCTGATTTATATGAATATACTCCATTACCTATGACAGATGATTTATTTTGGCGTAGGGTGGAAAATTTGAGGCGCGCGGCGTTGCTTGCTGAAAACTTTGAATTTAGATTAATGTTTTACAATCAAATGTTAGAATTAATGAAGGAAGCACCTTAATGCTTTTATTTTTATTTTTTAATTGTCTTGGGTGGATTATTTTAATTGTTTATGTTCTGATTCAACTGAATCGATAACTTCATACTCTGCATTGACAATATTATTATCCCGTATCTCTTTTAACTTTGACTCTAATTCTTTTCTAGTCATGTTATCTAGAGATGCGGTCACAACTTCTTTACGATCAATATAAAAACCACCCAATTGACCTCTTCTAAACTCTGCAACAACAGCAGGGCCCAACTGTCCATTTTCAACAGCTTTATCTCTTAACCTAGCTAATTCCCTGGAATGCTTAACAACATCAATTCTTGTAGCGTCTGCATACTCTCTTTGTAAATTTTCAATTGCTTCAACTACTTTTGGATAATATTTAGGATTTCTTAAATTGGATGCAGCTGCGGTTGCACTATGTTCTTTATATCCAGCTTGTCTTGCACATTCTGTTGGAGTTAATCTCCCATTTTCTTTACAAAAGATTTCAACAAATGCTTGTTGTCTGGGACTTAACCCACCTCTATTTTTTGGCATAATACCTATCATATATTGGTTTTTTCAAAAGGTATAGTTTATTTTTACCCTAACTAATTTATAAATACTTAATACGGTTTAAAATATCCCAATAGTGTCACATATAAAAACATTTGTTGTTACAAGGATGTTTCATAAAAAGTTATATAATTCAATAATTTAAGACAATGTAACGTTGTAACACCTGTAACAGGGGGGTAATCAATATTTTAAAACAAAGGGGGGCAAAAATAATCTATACTTTTTAATAAAGGTCAGAAAAAGCCGTGATTTTTTCAAGGAGGAAAGGGAATCACGGCTTTATTGCGGAGTAAATCGAAAAGATGATGATTTAACGGAGTTATATGATAATGAGAATTGAGGCTCCGAACCATCTACGTTTTTATCTCACGACTAAACAAGATACTTTTCATACCTTAGATTGTACCCTCTATCCCAACTCTAAAAAGGCGGTTCACCTTTAAACTGTATAACTGGTTCACTTTTTATAAATTTTGTAGTTTTTAAATGATTCTGGATCAAGGGGCGGTCCGTAATAGAAGGATGTCTCATCATCCGAAACCCCATCACTCCAGGTCTGGTGGTAGTGCTTATTTTCATCGAGTGTCCCTTGTGAGTCACAAATCTCACACTGCATAATTGATTCTTCTGCTTCAAATTTAATTTTGACATATCCATTCCCTTTGCAATTATGACATATAATCATATCTCTTGTTTAAAATAACTTTCAATCTTTCCCATTTCTTGCGTAAGGCTAATTCCCTCATGGTCCGTGGTTCGCGCAACGCTTTCTTTGATAAGTCTTTCAAGCTTCGCATTAACTTCTTCTTGCAATTCTTCTTTCTCATTTTTCCCCCTGAGATTATAACAACGTATGCAATGTAAAGGTGAACCATGATTCCAGGTACCTTTAGGAATAATCATATTTTCTTCCAAATATTTTTGTTTACATTTAACGCACGAAAAAAATAATCCCTTTCTATCTTTTAATCGCATACTTTCTCCTCCTATTCTGATAACGCTATCAAAATTTTGCGTAACCAAGATTCATCTTTTGTTATCTCGTAATACAACCAAACACAATAATCGTAATCATGCATCCCGTCAACACATCCTCTAATATAGGTGTGGAAAGGCGAGTAATGAACCGTGATCCATGAAACAAGAACCACGGTTACACATATCATAAAAACGATACGTATCATAAGTTAATGGCGACGTGCTGCCCACTCCATGCCTTCTTTTTCTTTTGCCGATCGTTCAGCTGCAATTCTATTTTCCCATTCTTCTTTTTGACTCTCATACCAAACTTTCATCGATAATCGGCCCATAAAAAAACCAGCAACAAACACGGCAAGAATAGCCGTTAAATGCCACAAATGAAACATACTACCTCCTTTTTCTAAGAAAAAAATTTAGGGTCATACATCTCTAATAAATTATCAAGGGCCTTACTACCTTGTTGAATAACATGATCCCACTCTTCTTTACTATAAGACGTATCGTACTTTGAATTAAAAAATTTTACTGATACCCGTTTACATTTACGACATTCGTAAATTTTTTTGATGGGGCTTTCAGGAAGTTTCAATTAATCCGCCGATCCGTTCCCTTCTTTCTTTCTTTCTTTAAACTTTACATGTTCCTTATCAACAAGTTTCCTTATGAAATTATTAATAGTCATGTAGTCTTCTTTTGCTATGATACGTATCTTATCATACGTGTCCTTGTGTATAGCAACACTTTTATATTTTTCTATATTCATGGGTTATTTTTATGGGATAATATACTATTAGTCAAGTATTTTTTCTAAAATCTTCTATACATTCAATCGAAAAACGAAAATATTTATTCATTTCAAATTTTGTCCACTTACTTACTATTTCTTCACATTGTTCTTTTGGCATAGGATTGCCATAAACCATTTGATTACCAGTGTAAACCCATGAGCTACCATTAAAGCCCCATAAACTTATCACTAATAAAAAAACTTTAGTCATTGACCTCTTTTATTTCACCCCAACTATTTCCTACCTCTACATCTACCTTACATTTAACCTTGAGTTCAACACAATTTTCCATTATCTTTTTAATGACCGAATATTGTTCGGGATTTTCAACAGAGAGATTCAATTCATCATGAACCTGGATATGAGGAAGAAAACCTTCCTCGTGCAAATCTATCATCGCTTGCTTTGTTTGATCGGCGGCACTTCCTTGTATTAATTTGTTAAGTGCTTTGTAAGTAAAGGCACGACGAATGTTCTTACCATGTTCTCTTTCTGCTTCATCGCGTGGTAAAGGTTTGTTGATACCAAATAAGTTTGGCTCCCATAAATCAAAACGACATTTGCGACCAAGTAAGGTTCGTATATAGCCAACTTCTTGCGCGCGGCTTGATACTTTATCCGCTAACTCTTTTACAAAAGGAACACGTTTATGATATTGTTTCCAAAGGTCTGCTGTATCTTCTTCATCTAAACCTAATTCAGAACCGAGTTTACCTTTGCCCATACCATACATCATGCCTAGATTAATTGTTTTTGCGGTCTTACGATCGATTCCTGCCATATCGGCTACAACTTGGTGAAAGTCTGCATCTTCGTTCTCATACGCTTCTATAACGGTATGAGAGCCAGGTAAACCTCCATTGGTCAATCGTGCAAAGTGAACCGTGATCCGTGGTTCTTGTTGCGAGTAATCAAAAGTACCCCACTTGCAACCTTCTTCAGGAATAAATAATCGTCTGATCCGTGGACCAATAACATTATTACGCGCAGGTATTTGCTGTAAATTAGGATTACTATACGAGAACCTACCTGTTACCGTTCCTCCTTGATCCGAACGCATTTGGTGGATCTCTGCGTGAATCCTGCCTCGGTGCGTATGCTTGAGAATTGTATCGATGAACGTGGTTCGTGCTTTATTAATCTCGCGCGCTTCAACAATATTCTTAGCCAATTGACTAGGATGCGAGTTAAGAAAATTTTTATCAAACTTAGGCTGACCCGATTTAGGTGTGCGATCATATGTAATGTTTTCTGCATCGAAAGCTTTTGCCACTGATGTCGGAGTCCATACGTCCACAGCAACACCTGTATCTTTGCGGATAGTATCCAGTATTTTCTTTTCGCGTTTAGCGAAATCATTTTTCGTACGCTCTGCTTCATCAAGGTCTATCCTAACGCCTTTCTTTTTCATTTCAAATAGAATGGGAAAAAGCTTTGTTTCCAAATCAAAAATAGATAATAAATCTTGCTTAAGTAATTCTGTTTTAAAGAAGTGCCACAGCTTTAACGTGAGCACCGTATCTTGTTCTGCATAAGGACCAACATACATGCAAGGCAGTTTCCACATTTCACCTTTTGCATCGACGCCCCAACTTTTAGCTGCTTCATATAATAATGCCTCACTCTTTGTTTCACCAAGATAATGTCTGCCAAGATCATTTAATGCATATCGAAATCTGTTTTCATCAACAAGCGGTGCTGCAATCATAGTATCAATAATACGACCATGTACTTTTAAACCCATAGCGTGTAACCATCCCACATCATACATGGCATTATGAAAAACTTTATCGCATGGTAATTCTAAAATCTTTTTTAATTGTCCTATAAAAATTTTTTCATCAAAGTTACCACCACCTTCATGACGTAAAGGAAAATATCCTGTCCATCCATCTACTGCTATAGCTACACCTGCAACAAAACCTTTTTTAACAGGCCAACCTGGACCAATATTAGAATTTAATCCAACATCGTTTGTCTCTAAGTCAATACAAATTTCTTTTGCTTCTGATAAGTCTGGTATTGTTTCAGGTGGTATCCATTCACTTGGTGGCTGAAATAAAGGTATTTGTGTCATGATGTCTCCTTTTTACTTATTTCTCCTGCAATGCCTGCGTATCCTGCTATATCAACATAACAATCATCCGTATGCATGTTCTTAAGCCGTGCAACTTTTACCAACAACATACAGATAGCTACATCATGAGGCGATATATCTACATCAAGAAACGCTGTCCATAATCTTGCGATGTTTTGATGATTAAGTGTTTTGTCACCGTAATCTTCTTGTCGTTGACCCTCGACTAACTCAATTGCTTTCTTTAAAAAGTCAGATGTTTTTTTCATGCAAATACCTCTCTGAATTCTCTGTTACTGCGTGAACGAACTAAATATAAATTTTGTTTAGCTCTAGTTAAAGCAACATAAAAAACTCTTCTCTCATCATCTTTTTGTCGCCAATATGATTCATCAGCCTTACGTGATAAATCAGATAAAACCATTACATTATCTGCTTCTCCGCCTTTACTTCCATGTACGGTGGAGAGCGTGATCCGTGGTACGGGATTAAAGCTACCTTCTTTTTGTATAACGGTAGAGACATACGCTTTTTTATATTCAGGAACCTTGTCTAATGCTTCATGCCATGAATAATCTTTTGGTACTTGCAATCCGTTATGTTGTTGTAATTGATCAAAGGTAAATGTTGATTCAGGATCAACGCCTGTTAAATTTTTATAGCCACGTTCAACACCAACATTACTATTCATATAATAATACAAATCTTTCAATTGATTAAAATCTATGAACCCTCCTTTCTGAAGATCTCGCCATGCTGTGATAGCATTAACTAAACGTTTACCAATAGAACTTTTGTCTGCACGATGATAAAAATATCCAAGTATACGTAAGTCATCTTCTATTTGATCTAAAAAATAATTTGTTCTGCCAAGGATTAACCAGTTTCCTGTTTTTAAATGTTCATAATTTCGCCTTGGTAAGTGCACAATGTTGCCTTCTTCTTCTTTAGGACTCCATGTTTTTGCTACTCTATTTTTTACACGATTAATTAAATTAATTGCACGCTCTTGTATTTTAATTGGTAAGCGATACGATTTATCAAGAATGATTCTGTTACCTTCTCTATTTAATAAATACTCACTACGAGCTCCTGCCCAATTAAATATTGCTTGATCATCATCTCCTGCAATGTAAACTCTTTTTGCTTTTTCTGCGAGCTTATCAACCATTTGCCATTGTATGTAAGAAAGATCTTGAGCTTCATCAATAATAAGAACGTCGAGCCGTGGTGCAATATCCTCTTTTAAAAATTCTACAATCATGTCAGTAAAATCATATTTATATTTACCACCACGACCGAACTTATAATCATGTAACGTTTCAGCAA
>Ga0208919_1002148_pt1 | contig 10572 bp, 13 predicted proteins | sample 4_EtaG_FD_184076 | JGI IMG/M metagenome (GOLD analysis project Ga0208919, IMG submission 184076) | Marine viral communities from the Subarctic Pacific Ocean - 4_ETSP_OMZ_AT15127 metaG (SPAdes) (version 3) | ecosystem: Environmental > Aquatic > Marine > Oceanic | place: Pacific Ocean | collected... | reverse complement strand
TGATCCATTTGGTCTGTTCTCCCATAGGATTCTATGAATCTCATCTTCCATCTCTAATAGAATCTGTAGTGATTCCCCTTGAATTTCTATGAAACAAGTACATACCCAAGCGTGCTTATCATCTCCGTTAACTTCAAAATCCTCTCCGTCATATTTTGTTCTTGACGAATAGTTTACTCTGACTTCATTTACAAATGATCCGTCAGGTCTGGCCAGTTGATCAGGTTCATCCGTATCTGATGCAAAGTATGGAGTTATTGATCCTGTAATGTTGCTTGCTGTCCAGTTGTCAGATATTAAATCTGCAATAGTCTTGTCAAGATTCTCTCTTGCTCCAGAAAGATTGGTAAATGTAACGGTCATGTGTACCAGACATTACCCCATCTGGATTGATCTTGAGGTGCTTGATTCATGTAAGATCCCAATAGAACCTTTACCATATCATAAATTTGCATTGTACTCAATGATGTTCTACTGCCTAAATTTCTTAATATCTCTGAACCTGCTAGGTTTGCTATTGAACTTATAGCAGTAGGTACAGTTGAAAAATCACTATTTCTATTTAATACCAAATTAATTACATCTGTTACTGTGTTCTGAACTGACGTTACCGTTGCTGGTGTACTGGATTTGGTTCCTCCCCAAGCCAATTTCTCCATTTCGTCAGTCGAACCGTACTTTGTCATAATCATAGTTATATAGACCTAAACCAATAGAAGTATTTATGTCACAAATTTTTATGCTTGATCTAGGTTTGGAATGGTTTAGGCAGTCTAATAAATATTTAGAAAATTTAGTACAGATTAGTACCTCAAATTACGGTACTGTTACAGTACATAGAGATGATGAAGACAACTCTTTTGAAAAAGAGTTTGATTATATCATAAAAAGCTTAGGGCTTTAATCCCTTTTTTATCTATTAGGAGTGTTGTCATAGTACACTCTGTCTGCTATTATTCGTTCCTTAGTTCTAAACTCCTTGTTGTGCCACATCTCTATGCCGTCTATCCCTGACTGATTGTCACTATTGATTTCTCTTTTAGGATGGTCCTTGAACCATGCGTACATCTGGTTGATAATCTCTGTATCATCCTTGTCATATAGAGAACCATGAGATATGGTGTTCTCTTTCTCACTTTGTAAATGCCTGAATGTAAATGGTCCTTTGAACAGTCTTGGCCTGCTCATTGTGGTTATTCCTACCATATGCTGCTTGATAGGATAGCACTTTTCAGGTCTGTCCTGTATAGTTCGTAACGAATTGTCAAGTATGTCTGGTTTAATGTCCATATACTCATCAGAGTCACATACTATCATATAGTCCATCTTGTCTTTCTTTGCAAGTTCCCAATACTTGTTTCTCTTTTGAATCTGAGTCTTGTTATTCATGTCTACGATATGGATCTTGGAATAGATTTCCTTTAGGTCCTTGAGATATGTAGGATCTGATTTCTGTGTGTCATTTCTTCCTGCATACAGGCCGTCAATAACATAGAATTTGGTAATGTAGTCATATACAGTATCATTGGTTAAAATTTTTATCAGACCTTTGGTATCGTCAAAGTAGTTTATTCCTACTCCTACTTTAAAGGTATGGTCTGATGTCAATGATTGATAATGTAAATTTTGTGTACTTAAATCTATCCCAATACCAAAAGTTTGCCTGGAATCTGTTGTCAACATTGTCATGTACGCCAGATACAAAGTGAGGTGTTCCTATTAGGATAGCATGACAGGTTTCGTGCATTATCCTGTCACTATTCTCTCTTAGTTTGAATATGTTACGAGAGTCATGTAAATACAGATCCATTCTGAATTTTCCTGTAACTCCTGACGGCATACTTGTATTGATCTTTTGTCCTGATGTTGTCTTTACGTGTTCAAAGAACTGAGGGTTTGTGTCTTTAAGATCCCATACATGGATATCCCACTTGTCTAGCCATCTACCTACATTGTTTACTTTTAGATTTAGTAGTGTATTCCATATTGTATTTCTTACAAATCTTTTGTTAATACGATTGGTATGAAATTTTATCATAAAAAAAATAAGAAAATAAGGTATATAACCCTTATTCTGAGTTGTTTTTGTGTTTTAAGTAATCTGCACCAATAACGGCTGCCACAGGTGCTAGTAAAGCAATAGCTGTGTTTTGGTCAAATGCGATTTTGTCAAGAACTACAAATAGTGCTACGAGTCCTGTGTATGCACCTAATCCATAGTATCTAAGATTTCCTGCCATACCAACTGCTTTATCTGATAGTATATAACTATTATTGTCTATATTATGCCTAAAGTTCTACAAACTTCAATAATTGTCAAGCCTACTGCCATGATTGCCAATGTATAATCCCTACTTCTTAATTTTCTATCTTGTTTTCTCTGCATACTTTCTATATGTGCATTATATTCAGTTTCCATAGCAGATAATCTTATACATAAATCATTAATTCTGTCCTCTATCTTGTCTAGTTTTTCGAATATACGACCTTCGACATCCATACAAAAATGTATGAAATTAGGAAGTAAAGAAGTAAAAAAAATAAAGTAAAGTTCTATGCGTTTACAGTAGAAACTATTACGTAGGTATTTGGATCGAGGATGTCAACACCGATTCTATGAGTCCATACAATATCCCAGTATTGTCCTGCAATATTCTTTTGGAACTCAATTTCCATCTTTCTTTGTGAGGCTAATCCCCAACATTTACCTTTAACACATACAAGGTTTCTTGATGCGTTATTGGCTGAAAGAAGTTCGTTGGTAACAATTATGTCAATACCATACAGTCTCTCCATTTGTCCGAGTCTGGTAATTCCTGCATTTCCGATTTGGGTATATTCGGATAAAGATGTTGAAGAAATTAATGATTCAAAAGCTCTTGGGCTGATGAAAGCGATCAAGTTACCAGGTGAGGTATCTTGTCCTAATTCTTCAAGGTATCTTTTACTGAAGGTTAATCCATCTTCGTCTAATTCCCCATCAGCATCTTCTTCGGTTGTAGTGCTTGTTTTAGCACCGTCAGATCCACCAATATGGTAAGGAGCTGTTGTAACACCACCAAAGTCGTGATCTGTTCCAGCTAGGTCTTGAAGAATTAGTTTGTGCTCATCTCTGATTGCTTCTAATCTTGCAGTTTCTCTAATTGCGTTAAGGAAACTTGCAGGATAGTCCTCAAGATTTGCTTTTTCAACTACTTGTCTCCAGCCTCTGATGTTACAGGTAACGTCGATTGCTGTTAAGGTGTGAGTAACTGCTGTGATGTCGGTAGTTGGGCTTTCAGTAATTGCTCCTGCATCTGGTACTGTGATTCTGTAGAATCTTGCAGTATTTTGTCCTGTTGGAACAGCTTGGAATTGACCATACTGTCTGATAGGAATTGCAGTTTTGCTACCTAATTGGATTGAAATGTTTGCAGATTGTTTAACACCTGGAACTGTTCCTGATGTAGATACTGCTTCTTGGACCTCTCCATTTCCAGTTTGTTTTTGGAATGAATGAGATTCGATCCATCCTTCTTTCTCAAGAACTAATTTATTATAGCCAGTTTCAAAGAGTTTATCCATGAAGGCTTGTCCTTGTTCTTCAGTAAATGCTTCTTCAACATAACCTGAGTTAGTTGATTCTGCAACTTCTGATTTAGGATTCCAGTTGTCTTTGACAGTTTCAATAACTGCTTTAAGAGTTTCTGAATTGGATTTTTCAATTCTTTCGGCAACTTTGTCAGAAACATCTTCTTTAGCAACTTCTTCTTTAGCTGGTGCTTCAGATTCAGGTGCTACTTCAGTTTTTGCTTCTGCTTTACCTACTTCTACTTCGCCATCTGTTTCAATGGTTACTTTGACTTTTTCCTCTACTTTCTTTTCAGAAATTTCGGTTGTCATATCTTTTTTGTAGGTATTGTCTTTATTGGAAGTATTATCATCTTTTATTGGTTCTTGTGGAGTAGGCTCAAGTTGTGGAGGTGGAGATATTAGTCTCATAAATGCAACTTCTAATGTTCCTAGTAATTCTCCTGACTTTCTGTCTATCTCATCTGATTCAAGGTCAGGATTCTTTTGTTTAATGCTATCTGTAATCTCCTGTCTTAATCTGATAGGATCAACGAATCCTCCAAATGAAGCAGGAACTTCTTGCTCGTTTAATATTTTGATATACTGTGCGTTATGTGATTCTACTACGTGTAAAGTAGATTCTGGTATTCCAGGTGTTCTTACTACTGATAATTCTAATATTTCATCTAGTACAGGTGCATTGAGACATTTGGCTTTCATTTCATCACATAGAGTTCTTTGCTCCAATACTGATGCTCCTATTGATACCTGATACTGTTCGTTCTCTAATGTTTTTTGCCATTCAGAATCAAATACTGATGCTTCATATTTTACCTGACTCTTTTCCTCGTCAAATGAGAATGTTACTTGGCCTATGTGAGTTTCTTTGTTATGTTCTACCCTTAGTGGTACTGTTTTACCGTCAAATTTCTTTAATTCTTCTGTATCATAATATACACCGTTACGTGACTGTCTAGGCATCAATGCTATACCTGCTATGCGTTCTGCCATGAGTAATTTCTGTTTAAAGCGATATAGAGAAGTATTTATGAGTTTAGTAATTCTTGTATTTTGTTAATGACTACTACATAGTCTTTCTTGCCTTTGATTGTAACTGATTCTCTTACTGTATTTATTTTAGATCCTATTATCATAGCCTTTGATTTGACATTCCTTGATCCTACACCTTTTATGATTGCCTCTCCTACGGTATTGACAATTCCATTGTATGATATTAATTGTGATGTACTTTCAAATGCACTTGCCCTTACAACTATCTTTTCTTTGTCTAGTGGAAGTCTTGTGTTTCCTTTTACCCTTATCGTTCCTTGTATGTGCTGAGTCTGTGGGAATGATATGAGCTTCTTTCCTGGTTTATAGACTTTAGGAGCTGTATCTAATATGAAATCATCTGAATAACTCAGATACGAATAAGGCATTATCCTATGAATACGTCGCCTGAAAATTCAAACTTTGTTAGTAACGGTTCTCTGCTGTCTAGTTTAGGAGTCCAGTAAACAAACACTTCTTTGACCTCGTTTGCCTTTAACACATCAGGTATCTCAAATCTTAGTTCAGGATTTGCGTTCTCTATTTTGATGTTATGTACAGGCCATTGGGTATCTGTGTTCTTCATATACATTGTATATTTTACAGTCTCTCCTAGTGATACTCTGCCTAGATCTAAAGATTCTATTACGTTATCTGTTTGTTTATCTGTGTATATTCTAATCATTTTTCAAACCTCTTATGAAATTCAATATCTCCTCAGTATTCTTTCTCTTTTCTGCTCTGTCTAATTCTTCTCTAAGGTGGACCATCTCTAACAGTTTTTCATTAGTATCATTGTCTTTAATGGAAGTGTTTTCTGGCTCATCTCTTGTATCTTGTAATTGGTTAGTTGGCGTGACACTTGTAATAGGTGCTTCATCCTTCATGTCATTCTCGTTTATGTCTATGCTAGAGTTTGCGATAAACCATTTCCTTGCCTCTGATCTTTTGATAAGATTGTCTCTGAATGACGTTGTAACATCTGCTATGGTTGCCTCCTGTTTCTGAGGTGTTTCAAAGAATATCTGTATGTCTTTGGATTTTACAGATTTGCCATGTCTTTTAAGATACGGAATTACCATTTTCATCTTGATCTGATTTGCCAATCTTGACTGTATTCTTTTTACCTTTCTTGTCAATACAGAGTCAGTAGATTCTGATGCTGCTCTGGCAGTAAATCCAGCGTTAAAGAATTGTAATGGGAACTTGGAACCTGGTTCTAACAAGTCTCTTTGTATATGGTCAATGTAGCCCTCAAACTTGCTGTTGCCACTTGACTCGATAACCTTGACATCAAACTCCTTGTCTGTGACTATCTTTGATCCATGTTTCATCTTCTTTAGTGCATCTGCCTGAGTCTTGATGAACTGTTCTCCTGCATCAGCAAAGTGGAACATTACTGTCGGATCTGCATGACCTTCAAATATCTTTGGCATTGCATCCTCCATCTTTTTCATCTGAATCAATGGAGAATCAAATACCTCTCCTGTATCTGGGTTGGTATATGTTGACAATACTGAATGATGTAATCCTCTGCCAAATGCCTCTCTTGATACGTTGGTTAGTTTGAACTGTGTTACCTCTGTTGGTCTTAATTTGATATCTTGTTCGTTAACGTGCTGCAAATAATATTTTACGTTTCCTTTTTTGTCTCTTACAATGCTTTGTATTGTTGTAACAGGAACTTCCACATATTCTCCGTAAGTAGGATCATGTTCAAAGAACATATTGCCACATCCGAGATAAGAGTATAGTGCATCTTCTAATTGTTCATCCCAATTAATCTCATCAAACCATTCTGTTACCATATCTGCTACGGATTCCTTTTTTGCCGTAACTCTGAGTCCTTTTCCTAGGACCATTTGGATATATGTCTCGTTTGACAGATTTAATCTAGGATCTTGGTTGATTGCGTTGATAGTTTCAACAAAAGGTCGGTCTGGAGCCAGTTCATCTTGCCAATCTGACTGATTTACCTCACTTTTCTGATTAAATGCCTCAATTACCCTGATAGAACCCTCATATTTCTCCTTAATTGGAGTATTTTTGGGTAAAACTGGCATATTTGAGCCAGAAACGGTCTTATTTACTGTAAAAATGTCTGCCAATAGTCAAAATAGCATTAAAGTTAATCAAAGGAAGTAAAAATACAGTTAATCATACTCAAAATAGATTTCATCTGAGCCATTTACACCAACACAGGTCAGTCTGGTTCCTGAAACCTCTAATCTTAGCCTTACCTTGTATGTTCCCTGTACTACAGGACTTAATCCCTGTCCAAACTTTACTAGAAATGTTCCATCAGAGTTTAACGTAAGGTTTTGTTGAGTGGAGAAAATTAGTTCTCCATTCTGGTCTATAAGTCTGAGTGTTCCTGTAAATGCTGAGATGTTTCTTGCCGTTGTTAGTGTATTATCGTCATATATCGTTCCTGTGAGGTCGTATAGTGCAGAGTCAGTAAAGTCTCGCTGAGCCCACACATTTTGGTCCAACTTGAGATATAAAACCATATAGTTTATATATAATATCGTATTATAGAAAGTATATGCTAGCAGTTCATACTCCTGCTCCTGTATATCCAATGATTCGTAACGAACAGTTGGATGAATTACAACAAAATCATTTATACGAAATATGTACTTGGCCAGCTTACTATTCTGATGAATACTGTATGAACTCTCTAAGAAGAAACTCAGATCCCAATGTCGTGCTGTATGTCGCATTGATGAAGGGCATTACCCCTATTGTTACCGTTGGAGATCACAAGGCTTTTGTTGCAGATTTCAGCAAGCCGACACCAAAAAAGAAAGACAGGAAACTGCCTAGATTTGGTTCTAAGGTTAAGGACAAGTTAGAAAATACGTTGAGATTAAAACGTGCAAAGTGAGTGTCTTATCTGTGGACATGGTATGCTGATGCATGGCTCTGTAGACGGAATAGGCTACTGTATGGAAGGCAACGGAGATTGGTGTCCTTGCAAGGAAGAAGGTATGACCTATGAGGAAGAACTAGCCAACTCCAGCTAGGGTTCCTGATCCCATCTTATAGTAGTATAGTGCAAGCAAAAAAGCATCTCCCAGATCAAACGGATTCTGCTTGGTCTTGTCGGTTCCACCTTTCTTGTTGAACTTGATTGTCATTAGTTGCATCTTGAGTTTCTTAAATGACGGATGAATCTCCACCTTCTCAAAGTCCACGTTGTTTGCTGCATAGTTTAGCATCTTTTCTCCGTACTGATTAAATGCTATAGCTTGTACGTTCATGTAATACTTGTCTCTGAGATCCCTTATTCCCTCAGGCCATGCAGAGTCCACGAATATACGCTTTGTCTTGAACTTGTCTGACAGCAGCCTTACCTTGTTGATAATGTCAATGTAACTTGCCCTCTCAAAGGCATCTGCATAGATAACTGATTTCTTTCCCTTTCGTTTTTGCATGATACATATTCCAAACTCAGAGGATCCGAATCCTGGATCTATTCCAATCACTCTGTCATTAGTATCATCATCTACTGTCCACTCGTATTCAGTTCCACAGCATAACTCTATTCCCTCTGGAGAGAATATGTCTCCTACGTTCTTACCCCATACTCCAAGATACTCCCTTTCGTAACTTCTGGCCTGTGAAGCCTTTTTTAGATATTCTGGCGAGAAGATAGATGTTTTAGTTTTCGGATCTGTCTTAAGACCTGCCTCAACATAAAAATGGAATCTTTCATATATTGTCTTTTCTGGACCTTCGTTAGGTTCGAGCATAATGTCGTAAAAAAAGCCTCTCGGTTCCTCTCCTGCTGTAGATACCCATATAACCCAACTATTTGACTTTCCAATATATCTCTCTCCGACTGTTCTAACAATGCTATCATCTCTGAGTTTGAAGAACGCTGCTTCGTCTCCAAAAAAGAGACTAATCTTTGGTTTACCTCTAGCTGAATGGATGTTATTCGAGGGATAACATTTGATTCGGCTTCCGTTAATGTCGACTTCGTATGCTCCATGATCTACATATCCTAGTCCTTTCTTCTGTAAAAAGCTTTTCGCTCTGAGTATAAGATCCTGTGCCAGATCAACGTTAGGTCCTGTAATTATGATTGCCTCCTTTCCTGAGAACCAGGGATCTACCAATGACTTCCATACTATCCATAGCAAGACAAATTCCGTTAATCCTAGTCCAGTTGCCTTGTATACGCAAAACCACTTGCAGGGGTTTGTTCTCTCTGACTCTAGTTCCTGCATCTGCATCTTGTCCAGTATTTTCTGTTCATACTCGTAGCATGGGTGGTATATTCCGTCACGTTCTGGTCCACCGTAAGGATGAAATATGTAATGCCAAAAACAGCACTCGTCTGATTCAGACAATGAGTCATTGCACCAGAATGTCAGAGGTACTGTCGGTGTATCTCTTGTTGCTGCATTTGATATTATCTGTAGCGTGTTTTTATTCGCTAACCCCATTGTCCTCTACCTCGGGCATTGGTCTTGCAGGTCTTAGCTTTGCACGTTCCATCTTTAGTTTCTTGACCTGTAACGGCAATGCAGAGTCCTGTAACATCTTGAATGAATCCAGTTTAATCTCATGTCTTGTTCTTGCAAACTTTAGATAAAGTTCCTTGTCCATGTTGTCAAATCCCTTGGCCTTTTCGTCTGCCATTATTTCCTCCAATGCGATAACATCCTGTTCAAAGCCAAGTCTAGCCCTGATAAACTCTCCAATGTATGTGTCCATAGCATCCTCAGATATAGAGTTCTCCATCTCCTGCTGTATCTGCTTGATATGGTAGTGTACTCCTGATGCTGTTGTCTTTCCGTACTTGCTCATAAGCTGTGTGTCCTTGTTTATCTGGTCTGCTATCTGGTATGCGTTTCTTCCAAAGAACATCCATTGGCTGCTTATGTAATCATGAAACTCCTTTGAAAGATCTGGTCCTCTTGTTCTAGTCAAGTGGTTCCTCACATTGTTTACAGTTCAAGTTGCCAAAGTGATTGTCAGCACTACATTTTTTACAAGTTAGTCTTTTGGTCATTGTTTTCCCCATCCCCTGTACGCCTCGTCAGTTTCACATTTCAGACAGTTTGCAAAGAAGCTGGGCTTTCCACACTTGTCGCATTGGTTGATGTCTCTTAGGTAATCCCTTCCAGAAAACGATTTTTTCAAGCCTTTGATAAACCCCTCAAGTAATTTCATCCACAAACCTCTGAACTACTCGCTTTGCATCATGAATGAGAAGTAAATGTGGAGACAAAGTGCCTCCATCCTTGTCATGTACTGTCAATCCCAACGCCAAGGCCTGTATTCCAGTACAAGACGGATCAGGCAAAGATACAGGTTCGGCATCAGTTGTGAACTTCCAGTCTACATAGTGTTTGTACTGTGACAGAAAGTCTGGCATATCCTCGTATCTTATGATGCTTCCAGGATTGCGTTCATAGTATTCTATATCAGGATATCTATCCTTGATTCGTTTTTCTACAAAGTCTCTCTGATACGACCTGTTGATTGCTATCCATCCATACCCTTCAACGTCTTTTTTGAAAAGTTCACGATCTACAGGAGCTGGCAAGTGTGTGGCAAACGGCAGTATGTCAAGAAGGTCAGAAGTCGTTACAAAGCAGGGATATTCCTTTACAGACTCTATTTCAGTCTGTTCCATGCTTCTTAGCTTTGATCCATGAAATATCAGCACGACCTTGTTCTTTGGAAAGTTTAGCTTAAACTCTGAATAGTCATGTATCACTATCTTGTCATATGATGTCTGTATGTCCTCTGCTCGTTTCACAAGACTTTGCAAGTCCTTGAAAGTTTCTGTAACGCCATAATACTCGTAAAATCCCATTGTGTCAAACTGTTCCAGTTGCAACACCTTGTCGCCTGCACCGTACTCGCACATGATCTCTGCCACGCCTGCCATGCTAAACAAGTGTAAGATACGCACAAGACTTTTATCTAACTATGGTTAATAAACCGTATGCC
>Ga0208919_1002146_pt1 | contig 10573 bp, 14 predicted proteins | sample 4_EtaG_FD_184076 | JGI IMG/M metagenome (GOLD analysis project Ga0208919, IMG submission 184076) | Marine viral communities from the Subarctic Pacific Ocean - 4_ETSP_OMZ_AT15127 metaG (SPAdes) (version 3) | ecosystem: Environmental > Aquatic > Marine > Oceanic | place: Pacific Ocean | collected... | reverse complement strand
AATCAATCTTAAATCTTTTTAGACTATTTGCAGCCCAGCTTTTTCTAGCTTGAACATTAGATGTGTTAGCTATTCTATGCAAGTCTCTTATATATCCGTCAGCTGTTGCTGCTGCAAACAAATTATTTGCATAGTTAGCACCCTTAAAACCAGATACAGTAGCCAAAATGTTAGCTATTTTTAATAATCTATCATTAGGTTCTTTTACTACATTTTTTATTGCTTTAACAAATCCACCAGGATTTCTAACGCTTAAATCAGTTCCTAGTACAACATCCATAGCATTGTGGTATGTTACACCAGATGCTTTTAATTGATCTCTATAGGATTTATTTGTTAAAACTTTTCCAACAGATTTAAAATATCTATAATAACCAGCTTCCATAGCTGTAGAAATCATAAACTGAGTTAAGTTTGGTATAGTAGCTGTACCTAAAGCTATCTTAGTAGACATCTCAAAGGCCATTACTTTTTCTGCCAATCTTTTTCCTTGAGGAGAATAGTTTTTAAAAGGGTCTGACTCTATAAAGCCAGTAAAGCTTTCAAATACATGTCTAACCGTTTTTTGTTCGTCATAACTTTTTTCAGCAATCTCTCTAAGCAACCCACCCTTATTGTCTTTACCATACATTCTTTCGCCTTTTAAACCAAACCTAGATGCTAACTCAACTCTCCTAGCTAGCTTCATATTGTATGAAGTCATAACTTCGTAAGCATTTCTATCTAGTATATTTTCTGGAAGTTTTATTCTTCTTGGCTTTTCTAGGTTTCCAAACGGACTTAACTGTTGGGCAATAACTTCGTTTTGCAGTTTCTTAAAAGCATCATAATAGCTAGTCCCTTTATTATCAGCTACCATTCTTCTTAAGGCATCACTAGTCTCTCTTCTTAATTCCCTATTTAAAGATGATTGTATAAAAACATTTAAATCTTTTACAGTTCCCTCTGATAATCCATATTCTAAAAGCTCAGATCTTTTCTTTACCATAGACAGCATATCGTCGCCTATAATATTAGCTATTTCCTTTTTTATGATTTGTGGAAAATAATCTTTTCTATAATCAGCAACTTTTATTCCTTTTGACTCTGCATATTTATACATTTCGTCAAATATAGACCTAAGATCTTTAGCTTGACCACTAGCAACAGCGTTACCTTTAACTTTATCTTCTAAGATGTCAGCAATTAATGGTAAGTCTTTTGCTTTAACCTTGCTTAGAACCCCATCAATTCTTTTTTGATATTTATCAAAAGTTCTTTTGGTCGCAATATCTGCCTCATCTATTAAATCAAAAGCTATTTGAGAGCTTAAAGACTTGGCTCTTCTCTGTCCAGGCAAAGCAAATTTAGCTATACTAAAAGGTAAAGTATGCTCAAGCAATGTTCTTGCTGGCAAATCAGATAAATCTTTAAATCTATTTCTTAATTGTGATAACCTGTAATCTGCTTGTATATCCCTAGAATAACTTAAAAGGTCGCCACTATCAAAATCTTCTAGTTTAATTTTTTTATTTCTAGGAACTTTTTTTCCAGATAACTTTAACGCTAAATCTTCTTTTTGTTGTATTTGGTCGCTAGAGTAACCTTTTTCATTTTCAAAAAGTTTATACTTTTCTATTATTGTTTGGCTGTCTGCACTTGATTTATATTTAACTCTAAATTGTTTTTCTGTTAAAGAGCCTTTACTTTTCTTGCCATCTAAACTTTGTAAATTGAATATTTTTTGATTGTTTTTAACAGTAACAGATTTAATTGAAAGCTGGTCTCTAGCATTTGTCCTAGAAACAAAATTATCAGTTCCTCTTGTTATGTCTCTTTCTAAGTCAACTTGGTCTTTAGCAATTCTTTTTACTAATGGCTCTAGTTCAGCCCTAGCAGATTCAGCTAATTGACCTTTTGCTTTTTTAGCAGCAAAACTAACGCTAGCAGTAGCACCTCTTATACCCATAACACTACCAATAGAATTTACAAAATCTTGAGGAGTTGGAGATTGACCTTCTAAAACAGGAGTTAATCCACCAAGAATAGTTCCTTCTTGTAAGATTCTCATAGCTTCTGGTGTTTCCTTTAGTACTGCTCTAGCACCTACGCCAGCAGTAGCAGCACCTAATAAAGCACCTTTTCCAGTTTCAGTTAAAACTTCGCCAAAGTCTATTTCGGAAGTTTCTATTTTTTGTCTAAGAGCATTTGATATACCAGAGTAAGAACCAAAACCAGATGCACCAGAAGTAACCCTCTGTAAACCTTGATTAACTACAAAGTCTCTAGTTTTTTTCTGCATTCCTGTTCTAGCTAACTGCTTAGTAGCCATAGAGCCAGCTCTTTTAATAGCTGTTTTAGCGGCTAAAGAACCTACTCCACCAGTACCGATAGTTAACGCTAAGTCTGCTGGCATAAAAAAGCTAACTAAACCTGCACCCACATCAGATAAAATACCTTTATCGAAATCATCTATCTCAAATGGCTTTCTACCTGTTGCTAACTCTCTAGATAAACCAGTAATTGATTCATTGTAGCCTTGCTTTATAACATCTGGCAACCAACCAAATATTCTTTGCTCAGTTGTTTCTGTATCTACAAGACTTGGTTTAGCGGAAGGAATCCTTCCAAGTTGTACTCTTTTTCTATATCTCTCTAATGCTGGATTTACTGACATTCTTTACCCTGCTGGTTTATAAATACTACCTCTAGGAGCTGGCATATTTCTAACAGCTTCACCAGCTCTTTGTCCAGCTTCTGCTACTGGTCTAAGGAGAGATTGTAAAAAATCTGCTACCCCGCTTCCATCAAGCTGTCTAACTCTTTCTAACCCAGATCGTTGTTGTTCATTTAATCCAGGCGCAGTGGTTCTTTGAACTATGTTATTTGTCTTTACTTCTGGAACATCATCTCTTTCTAAAGCATCAATTATTTCAGCTTGATCGTTTGCATCTGTTATGCCATAGCTTTCAAATATTGATTGGATATCTTGAAGACTAGCGTCTGTAGATAAGTTGTTTAACTCTGATACAAGCTTTACATCTATTTTTCTTCCAACATTCTTTCCAACTTCATCAACCGCTTTTTTTGCGTTAGCACCAACTGCAGGTTTTTTAACAGTAGGTGCTCCTTTAAATGTAGATATTAATTCTGACTGAGCTGTAACTAGAGCATTTAATTCAGATTTTGCACCTGCAGTATCTCCTATTCCAGAAGAAACTATTTCGTCTAAGTCTCTAATTCTTTTAGCATTATTATCGTATTGAAGTTTAAGAACTTCAAGATTCTTTTTTTCTTCTAATGTTTTATTTGATACGCTTAATTCATAGAATTTATTAACACGTTCGTTAAAATTAATTTTACCAACCAATCTTTCTAATTGATTAGAAGTTTTTTCATCTAATATATTAGACTCTCGGTAAAATATTAAATCATCTTCTTGCTCTTTTTGCACTCCCTTTAAACGATTTATCTCAGAGTCAACAAGAATATCATCAATATTATTTGATTTTTTAAAACCTTCCAATCTACTTATCCTAGACCCAATATCATTTTCATTGGAAACACTATTAAGATATTTAGTAGTCCTGTCAGTAATTTCAGCTCTGTCCAGTCTAGTCTGCTCTAATGTATTTGCAGCCCTTTGAACATCTAAGTTTTCATTAAATTGTCTTTTTTCTTCATTAAACAACTCATTCTGCCTTATTCTTTCTTGATTTTCTCTAGCAATTCTATCTTGCCTATCTCGATTTTCTAATTCTAATTGTCTATCAAACCTTCTACTGCTTTCTTCTCGTGTCAATTGGCCTGAAACAAGTTCAGGAATTGTAACATTTAACAACCTGTTAAGTGGTGATTCATAATCAAATCCATTTGCCATATCTTTTCCCTTTATATCTTATCTTGTAAATGTTCTAGTGGTAGGTAGCCTAAGGTTCCTACCTCTTACATTAACATTGTCATAAGAAATTTCTTCAGTTTCATTAGGGTCTAAACCAGAAATTTGCTCTGCCCTTGAAAATGTTCTGTTTAAATAATCTTGTAACAATCTAGTTAGCCCAGCTCTTTCTTGTCCAGCTTGCTGTTCTATTTGATACAAGCTTCTTTCTCTACCTAGCCCCATTGATTCCAGACCTCTTTGCCTTCTGCCCATTAAATCAGATAAAGTATCTCCAGCCATTTTTCTTGATTCACTTATCTGTCTTTGAGTTGCACCAAAAGACGCTCCAGTTCTAGCAGCTTGATTAGCTATTTGCCTAGTAGCTTGACCTAATTGTTGGTTTAAATCTCGAAACCCAGATTGATATTGTGATTGAAGATTTCCTAATCCAGACTGATAGTCTCTTTCTAAAAATCCAGTTCTAGTTGCTTCTCTTTCTGCTATCTTACCAGAAGCTTCCTCTAGTCTAGCCCTGTCAAATGGTCTAAAAAACCTAGAAAATTGATCTGCTTGGTCTCCTTCAAATTTAAAAGCACTAGCTATTTTTGAACCATCTGAATCAAAGTAGTCTAAGTAATCTCCTAATCCAGATTGTTGTAATAATTCTTCAAAACTCATAATTAAACTCCTGTTACAGGTCTAGTTAAGTTAAACATATTATCTAAATCCATAAGACCTTGACCTCCAGTACCTGGTCTTTTATACAGCAAGTCTCTAAAATCTATTAACATATCTTTAGCTGCCCTACTTCTTCCAAAGCCGTCTGCTGCCGTAGCGTATTTAGCCGCACCAGCTAATTGGCCTAATTGTTGACCCAAGAAGTAATCGCCAATACTGCTAGCAATTATTTGATTAGCAAAACCTTTGTTTGCATCACCAATATATCTATTTATATCTTTTTCTGCTGAGCTCACATCCTCCCTAGCTCCTTTAAAAAACATACCGCTTCCAAGACCAGACTCTACTCCCCTTACTCTTTGACCACGAGTAGCAGCAGTTTGACCCAAAGCACTACCTAATGCAGCACCAGCACCCAAACTTAGTCCACCAGTTGGTAAAGCAAGCAGAGCTCCTAATCCAGCACCAAGAATTCTTCCAAATCCTCTATTCTGTTCTCTTTTTTTAGCATCCCTAGCTCTTGTTTTTTCTTGCTCCTGTAATTGTCTTTGAGCATCTTGCAAAGCTCTTCTTTCAGAATCTGCTGTCATAGATAAATCTGTTCCAGTAGCTCCAAATCCAGCTGATTGACTAGCTTGTATACCTGCTAATAATTCTGCTAAAGTCATCTTAACTCCTTGTAAATTCTAAATAGTGCCACGCACCTAGTTCTTTTCTGTAAAGTCTAAGCTTACCATCTGGTGTTTTTACTATTCTTTCTTCTCCGTTATTACCAGAATCTTTTGCTGGAAAGCCTACTTGTAGTTTTGTTTTAACTCCTTTAGAGTTATATAAAAATCTTTTTTCTCTATCCACTATGTAATCCTTTTGTATATTGGTCTATATTCTACAGTTACATTAGTAATTTTTATCTGACCACTACTATCACCTGGAGCTAGTAATCTAACCTCAAAAGAGTTGCATTTTACTGGCAATCCAGTAGTAAACCGATCTACGTTTACACTAGTCAAATCGGAACTTATACTGGCTAAACTACCAGCAGTAGTTCCACCAGAGCCAGATGCTTCACCCGTACCAGTTGACGTTGTGTGTCTAAACTTTACAGCATTTGCTTGAGCTGCGCTACTTCCATATTCAACATATATAGCGTATACTTTTTTAACAACACCTGGAAGACCAAAATCATCATTTTTAAAAACAATATCAAACACATTGCTACCGCTATCATCCGACTCTCCATCGTAACTGTGAATATCATTTACTCCAGAACCAACAGATAAATTGTTATGTAAGTCTGTAATAAAATTAGTATTAACAGCATTTGTAACTATGTTTTCTATAAATGTAAATGACCTACTCATAAGGCTATACACATAAGCATCGCTAGAATCACCAACTTCAGAATCAGTTTGACAGCTTCTCATTAAAACTAAATGTTTTTTAGAGGGCTCATATCCTAGAATAGAAGTTTCTGTAAAATGACTATTCCAATCTTTTAAAACTGCAGATTGATATATAATTTTATTTTGTAAGTTTAATATTTGACTACCATCGTATAAGTATAAACCATTTTTATTTGCCCACGCTATACCTACATCTGTTTTAACAACAGCTCCATGAAAACTAACTCCTAAATTTTTATGCTCAGCCTCTAAAAACCATTGCGTATCTGAACCACCACTTATATTAATTATATAAAGAGTTTTTTCTTTGTAAGCCAACAATCTATCAGCGTAAGACTCTATTTTTATAAAATTTTCTCCATCGTTAACACCTATATCTAAAAAGTTAAACTCTGGAAATGTATCAAACTTACCTACTTCACTATATCTAATCGTATCTCCTCGATTTTCAATCACTCCCTCTGAATTAGTATATCTAATATTAGCAATAAAAACTCTTCTGTTTGACACTACGCTAGTCTGATACTTTTCACCATTTTCTCCTATGCTAAAAAAAGAAGAGTCTTGGTTAAATCCATTTATAGATTCATAAGTATCTACGTTTATAGATGTGCTAACAAAAGTGCTACGTATAAAATAATCATTAGAAGATTCAGTAGCCCAACCAGTAAAAGTACCGTCTAAAGTTGGCCTTGTACCTTGTCTAAAGTTTATTTCTCCAAATAACTGAAAAGCGTTATCGCTATCTTTTTGTCTAAAATATATTCTTCCACCAACTATATTATCTGCAAATCTAGTACTAGACCTGTTTTCAGTAGCAAGGACATTACAGCTTATGCTGTCATTAGCAGCAACTGTAAGCTCTCCACTTAATACATATGGCAAAGATTCTTGATTTCCGTCATACAGAAATGTAGTTGCAAACTCATAATCACCAGCATCCCAACTGCCTCCAGAAGAAGTAGTGCTAAAATTCAAATTAAAACCAGTTCCAGCTGGAGGATATATTCCGTAAAATTCTCCAGCGCTACCAAAATTAGCTCCTGAACCTGCTGTATCTAAAACTGTTGTACTGCTTCTACCTGTAATCAAATCTTCTGTATTGTCAGTAATATTCTTAGCATGATAAGCTCCGCTTGACAATTCAGTGTCAATAGAATCTGGGAAAGCTCCAGCTACCGAAGAAATTAATTCTGTATCACCGCCACTACTGGCCGTTGTTGACCTAAGGCCTTTACTGCAAATACCTCTAGTTGGCTTGCTTAGCTTAGTGTCAAAAGTGTTAAAGCCAGTTGTACCAGCGTAAGACCCAGGGGTTAATTTAGCCCCACTTGAAGCTGATAACCATCTATCTGTTGTCTTGATAAATCCATACTTTTTTACAGCTGTAGATACGTTATTAATGTTAGTATCACACGCTCTTATAAATCCATCTGCAAGGTGATAAATAACTTTGCCTTGATGTGTACTAGTAACAGCTCCAAGCGTAATAGCATCGGAAAAAGATCCATTATTATCAGCTCTCCTTACCACACAATTAGAACCGTTATCAGCATTAGCAAAAAATGTAGCTATTGGAGATGTGTTATTGTTGCTAGTGTCATAATCAAATCTAGCTTGAAACAACCCATATCCAGCTTGTACAGCAGTAACACCAATAGTTGCATTGTAATCAGAGGTGTTATCGGTAAACCTTCCACAGGATTTTATAACTCCTAATTCATCAACAACAACATCGGTAGCTTTTGATAACTCGTTATCAGCTATACTGCGACGACTAGTTACAGTGTTTAATCCACCTTCAAACCTACTATATGTTTTAAACTGTTTAGGCATTATTCCTTTATCTCAAAATGTACTAAATCGTCAAACTTATTATCTTTGGTTTTGGTATCCATATCCCAATCTCCGCCCCATCTTATTTTCAATCCCATCTCTTTAGCAACTCCAAGAACGTAACCGCCAAAGTAATGAAACCTATCCCTATCATCCCAGTCAATAGGATAAGGAGCAACATCAACAGCAATGCTGGGACTTTTATTATGTTTACCATTCGGAAACTTAAGTTTACTATTCCCTTTATTATATGCTGCATCTTGAGCTTTCTGTCCTCTATGACCTTCTAATACTGTGCAATCAAAACCTTCTACAACTTCTTCAAATAGTTCAATCAATCTTTCATCGCAAGTATATAATTTACCTTTACTTTTTGTGCTAAATCTTGGCATTACTTACCCTTAATTAAACCTTCTACTAAATCAGTAACAACGTCAACACATTTTTCAAAAAAAACTTGTTCTTTATCTTCGCTTACAAATGGAATATCAATTTTCTCATTAATTTTTGTAGCGATTGTCTTAGCCATTTCGTCTGAAGTAAGCTGATCAACCATTTGTTTTTTAATTGAATCTGCTTGAGTTTCAGCCGCAGCTACTAACATTTCTTTTAAACCCATTATCTTCTCCTAATTTCATTATTTGTTTTAACTATTAAATATACTAAAGTTGCAATAGAAACAGCCATTTGCAGCAACATTGGCAGATTAGTCCACCAAACACCTACTCCAACCATACCATTAACTACTGCTTTAGTTGAATCTATCATCTATCAACTAGCCTTTCCATTAATACGACCCTTAAGGTACGCTAAATCATCGGTTACATCATTTAATTCTCTTACGATATCTTCTCTATGTCGAGCACTTATATCGTCTGACTTATTCCATCTCTCTATTAACTTGATTGTTATTCCCTCAACATTTTCTACAGTAGATTCTATCTTAGTTATTTCTTGACGTATTACATCTAAATCTTCATTTTGAGTTCTTTGACTCTTCATAAGATTTACTATCATCATTACAAATAATGATACAATAACTCCAATAGCACCGTATTCAGCGTACGTTTCAATCATTACTTGCCAACTGCTTTCTGCGCTTTGTTATGTGATTGCTTAAAAGTTTTACCTTTTCTCATTTCAGAAGCCATCATAGATAGATGTTTCTTGGTGTGATGAACTTTGTGTTTCTGCATTTGTTTTTTCTGCATTGCACTTAATCCGTTAAGGTTTACATTTTTAAGATTCTTCGCCATACTACCAAGGCCTTCCCGTTGCTCTTGTTGGTGTTTCTTGTTCTGCAATTTGTGCATCTAAACCTGCTTCAATATCTGCAAGCCTATCTGTACCTACTTTAGCTTCTACCCATTTTTTTACATCGTCTTCTTTAATATCGTCATAAGCTGTGAAGTTATCAGAATCTGGTGCGTCTAAACCTACTGTACCAATGTTTGATGCAGAGTAGGTTTTAGCATCATCGCCTTCGCCTACTGTTTTTTCTTTATAAAACGAATAGTGAACTGTCTTACAAACGTCAGACAATTTATCTTCGCTTAACACTCTGTCAATGGTGTTAATTTTAGTTTCCATTTTCTTCTTCTTTCTCTTCAGTCAAAGCATTTTTAAGGGCTTCAATAAAAGACTGCCTTCCAAATTGCAACTGCTGAAGATTAAATGTTGTTGTATCAATCTTTCTATTTAGGTCTGCAATATGATTAACCATAACTTTTTGGTCATCAGTCATAGAGTCAATATCATATTCTTTTCCATCAAGGTTTAACATTGGGGCATTTTCTTTTTTATTTTCTTTATTAGCCATTATATTTCCTTATCTTCTTTTTAATCCTAATTTTTCCATTAGGGTTTTGTTTTCTTCTTCAAGCTTCTGTATGTGTTGCGATTCCATTCCTTCAACACTAGCACTTAACACAGTAACTTTATTTTGTAAATCTTCAATTTTTCTTTGATGCTCTGCAAATTGCATTTGAGCTTGATACCAAGAGCCAGTAACAACCATAATTAAGAAACCTACTTTTATTAACATAGCTACACTTAAACTAATAGTGCTGTCTGTATTAATTGCGTTTGCCACTTCTTAACTTTTCTACTTCTTTTTCAAGAACTGTAATCTTTTCATTCTGCCTTATGTCTGCTGGTATCTCAGCATTTTGACTAGCTTTAGCATCTTCTTCAATAGCTGTAATATGTTCTTCGTTTATTTTTACTTGGTATTCAAGAAACGATATACGACCATTTAACTCGCCATATCCCCAGACCATTGCACCAATTACTGCTACTGCTTGGAAAAGCATAGGCAAACTAATGTTAAGACTTGAATCTTGTCCTATTGGTTTAGTCATTCTTTATTCTCCGTTGGTCTTGGTTTTGGCTTCTTGTTAATGACTATTTTTTTTCTATATACAGGTTTAATAAACTGGTCTGTTTTCCAATACCTATAATCGTTTGTATTCCAACCGATAGCTAATGAATTAGGATAGTATCTATACCCTTGAAAATCTGACCTATACACTTTAATAACTTGTGTGCTATCAGTATATGTAATTATTCGTGAAGGCACAGGTTCTCCTACATCTCCACTAATAATATATCCAAAGAAAAGACCTACAATAAATTCAATCATTAGTTACTACCATTGTTAATTCTTTGAGCATCTATATAAAGTTCATTATATATACCCAAGCTATCTGCTTTCCAAATTACTTTACGCATTAAGCTATCTATCTCAAACATTTCTTGTGCTAACTCTTCTCGTGTCTTACCTATGTAATAGTCTTGA
>Ga0208919_1002145_pt1 | contig 10576 bp, 22 predicted proteins | sample 4_EtaG_FD_184076 | JGI IMG/M metagenome (GOLD analysis project Ga0208919, IMG submission 184076) | Marine viral communities from the Subarctic Pacific Ocean - 4_ETSP_OMZ_AT15127 metaG (SPAdes) (version 3) | ecosystem: Environmental > Aquatic > Marine > Oceanic | place: Pacific Ocean | collected... | reverse complement strand
GAGGACAAATATTCTTGTAACGTGCCATCCATCCTATCGGCTTGGAGTGCGGCTTCATCGGATAGCGTGTTAGATACAATGCTGAAGACTGGCTTGTTAAAGGTTACAGCACCCTTGCGGTCTTCGACTGCCTCGGTGACTGCTACTACAACGTCTCCCTCTAATGTATTGGAGCCACCTACCTTGTCTTCAAAGTCAATCCATGCGGTAAGAGCACAGCCCTTGAGTTGAAAGTTAACAAGCTCGTAGCCTGCGCCAACCTTGGCCATAGCGTAAACAGACTTGGTGAACTTGACACCATGCACAGTCTTTACTTCAGCCCAAGTGCCCGTGGCAACGATACCATCCTTGTTGCGGAGAGTAAGTTTATCGCCTACGGTATAGACTTCGTTAGACCAGATTGCGCTGTTCTTCCTATCGTCCCATCCCTTGGCGGTAATGAGTTGGTCGAGGATAATAAACCCTGTGTCTTGTGGTAGTGTTTTAGACTCTTGGGCTTCTTTATCGTAAAACTCCCATGCGGAAGCTTGTGTGTTCCATTGAAGGAACTTGGTAGCAGGGTTTGAAGACCCTGTTGATCTTGGTTTAGTTCTAGACATAATATTATTAGTTAGTGATTTATTGATGTTGAAGAAATGTAAATAAGGAATCAAGCATTATTTTTGTTTTTCTTTCGCTCTGCATTCTCGGCCTTGGTCTTGATTGAATGGCACTCCACGCAGATAGCCTGGAACCCACCTATCTCGCAGAACAGTCTGGCTATGAGCGCATCCCAGTTGTCAAAGCCAGTGACCGGGACGATGGGGTCAATGTGATCTGCTCTCATGTCCTTGGCAGGGAATAGTTCCCCGCAAGCAGAGCACTTGTGCAGCTTACACTTGCGCCCTGTTGCGGGGTTCACACCATCACGGACAAAGGCAGATCGGATAGCTTCATACTTAACAGGCCATTGAGCACGGCGCAGTGCTGACATAATAAAGCTCCTGTAACGAGCCTTAGTCCATTGACCTGAGTTGTATGGCTTCTCGACTTTCAAGTCAGTTTCTTCACACTTCTGATATAAGGAAGCAGGGTGTCCTTTCACCTACCCACGAACCTATTTGGTTAAATTCAAAATATTCGACTGCTTCTTCTTGCGTCATGCCATCGGCAATCATCTGGTCAATAACCTTAGCTTTGTCATAGCAAATGATTGGGTTCTGTCCTATTCTTTCTACGACCCCTGCAATGCAATCATCGAATCCGTCCATCTTTAGTAGTGGCTCACCTGAGTCAATATATCCTTGCAGTAATTCGTTCATGCTACTCTGCCTCCTCCATGTCTAGGACATAGCCGAGGGCTTCCCTGACAGTTTCAAATCCTTCTGCAACTCCCGTAAGTTGCTGACCAGTAGGGGAATAGATGGCAACGCACCTATGCTTGTTCTTCGTAACTTCTCCCTCGGAGGCAAAGAAGCAGTAGGTGTAGCCTTGGTTGTCTATCAAATCTAAGAGATCGCTGTCGCTACGCGGAGCCTTGGGTTGCAAAGCTTTGACGACATCAGCCACCTTAACATAGGGATAAGGGCTGCCAACTTCTCCATACTGCAAACGCTGCAATGATGCCTCGTCTACGTCTAGGGCAAACACTTCTGTGTGTGGGTCAATTTCTTTGGTGTGAACTTCTATTTTCATATTATTTGGTTTATGGTTTTCTATTATTTCTTTAGTGGATGAGTAATATTCAAATAGTTCTTTAGGCTCCATGTCCTTGATGTCAACGAAATTATCGTCCCATCTCTCAAACTTGTTCCTATAAACCATAGCTCTCCATATGCCATTACCAATGACCATGGCCTTCCATATGTTATAAGACTTATTTGGATTGCTCATTTTTCTTCTGTCGCTCGATCCTTTCGCAAATGGCGCGATGCAACCAGTTGGAGATAGTTTGGTTCTGTATGCGGCTGTCTAGGTATTTCATTTGTTCCTCAGTCACTCGCACCATGAACGTTTTGCATGGGAGCGTATCCTTAACTTTGGTTACAGGCTCCCACCCCTCAATAACTTCTAGGATGGCACTAATTACCTGTGATCTATCAATCTGAAACCATTCTCCACGAACCTTGAAGGATTCTAGTTTCTGATGAATGGCGTATTCGACCTGGCCAGTCGTAGCACCTAACTGTTGCTCATCGACGGCAGCTTCAAACATAATGCTCATTTGAATAGGATTCGCTGTCTGTAAGGATTTCATGCGTTCCTTTACTGAATCGTATGTCATCCCTACTTTGACGTATGAGCCGCAAGCGATGGCGTATATCTTGCCGAACCTATGTTTGTCGCATCTCATGCGTAGCCTACGCCCTGATTGTTAAACCATCAAGGGCTTCTCTGGTTCCCTCAATAAGTTCTTTGGCAGGTATCGCACTGACGACCTCCAGTTTGTCCTTGAGATCATTCTTCTCCTGCGACAGAGCCTTGCGCTGCTCAGTCATTCTCTCAATGCGGTAGGAAAGAGCGCGTGACTCTTGGCGTATCATATCTATGCGCGTTTGTATGCGCTCGATGTTATCTTGTTTTATATCCATGTTATTCTAGTGTTGGTATGGTTTTTACTATTTCTGTGATTAGTTCGTTATCTAAGAGTGCTTCTGGTAAAGGTTTCCTCCAGATGGTCACAGTATTCAAACAGGCGCAATACTGGTCAAGAGAAAAACCTTCCTTCTCATAAATATATTTGGCTTGCTCTGGAACACTAAGCTCTGGGTTCTTATATTTCTTAATAAGTTTCTCTGCCTTTACCTTGCCAATGCCTTTCATGCCCTCGATGCAATCGGTGCTATCTCCCATGAGTAGTTGCACTAGCCAGTTGTGGTCAGCTTCCTCTTGGCTCACGTAGGTAGGCCAGTCATCCTTATCCCAGTTGTAGTGCCACCCGGGAACAGACAACATATCCTTATCTATGCTACATATAATAGGCTTCTCTACCTTTCCATTGGTAGATATTATGCCTAGTAAATCATCAGCTTCTAACTGGTCATGCTGATACCACCTGTCTGCATACATCTCTTTCATGGCCTTGCTCAATGGAGTATACAATGGCGGCTTTTCTCCCCTGTTACCTTTATACTTGGGATAGAGTGTCTTACGAAAGTTATTACGACCTGATACTACGAGGTAAAACTCCGATGCCTTGCATCCCATGACACATTGATCAATAGCTTGCCTACACATTGATTTTAATGTGAGAAGGTTTGTTCCTTCAGCTTCTGCTTTGGCGGCGTGTCTATACAGAATTATCTCCACATCTAGCAGGGCAGTTTTCTTATCAGTTTTCTTATTCATGTGATAGTTTTATCATGTGAATTAATTACTGGGTCAATGCTTTTTTCAGCCTCGTTCAAATTAGAGTTGCTTCTCGTTAGACATAGGTTCCCCATTTACTGGTCAAACCTATGCCTTGCTAGAGCCTCAAATTATGAGTGTTCCCGCCTTCAATAGTGCCTCGGATCGTCGCGCGTGGTAAGCCCTGTATTACGCTAGCCGTGGCCGTTCCTGCATTACTGCAAACCTTTTATGCATAGCCGGGTTTCGGTCAAGCTATGCAACCACTTACTCAGACTTGGGCTAACCTGTGAGGCCGCTTGCTCCGATATACTGTAAAAAAAAGACTCCTCCCTAGTCTAGTAAGGAGAAGCCCAAAATTGCCTGTATACAAGCGGTTTTAGAGAACTGAACAAGCCGTCTAGACACGGTATCGCACAAGGCGATTTAAAAAACTGATAAGTATTATACACTATAGGTCAACCTTTTTTATATTTAATAATTCAATGGCTACTCCGCTACGTTTGAGCTTGTAACCTTTCTTACTGCTACCCGTAGCTAAATGCTTTAGTGCCTCCTCCCCCGTATGGGCGTGCTTTATAGCCTCGCAAGTCTTGGGCATGTCCCGCCTGGTATATGAAATTCTGTAGCAACTCACTTAGTCTTTGCGGTATGGTAACCCTCTTTGATTAGCCACCTACGAAAACTTCCCCTATCTGCACCGCCTTGCTCCGCGGCTTGCGATATATTGCAACCTGTTTCTTTCCAAATCTTTAGCGACCGCGCTCTTGCTTTGGCGGTCTCTTCTCTGGTCGATCTGCCGCTTGTGCAATGGTCGAGTATGTCCCCGGCCTTCATTAGCATCTCTATTTTATCCTTAAAGCTTTCCATGCACCTAACTGCGCTAGCCCTGGTTTCCGATGTATCTATGAGTTCTACCATGTTTGACGTAATGCGCCCTCTAAGGGCTTCTAATGCCCCTAGAAGGCTCTTTGATTGTTTGCAAGGGTCTTACCCTTAGATTGATATTGCAAGCCCTTGTAGGTCTTCTGAGTGTTAATTCCTTGTGCAAGGACTGAGGGTGCTATCTCATTGCAAGGGCTAGCAAGACCATTATGCCGGCACCTACCATGCAAGCAAATAATATTGCTGCCGCCTCAAATTCTTTCTCACTTTTTACGAGCTTGTGCTCGGTTGCGATGTGCTTTGTCTTTTTCATTCCATTGCTTTCTATTTTTATACGTTTACCATTGCCCGGCTATCCCATGCAAGCGGCTCGCTAAAGTCAATAACTTGCACGCGGCACGCCTTGCAACCGTGTTTACTGGCTAGCAGTTCAACGGCCTCTTTAGCCTGTCGCATGGTTTTAATGTTTGCCTTCTCGCTGACAAGGATTGTCTCGCTTTCGTGATTCGGTGGTATGCCCCAAATAATAAATTCTTTTTTCATGACTTGGCCTTTCCGTCCACGACTACAAACTGAAGCTTGCCGGCCTCTACTGCGGCACGAAACAATTCTTTTTCTTTAAACTTTGCTAGCATTGCGCGTGCTCGCTCGTTTTTATTTGTTACTTTCTTACTCATTATTATTACTTTCTATTTTATCGCATGCACCATGTATCAAAATCGCATAACATTGATACCGGCGCGTTTTCTACGAAAATTAAGAAGCTATCCTTTACCCGTTGACTGTCAGGCCTATTCTCAATTGTCTTTGCTAGTTTTTCTCTCAGTTGTTTTTCTTCGTTACTCATTATTATTACTTTCTATTTTATTGTTGTTAGTTGTTTTCTATTTCCTTTTTTAGATCATCCAGCGCATCGAGCGCAAGACTAAAGTAAAACCAATCGCCAGTCTTTTCAAACTCATTTAGATGGCGCAAGATATCGTCTATCAATTGGTTTTCCATCTTAATGAACTCCAATGCCAATTGTGATTTGATCAAATGACTTGGACCCGCACGCATGCTCGCCACTTGGCAAACAGTTTCCACAATTACCCGGACAGGCAAAGACTTTCTTGCTGCCGGTCAATGCCTTTAGCTTTTCCCGTACTGCCTTGCGGTAAGCATTTGATTCTGGCATATCTTTACCCTGGTAAGATTTTTGCTTAATGAATAGCTTTTCAACTGGCACCGCGTCAAACTGCCCGCGAACTATTGGCAAGGCAAGGAAAGCGTTTGCAATGCCAGTCTTGTGCCATTTGGAACCGGAACTTGCATTCGTCAAATAATTGTCAGGCCATTCGTAGCCAGTCGCATTTAATGTGATAAACTCATGCCAGCTTTTACTGTATCCATAGCAACGCAAGTCAGGCCTTGCCTTGCATAAATCCATAAAAAAGCGCAAGGTTTCCACGTCTTTAAAATCACCATCTACAAACAAGCGCACTGTTTTGCTTTCCGGTATTGCATGAAAAGCACTTGCAACCGTCTCATTTTGAAAGCGTAAAAGTAAACTGTTTTGCACTTGCCTAAAGAATGCCGCCGGATACCGCCAGGCCTTTAAAGAATAACAGAATTTGACGCAATCGCCTTTCCCCGGACAGTCAGCTAGCGCAAGACTTGAAAAGGCATAAAATGGTAACTTCTTATTACCTTGCGCCTGAAAGACTCGATAAGGCGTTGCGCTTTCCATGCCGCCATCTAGCCAAGATAAAAGCTTTTTTGCATGATATTGCCAAGTGCCGGTCTTGCCTATCCTTGCCGGGTCTCGATCCATGCAAGCTTGCAAGGCCGTCTTAATTGTTTCGAGTGAGTCGATAGAGTTTACTATCTCGTTTGCTTGTATACGATTCATTGTATTACTTTCTTTTTATTTAATATTGAGAATCTACCCAATTTTCCAGTTCCTCTTTGCTTTCCCAGTAAGTAAGCTTTGCCGCGCCTATTTTTATGAAAGCAAAAATGCCGTCAATGTAATATAAATTGCCTTGCTCTGTCTTGTAATGATTCATTTTTATACTTTCTATTTATTAGTCATTAAAGAAAACGGCAACTAGGTTCCTTATTGGCTTGTCATTAAAATCCTTTACTTTGCCAACAAAAGGTTGTGCAAAATCTGGTAAGGCGATTTGGCCAAGACTCTCGAAAACTTCAATTACTTCAGGCATTTCCGAATAGCTTTCCCGGAAATCTAAACCACTTGAACAGTGCCAGTGTTTTTTGCCGTCCGGTGATATAAGTTTAGAAACAAATGCAATGCCTTGCCAAGTAAAAGACTTGTGCGCTTTCCAGCCATTAGCCAATTGCCAAGTTTCGCCTTTAGGTAATGATTCGTTTTTTAGGTATTTTGCTTTCATTTTATATACTTTCTATTTTATTAGTTGTTATTATTAGCGAATTGCTATTTCCTGATCATAAGGAAAGATATAAAGAAACTTCAATTGATTAATTGCTTCGTCAATAGTTTCGCCTGATGCGCCGCTTAAATAAGTGCGCCCCGCAAAAACTTGATAGCAACCTCTCATTTGACGATATCGAACATTGAGCTTATGCTCATTAGGCAATGGCTTTTTAATATGCTTAATATTATTTAGTATTTTCATTTTTATATATTTTCTTTATTGGTTTATGTTAAGCAAATGCGCTCAACTAATCCCTGTTACAAACTGTTTTTATGTATGCGTCAATACTTCTTTTAAACTTTTTTCAACTGATACAATGGCAAGCTTTCCCGGTGGCCTTGTCTTGCAATGCGTCAATGGAATATATCCCGGCCTTGTAAAAGAAAACTTCTTACATGAATGCGCCGCAATCGTGCCGGCAAGCTTGCAATGCGACCCGGCAAAGCATTTTTTTGCAAACAGGGGCGGGCGGGGTCAGTTTGTCGCACACTCTGTTGTATATATATACATAAACTGCCCTTTAAAAAATGTAATCTAATTGGGCTATGTTTTTTAGGGTATCCTTATGAGGTGCGTTTTGCACCTTTGGGTCTAAAGTTTGACACACCCTAAAGTGCAATATACACCTTTGGGTATGAAATCGTTACTAGATAGGGTTGAGTGGAGATATAACCCTGCGTGGAGCTTGATGGAGGATGGGGAAGGTATATGGGGGGATGATCGTTTGAGTCTCAAGGCTAAGGGCATATGGGCGTATATGAAGTCTAAGCCAGCCACCTGGGACTTCAGTGCTAAGAGGATAGCGATGGATAGCAAGGAGGAGACTAAGAGTGTGCAACGTGGTATGAGAGAATTAGAGAGTTGTGGTTATTTAAGTAAGAGGAAGTTGGCTAATGGTAGGGTACAATATAAACTAGGGCAAGAGCCATACATAGGTGTAGAACCCAAGATAGACAGAAGTAGTTTAGAGGATAGATATGGGGACAGATATGGATAGCGAAGAGACTAGCATAGAATTAAAGGATAGAATGCGGGATGCGCTTGCCCCTATGCTTGCCATGGAGCAGGAGAGAACGGCAAAGAATAGTCTGGCTAACAATAACCCTCAGAGATGGCTTGCAGCAGCTTCTATGTTCCTAGCCGGCTCCAGTATGCACGATGTAAAGAAGGAGTTGGATATGCACCATTACATAGCCAGGCGTATCAATGGGATAGTAAAGACCTGCGACGAGGCTAGGGTGTTTAGACAGGAAAGGGCTATGCAGCTAGCCTCTACCATAGATGAGATTAGTAGTATAGGCGAGAAGATAGCAGCTAGTTATTTAGATGGCTCTGCTGAGGCAGAGGAGAAGATAAAGAAGGCAGAGACCAAGGACTTAGCTAACCTAGCGGTAGCACAGGAAAAACTGCACAGAACCTTTGATAATGTGACAGGTAACAATGTGCAGAAGATAGAGGTAAGGCATATAACTACACCAGAGGAGGCTATGAGCCTTATAGATGCGCTGCCAGAGGCAGAGGTAATAGATGTAGAGGAGGATGGCTAAGTCGTTAATAGATGAAAGCTATGATCCCATCTACGATCAGATTCGTGGGATACTGGGGGAGCATTTCGAGAACTACTGCTTTATCGTGATGAATGAGCAGGGTGAACTATTTTATGACTACAACCATCTGCCAGCAGGAAGAATGCTTTTGCGTGAGATGCAACTAGAGATTAGTGACGACAATATAGAGATTGAGTGGGAGTTTGAAAACGACCCAGATGATTTAGAAGACGATGCAGTGGACTAGACACCCAACAATACCCACGCCTGACAAGAGGCGACTAAAGGCTCTCTTAGACTCAAAGGGGGCGCAAGCCGTCTACGACGTATGGAAGGCAAGGGAGGATGCTATCAAGCTCACCATAGATGATCCCCTGCGTCATGGAGTAAACCTGGTTAGTTGGGATAGGATTAGGTGGGCTTTGTCTCAGTATAACGAGGTCCTGGTTCTTGGTGGTAACCGTGGTGCGAAGACTACGGGTATGGCTAAGATATTTATGGAGTCTATTACTAAGCACATGGATGGACACGTGGTATTGTTCTCGCAGAATGCTGATACATCCGTAAAGGTTCAACAGGCTGCCATATGGGAGTTTATGCCCAAGGAGTTCAAACGCAAGACCAAGGGCATTGAGGGCTACATTAACTACTCTATGCAGAATGGTTTTACCGGGCAATCGTTTATCTTTCCAGATACTAGGACTCGCGTAGACTTCAAGACCTACACGCAGTTTAGTAATAACCATACTATCTTGGAGGGTTTTGAGTTTGGGTTTCCCAATCTAGGCAACCACCCAGAGAATGTGGGCATTGGTAACGATGAGTATCTAGGGGACTCTACGCTGATCAACACACAACGTTTTCGTCTGGCTACTAGGGACTCTAGGCTAGTCACAGGGTTTACCCCTATCGATGGCTACACAGAGCTCATTGCTGACTACCTAAGAGATGCAGAGATTTTAGAGACTAAACACGCAGAGTTGCTAGATGAGCCTGTCCCCGTAAAGCAGTATAGTGTCAATAGGGATGCTGGCATTGTCTATCTGCACACAGATGAGAATCCCTTCGGTGGCTATGATCGGATAGCTAAGGACTTGCAGGGCAGACCAAAGGAGGAGATACTTACCCGTGCATATGGAGTGCCAGTTAAGTCAATGACTACGCTGTTCCCATATTTTAATACCAATGTCCATGTAACAAACGAAATGCCCAAGATTACGCAGGACACACACACCGTGTATCAGATTGTTGACCCTGCGGGTGCTAGGAACTATGTGGCTATATGGGCTGCTGTAGACAAGAATGGATTTATTACCATACTGCGTGAGTGGCCAGACAGAGATAGTTACGGAGAGTGGGCATTGTCCGGTGATCCCAAGTGGAGGTTTGGTCCAGCAGCTAAGAAACTGGGTTATGATGTCCAGGCTTACATAGATGAGTTCTTAGACATAGAAAGTGATCTGGGCGTAGAGGTGTATGAACGTATAGGTGACTCCCGTTTCTTTGCCAGAGAGAACGAGAACAACACAGACCTGTTTGAGAGCTTTGCGGTTAGGGGTATGTATTTCATTCCATCTAGCGGCTCAGACATTGAAACAGGACTATCTGGGCTAGACGAATGGATGCGCTACAACCCGGACGTGGAGCTAGATGATGCCAACAGACCCATATTGAAGATACACTCGTCGTGCGGTAATTTAATACAAAGTTTAATTAACTGGGGACACAGAGGAAAAGTAGACGAACCATTGAAGGACTGGATTGACCTTCTACGTTATTTACGGATGATAAATGACGGATATGGACCAGACTACGTTTCTGATACCTCAATGACAACAACAAGAAGATCAGAAGGAGGGTATTAATGCCTAAAAAGAAACTAGTAAAAATAGCAGAGGAACAAGAGGTAGACTTTGATGAGGCTATGCGTATAGCTGTAGAAAAGCTTCCAGAGGGTTCACTAACAGGAAGAGGTAGAAACACTTGGGTAACTGAGGAAGGCACAGCCATCCTTGAGGATTCATTTATGATAGAGGAGATCATACCTAAGCATTACACAGGTATGGTTTTGACTGAATGTCCTAATCCAAAGTTTAACTATGTTCACAACGCAGAAATGGGTAAAAAAGTGCCTATGCTTATCCCACGAAAGTGGCAAGGTAAACTAGTTGGTAAAAAGGTAACCTTTGAAGCAATCGAAGATGTCAGTGGAACAAGTTACAGATACGTCAGAAAAGGAGTGTGACATCACTCTCAACCGCGAGTGGTGTAAAGAACAAGTAGACAGATTGTGTGCTTGGGAGATACTTCGTAGATATGTTTTACATGAAACATCTGTTGCTATGACAAATGAAGAGCTATGTGATACAATAGGCGTAT
>Ga0208919_1002144_pt1 | contig 10581 bp, 9 predicted proteins | sample 4_EtaG_FD_184076 | JGI IMG/M metagenome (GOLD analysis project Ga0208919, IMG submission 184076) | Marine viral communities from the Subarctic Pacific Ocean - 4_ETSP_OMZ_AT15127 metaG (SPAdes) (version 3) | ecosystem: Environmental > Aquatic > Marine > Oceanic | place: Pacific Ocean | collected... | reverse complement strand
TGATCGGCTCTCTAGTGAGCCGCAGAGACACGACATCCGTGTCGGCTGCAACCGATCTCGCTCCGACATCGGACGAGTTCATCGGTGTGAAGCGCAACTACAAGGTCGGACCCGTAGCGAACACGCTCGATGCGTGGCGCAAGATCGGTAAGGACCAGGGTTCGCTTTCCATCGTTGTTGGTCAGCAGATGGCTAAGGCCGTCCCGCAGGCCATGCTGGAAGCGGCTCTTATGTCGCTTGAAGGCAAGCTGGATGCGGTTGCCGCGCTCGAGGAGGATGACACCGCTGCTACAATCACGACCGAAGGTCTGGTTGACGCATTGTCAAAGCAGGGAGACGCAGCGCAGAACATCGCCGCGTTCGTGATGCACTCAAAGGTCTATTACGACCTCTTGAAGGACCAGATTGGCGACGCAGTGTACCGCGCCAACGGTGTCACGATCATGCAGGGAGTTCCGGCGACGCTCGGTCGTCCGGTCGTCATCACCGACTCGTCATCGCTCGTCCAGACGGACGGCGTGTCGTCAGGTGTTGATGCGTACTCAACGCTCGCGCTGTTCCCTGGAGCAGCCGACATCACGATCTCTGAGCCCCCAACGGTTGTGACCGACCTAGTGACCGGCCTGGAGAACATCGTGTACCGCTTCCAAGGCGAGGGTGCGTACAACCTCCGTCTGCGCGGTTGCGAGTGGGACATCGCCAACGGCGGTGCTAACCCCAACGATGCAGCACTAGCGACAGCGACGAACTGGGACACACAGGTAGCTGATAACAAGCTCCTGCCCGGCGCAATATTGAAGACTCGCTAAGGGTTTTCTCTGAGCACGGGGGTGGGGCTTCGGCCCTGCCCCCTACAGGGGACTGACGATGCCAAGTATCGACTCGACGGTAGGTGGAGCAAGCTCCAACTCGTATGCAACTGTTAGTGATGCCGACACCTATTTCAACGAGCGTGTCGGTGGCACTGAGTGGGCTGGAAGTACCGACCAAAAAGAGCGCGCACTAATCACCGCAACCCGCAGGCTCGATCAAGAGAGCTATGAAGGTCTGAAGGTGTCAGAGGGCCAGGCTCTGAAATGGCCGAGGTATTGGGCCGACAACGAGGACGGCACTGAATACGCTGAGAACGCGATCCCTACGATCGTCAAATACGCCTGTTATGAGCTGGCGCTCCAGTTCGAGATTGATCGCGGCGACTCCAAGACACCGCTGCTCGATACCGGACTCGAGGAGTACACCGAGGCTGAGGTCGGATCGCTGAAGATGACGCGAAACCGCTCGTTCAGCGCAGGCCAGCTTCCGGCGACCGTCCAAAGGCTTCTCAGGCCCGTTATAACGACCGCAGGCAACTCTCGGCGCGTCGGCGCGGCATACTAGATGGCTACGCTCGATGCGGGCTTTAGAGGGCTTGCACGGTCGCTGTCCAGTGCGTTTGGCACCGACATCACGATCACCTATGTCACCGCCGGATCGTTCAATCCGACGACCCAGACCGCGACGCCTTCAACTTCGACGAGCGCAGTCCCCGCAGTCATCTCGCAGTTTGACCTACTAGAGATCAACGGGCTGGTCGAGGCAGGCGACGTAAAGGTCGACGTGCCAGCTCTGGGCATCACCGAACCGAAAGCTGACGACACCGTCACAATCGGCTCTGACGTCTTCCAGGTCGTGTCGGTGCGTACAACGTACTCTGGCGACCAGGCGGCTCTCTACGAGCTCCAGGTGCGACGATGAGCAGCCTTGACCCGCGCAACATGAAGCGCAACGCAGATCGCATTGTGGACGCTAGAACTGACAAGCTGGGCAGGGCTGCTGGCTTCGAGTTGGCAAGAAAGCTGATGAAGATGACGCCGGTCGACACAGGCCGCGCTCGCGCCAACTGGAACGCATCGGTCAACAGCCCGGACTACAGCACGACAGGCTCGTTTAGTACCAAGTGGGACAAAGAACACAAGCACACAGGCTTTGCTGAAGCGAAAATACAAACCGCGACTCGGGTGCTGAAGTTTTCAACTGGCGACACGTTCTACATGAGCAATGGTCTGCCGTATATCGAGCGATTAGATCAAGGCTATTCGCAGCAAGCTGCCGCAGGAATCGTTGAGCCTGTCCTGCAAGACATGAAGCCGACTATTAAACGAATAGCTGGCGACATCAGAAGGAGAAGTGTCGGTGGCTAGTGCGGTGAAGGCTGCGGCTGGCGCGATCTACTCGCACCTCTCGTCGAACATCACGTCGATCGCGAGCGGTTGGAGCGCGAACGCAAACGTCGCATGGCCGGGCGTTGATTACGATCCGGCTGCGGAGTGGGTACGCCCGACGATCGTGTGGGGCGAGGGCATACCGTCCTCAATGGGCTCATCCGGCACCAACATCGTGACCGGCGTCTTAATTCTTCAGTTGTTTGATCGCCCTGGTTCTGGCTACGGAACCCTCAACGGTTACGCAGACAACGCGCGCAATTTGTTTGATCGAGCATCGCCTGGGTCAAGCGTTGAGTTTCTCGCGGCGAGCGGGCCGCGCCAAGTCAATCAAGACGACACCCGCTGGCTACAAGTAAACCTCTCCATCCCCTTTGTACTTGAGGACGCATCATGATTATCAAAGACTGCGATATCACAGTCGACTCGCTTGATATGTCAACATATCTGCGAGCGTTGACCTTTTCAGAAGAAGTCGAGCAGCAAGACGCAACGCGCCACGGCGACAGCGCGCGCGCGTTTGAGGCTGGGCTTCGCACAGGCACCGTGACCGCACAGTTCCGGCAAGACTTCACCGACAACACCGTCGACGAAAAGCTGACCGATCTACTGGCTGACACAGACGGCTTTGTGGTAGTCATCAAGCCCACCAGTGCCGCTGTCGGTGCAGGTAACCCGTCATACACCGCCACAATGAACCTCGAAAGCTATGAGCGGTTCGATGGTTCTGACGTCGGCTCGGAAGGGCTATGCACCGCGACGTTTGTGCTGGCTCGGACGTCTGGCGACAACGCTGGATTTGCTCGCGCAGTTTCCTAAGAACTAGGGAGGGGGAGAGCACATGAGTGCTAGAGATGCACTGTTCGGGGCAACACTGCCCGAGGAGACGGTAGAGGTGGGTGGTGAGTCTGTGACTGTTCGCGGGCTCACCACCGCAGGCCGTGACGTGATCGAGTTGGCTGTTCGTTCTGGCGAGTCGTTTCGCCCTGCGATTCTGAGGGCGACGTGCTACCTGGACGGCAGTCCGCTGTTCGGTGAGGACGACGAGGTGTCGGAGATCCCGGCACACGTCGCGGAACCCTTGGTCAACGCAGCGGTGCGGGTGTCAGCGATGACAGTGGAAGAGACGGAGGAACTTGAGGGAAACTGAGATCGAACCCCGAGCGCCAGTTCCGATTTAGGCTGGCGCGTGATCTCGGGATGACGTTGGGGCAGTTAGAAGCACAGATGAGCAACCGCGAACTGTTCGAGTGGATGTTCTTCTACCGGATAGAACACGAGACACAAAAGGAAGCCATGTTAGATGCCCAGCTAGAAGCAAAGCACAAGAGCAGGAGCCGATAGCATGGCTGGCATGGGCACCGTAGCTGCGATCAGCGTCGCGCTCGATCTTGATAAGAGTCGCTACGACCGCAAGATGAAAGCGGCTCAGAGCGACGGCGAAAAAGCCAAGCTCAAACTTGAGCGCGTGTTCAGTCGCGTTGCCCTGGGCGGTGCTGCTGCTGCGGGTATCGTTGCCGCCGCTAACGCGCTCGGAAAAATGGCCGAGGCTGGCGGTCGCGCTTTAACCATCCAAGCTGCCTTTAACCGCGCAACAGGCGACGGCGTTGGTGCGATTCAGAGTATGCGCGCAGCGACGATGGGTCTTGTGTCCGATACCGAGTTGATGACGCAGGCGAACATGGCCCTGACGCTTGGCTCGGCGAACAACGCGCAGCAGTTCTCTGAGCTTGCCAAGACCGCCCAGCAGCTCGGTCGCGCGTTAGGGCTCGACACAGCGTTCGCACTGAACTCTCTCAATGTTGGTATCGCTCGACAGTCGCGGTTGGTGCTTGATAACCTCGGGCTGATCGTCTCAGTCGAACAAGCGAACCTTAAATACGCCGCCGCGCTCGGTAAAACCGTGGCCCAGTTGACGGACCTAGAAAAGAAAGAAGCGTTCCGCATCGAAGCGATGGCGATGGCTCAGGAAAAACTGGAAGCGTTAGGCCCGACAACCCGAAACGCTGGTGATGCGTTTGTCGCGTTTAGAACCGAGGTCACTAATTCGTTTGATGCCTTAAAGAAAGGAGTCGCTGAATCCGACTTAGTGATGCGGTTTTTTGACGGCCTAGCGACAGAGATTGAGCGGGTGAGAGTTGGTTATTACGAGATGGAGAGAGTGCTAGAGCGAAGCCCACTAACGGGGCAGATGACGTGGGTTTCACGTCAAAAAGGCGACAAGGCTTTTGAAGAACAAGCAGGCAGGCAGTTAAATCGTGAACTGCTGGCAAATGCGCCAGACGTGTTAAACGCTGAGGCAGACGCAGAACGGGCGCGGATAGCCGAGGCAGAAAAAGCGCGCATCGCTGGCATAAACGCTGAGATTGAGCGGTTAACTGCCAGCATAGACCTCTCAAACGAGTTTCTGACAGAACATTATCACCAGCTCACAGGTCTGGCGACGACCGAAGAAATACTTGCTCGCCAGATGGAACTATTCAACGCAGAAATGGAGGAGTTCAACAACGAGCTGATACAGATCAACCCGTCGCTTGATCACTTAAACCATCTCGGGACCGATTGGCAGGCCGTAGCCGCTGACGGCAGGCGAATGACCGACGAGTGGAAAGAGGCAATGGACCGCTTGGCTGCTTCATCGGCTCAAACCGGGAACGCGCTGGGTCAGTTTGGCCGTTTTGCGGGGATACTCGGTGGCGCAGCGAGCCTGTTCAGTTTCGGTGGCGCTGCTGGCGTCATCTCCAAGATCGCGTCCGGCATAGGCTTGGTGCAGCAAGTTCAGGGTATGCAAAGTCTTCGCGAGCAGCCCGGCAATCCGGTAGTGGTCAACATCAACGGCCCAGGACTCAACCAGCTCGTTGATACCATTACGGTCGAACAAGACCGCGCCAGTAACCTCAGACGCATCGAGAGGATCTAATGGCACACTTACTGGTCGAGAACTTTTTTAACACCCGCCAGTTCACGTCGCACACGGTGAACTCGTCCACTGTGACGAGCGATTTTACAGTTGACCGCATCGCAAACGCTCGACGTCACAGTCGCAACTATTGGACCCCAGACGGATCAAACACTGCCCTGCACGTCGGCGTCGTCTGCGACCGCGTTCGCTCTGCCAATATGCTCTGCATCGACCGGAACTCGAACCTGGCAGGAGAAGCAGTCCGGCTGTGGGCATCCAGCGAGTCTGATTTCGCTACCTATGACGAGTACACGTTCACGGTCCCGAGCAAGACGTACACAGGCAACTACGCAAGCGACAAGCATCCCGTTCGAGCTGACGACGGCGCGATCGTGTATCGGTTTCCTGAGACGGCGGGCAGATATTGGCGCTTCACGGTCGACGCGATGGGAACAGGCGAACGGCCTCGCATCGGTGGCCTGTGGCTCGGTAAATCCTGGACACCGGCAATCACTCCGCTGCCGTGGGACGACGAGCCTAAGTGGTTAAGCGTACCAGAAGCGCGCCGGGGGATGCCGTCCGGTTATGTGGACCGAGGCCGACAGGGATCAATCAACATCATGCTGCGCGACGAGACTGAATGGAGCCAAGCTCGATGGCATATCCACTCGCTATTTTGGTCGGGTTACTCGATGTGGTATGTGCCCGAGCTTGAGTACGCAGAGCGTTCCTGGCTGTCTTATGCCCCGGCGGGCTCATATGGCGCAGCTCAACGTGCTGGACGGCGTGGCCGCGACCTTGCCGTTCAAATGCTTGAACTCCAACCGACCAGGCTATGAGCGATCTTCTTTTCTTTGCTGGCGGTGAATGTGTCTCCCGGCATGGCACGATTGTCTGGCGCGAGTCAGCAGCGCAGGACAACGCCTCGACGTTCACGCGTACTGGTGCAGTTGAAACGTATGTGGGCGGCTCTGGCCGTATTGTTAAAGCCGACGCAAACATTCCGCGCGTGTCGTGGAACGATGGCACACCGTCGTTGCTGGTCGAGCAGGCGTTTATCAACCTCGTCAGCTCTGACAATTTTGACTCTGGCTGGAGTGATGAAGGCGGTGCGCCTACTGTCGCAGCAACTACAGACCCGGCTGGTGGTTCCACTGCGTATTCCATCACAGACAGCGACGGCAGTGCAGCTAGGGGTAAAAAGCTCACGTGCAGTTTTACTGGCGATGGGACCAAGGGCATTGTTTTTGTAGTCAGAGACAGGACTGCCCCAAGCTCAGGTGGTCAACAGATTGGAGTGAAAGAGGGCTCAACGTGGCGAATGTTGCTTACGATTACATGGAGCAATGGCGTTCCGTCTGTTACTGCGACTAATGGCACATACTTAGGTCAGCGATATGTCGGCAACGGTTATTACGCAATTTATGGGGCTGCGCCGAGCGTAGATGCCTCAGAAACAAACACGATCCAACTATTCCCCGCCGCGACAGCTAGTCAGACAGGTGCTTTCGATGTCTATCGCGTGAACGCATACAATGCAGTCGTGCCGCAATACTCCATCCAAAGCGCGAGCGTAACATCGACAGTTGAGACTTTCTACACAGACTTCGTTGCGCCACCGCAAGCCATGACGGTCTATGCCAAGTTTCAAGATGCAGGCTCGCTGGCTCAGGGCGCGACCCGAGGCATAGTTCATATCGGTGGGACTAGCGCGACGAGCGATGCGCGATTTCAAATAACAGTGCCTAGCACTAGCGCGTACAGGGTAGGCTACTCAGACGGCACCACAGGCATCAGCTCAGACATTACCTCGTCAGCCGCAGTCTGGAGCAGTACCGTAGAATTGCGTGGCGTACTGACTGCTGCGGGGTCACTGGTGGCTGGTCAGTCGTTAAATGGAGGTGCGGAAACTTTGGGCGACGCCGTTACTGCTCCCGGCTCAGTGCCGCTCCCGAGCGCGTGGTCTGGGGAGCGCATTTACATTGGGTCGCGCGCGACAGTCAGTCAGGGCGTCGGCGTGTACCAAGCCATCAAGGTCGCCCGAGGCGAAAAGACGATGGCGCAGATGAGGGCGCTGTAATTGCTCGCCGCGTTCCCCCGTCCGAGCGTAGTGAGTTCTGTAGGCTTGCGAGGCTCTGACTCCCCCCTGAGCCGTGACTTCTGGGCGGGGGGCGCGGTCTAATGCGCTACGGTTGGAATGACGAACTCGCTAAATACGTTGAGTCTGTACCGCAGCGCGCTCGTCCCATCGTTGAGACGGTCATCACGACTGCGGCTGATATTAAGGATCGTGAGTCAGACTACTCTGGGGCTGATGCGACGGCAGCGTTCACGCTTTTTGATGATGGCGGTGTGCGACTTATCGGGTCGGGGACAAGTGCGCTGGCGGCTAATACCACGCGCGTCGCTGGGGCAGATTTAACGAACCTTCAACCGCCCACGGGTAGCGCGCTGGGTTGTGCCGTTGTCGAGCTGGGATACACCACGGTCGTCGGGCAGCAGACAGAAATCTTCGGAGCTACGGCGTATCTTGACCCAAAAACGTCGGGAAGCGGTCAAGAGGTCACGCACTGGTATGCGAACCTCTATCGTTTCGATGGCGTCTCGATTGATTCGGGACAAGAGGCGTGGTCATTGCAACCGATCGCCAGCGATTCAGTCGCAGCGGCAACATCTCCAGGCGATGTGACGTTTACGTTTGCCAAGGGTCAGGGCTTCCCGGCGTTTGGCGACCCGCCAGACTTAGAAGGCGCAAGTGTGGCGAGCGGGCTTCCGGCTGGTCCGAGTGTCGTTCTGATTGTGTGGGGTCTAAAAGGCAACGGCGAGATCGCGTCAAACACCTCATGGGACTGCGACGCTAACAACGCCTCGGTCGCGAGTGGCGACCACACGATCTACCGTTTTGACCTAACCGCGCTCGACACGACGTCAGATGTTGCGACGCTTAGATATACCGCCGCAGCCGCGAGCGGTGTGCCTGCGATGTCTCTCACAGCGAACACTAGCTACACGTCGGCAACGATCTCATGGACGAACGCAGGCTCGCCCAGCAACGAGCTTGACCTCGGCGCTGCTCCGAGCAGTGGCACAGACCTTGAGATGGTCCTGCAATACTCAGCGCCATCGACGACCACGGTCGTCGCACAAATCCGACAACCGGATGCAGGCAGCGGAAGCCCTGGGTCGTGGTTCACCTTTGTGGACGGGGATGTGATTGGCGAGGACAAGTCAGGTGACGAGGGTGGCAGTGACCTCAGTACGCTACCACGCCAGCAAACGTACGATCTACAAGTCGCGTTAAATACAACGACAGCGCGAACGCATACGCCGCGCTTGTTCCGTGTCGGTGTGCAAGAGATCACGCACGAAGTCGTCGACGGTTTGATGGACGTTAATTCGGCTGGGTGGGCAATTGATCCGATCACCTGTGAAGGCGAGATACCCACGCTTGATGCGTTGCTGCACCGCGAGGGCGAGAAGGATTATCGGTCCTGGGCCGAGACGTTGTTCGCTGAAAACCATCTGAACGAGCTGGTCTTTCGGATATGGGTCGGGCACCCAGACCTGGCTCGGAAATACTGGCTCAAAATTGATGACTTTTTAGTCGGCGACTACAGTCCGGGGCCTAGCGGCATATCTGTCCGGCTTGTCTCTCCGCTTCAGTATGTGCTGTTACCGATCCCTGCCCATTCGGGGGGCAGTCGCACTCCGAAAGAATACGACGGCCAGACGCTACTCCAAGTATTTGACGACATTATCAACGTGCAGTGCGCTGTGCCGACGCGGTATCGAGGCAACGCTCTCTGCGGATCGACGCAGGGTATCACCAGCGTCACCAAGACCGTCTCGGTTGAGACTCAAGCGATTGACGTTCTGCGCCAGATCAACTGGCTGAACGGTTCTGCGCTTATCAGTTCGCAGGGCGTGTTCAAAACGGTGCCGCTATTCTCCGACCTGCCACTCGACCCACAGACGCAGGCGTTTTTTGAGTACGACGACATCGCGGTCCAATCGACCGACACAGGGTTCGATCGGCGGGTTACGACTTTTGAAGTGCCCTACGGTTGGGACGGCAACAAGTACGCTGGCGAGAAGCAAGCGACACCCGGAGCGACCGTGCTCGCTCGACTTGGAAAAACGGCGTTTGCTCAAGCCAGCCAGCTCGACGACGGCACCGCTCGATGGATTGAAAACACGACGAACGCAACCACCGTCGGTAATCGCATCGTTGAGAACTTTCTAGCAGGGTTGAGCCAGGTCCGGTTTACGTCATCGACGGCGCGTCCGTGGCTGGAGCCTGGCGACACCTGTGTTATTGAACAGGACATCTATGTAGGAATCGATCCGCGCTCAGGCAGAGCTCTCAGAGGCAGGGGTTGGTCGAAAGCTATGGTGACGCAATGCCATGACATCATGGGGCATGAGTTCACCGTCTGGGTGCCGTCATGGTTTGACACGATCGCCAGCACGACCGCGTTTACTTGGAACTCGAACATGACGCCTGGCGGCAAGATGTTATGGGAGTTCGAGGACGGGTTCGGAGAGGCCACGTCTGCGTTGTGGCGCGCAGAGCAGGGCACCCAAGCAGTAACGATCTCAGCGGGTGCGGGTCTGACAGGTGGTGGTAGCCTTGCTGCCAACCGGACAATCTCCATGAGCCGCTATGGGTTTGAGAGCCTGTCCGATCCCGATGGCGGTGGTGATAAGCTCCCGTTTTTTGATGACTCCCAAGACGGGTTCCAGTGGCTAACGCTAGGCACAGGGCTGTCGATTACCGACACGACGATTACAGCGACGGGCACCAACTTCAATGCTGGCACTGGACTAGTCGAAACGTCCGACACGTTCGCTGTGAAATACACAGCCAGCTCGAACCTCATTGATGGCGCAGCCGACTCAGGAGACATCGCCTCTGCTGATCTAATCCTGTACCGTCGCGACAGCGATGGCGTTGTGCGAAAGGACACCGTCGGCGCGTTGCCGTTCACTAACAATAGTGGGACGGTTACACAGGTCGATGGCGGCCTTGGGCTTACAGGGTCGGTTACGGGCTCAGGGGCTATCGCACTTGACCACCTTGGCTTTGAGGATTTAACGGACCCCAATGGCGACCGCATCGCGTTCTGGGATGACAGCGCAGGCAAATTCGATTGGCTCACCGCTGGCAGTGGTGTTTCGATTAGCGGCACAACCCTCTCTGCCACAGGAACCGTCAACACAGCGGGAACTGGGCTGACGCTCTCAGGCAGCGAGTTCTCTGTTAAGTATGCCAGCGGGTCGAACCTCATCGACGGAGCGGCATCGGGCACAGCGGCTGGTGCTGATTCCATACTGTTTTACGACACTGACGGCAACGCTGTAAAAAAAGACAGCATCGCAAATGTGCTGGACTTGTTTTCCGGCAACGTTCCGGCGTCAAGGGTTACGGCTGGCACGTTTGCGTCTGGCAATTTTGTGTTTCAAGCCGATCTGACCGTA
>Ga0208919_1002142_pt1 | contig 10585 bp, 9 predicted proteins | sample 4_EtaG_FD_184076 | JGI IMG/M metagenome (GOLD analysis project Ga0208919, IMG submission 184076) | Marine viral communities from the Subarctic Pacific Ocean - 4_ETSP_OMZ_AT15127 metaG (SPAdes) (version 3) | ecosystem: Environmental > Aquatic > Marine > Oceanic | place: Pacific Ocean | collected... | reverse complement strand
CTTCTTCAAGTGTTACAATGTATGGAAGTTTAATTCCTGATGGTTCACCTGTTTCAGGATTTACATCCTCAAAACCTTCTATATCTAAATTAATATGACACTCTAACAAAGTATAAACATCGTCGTCTTTTGTTTTAGATGAACCTTCTAGTTCTCTTTCTTTTTTCTCTACATCTGTTTCTTTGTCATTTGGTTTACCAAGATCTACATCTCTGTAGAAACCAGCAACCTGTTGTTTTCGTAATTCGTTTTCAGAAATTTTTACCCGATGAATAATTGCTTCCGCATCATCTAATGAGGTAGCTGTATACGGAACAATTAAATCATCTGCAGGGACAAACTTAGAAACAGCTCGTCCTTCTACTTCATCAAAGTAAACTTTTTTAAAAGTTGATCCTGACAAAGGTAAATGAAATAACATAGAATCGAATTCAGGTTCATACTCTTTCATCTTTTCCATGATTTCATAATTCATGTAATCTTTTACACGTTGTGCTTGTTGTACTTTATCTGGAGATTGCACACCAAGTAATTGTGTTCTTACAGGTCCATCTGCTGGTAATAATTCTTTATAAGCTAAAGCTTGAAACTGTGTTACTGCTTCTGCAAGAACAGGATGTGTTGCACCAGATGCACCTTGGAAAGGTTCTGTTCTGTTATCGTATTTGAATCCTAATAAATCTAAACCTTGTGTATAAGTTTTTTCCCAATCTTTTCTGGACATTGTGTAGTCCATGTATTTTTGATTTAGGTCTGATGACATTGCACCTAAAACTTCGTCTGGTAAAAATTCTGCTAAGTTTGCGTAATGCTCATCACCACCTTCAGGTGATGCAGCGTTTGGATCAAAGTTAATATCAACCGATCCATCTTCGTTTTCTACTGTTTCTACTGGACCAGGTTCTTCTTGTGAAGCTTGTACTTCTTCTACAATTTGTTCTTGTATTTCTTCTTCGCCTGGTACGCTAACTGTTTTTCTTGGCTCGTTTGGTAGAGCCTTGTCTATGTCTGCCATTTATTTTCTCCAATTTAACTGTTTTAACAGTATTATAGTTTAAATTCAAGCCCTGTGGCATGGGCCCTGATTTTGGTGGTATTGTGGTTGTTAGTTTAGTTTTCATATTCACCTGGATCAGGAACATAATCACCTTGTCTATCGGTAATATATTGACTTCTTTCATCAAGATCACCCTCATTTATTCTTCGAACTTTGTCTTTTCTTTTTTTATTTTTAACAATTTCTTTCATTGTAGGTTTTTGACCAGTTGCAAATTCTTTTAATTTAGAAACATCAGAATCAAGATCTTTAATATCTGTACCACCAACTGGTTCTGCGTCTATGAAATAGTCATCAGGGCCATCTGCTTTTCCAACAAAACCTGATTCTGTAACTTCAAATTCAACTGATCCTTTAGGATTACTTTCATCGGGTAGAGTTCTTTTATACTCAAGATCTACAGGTTCTTCTAACATATTATTTGGACTTTCATATTCTACTCTAACAGAATCAGTTTCAAGATCTCGATAAACTCTTACAGTCTCACCATCAGCTATATCAATTTGATTAACAATTTCTCTATCTTTAGTTGCAAATCTTTCAGTTACATCTTGTCCCATTCTAATTACTTTATTAACCAATGCATCAAACCATTCTGGTTTACCTTTTGCTACTTCAGTTTTTACTGCATCGATAACAGGTGCAGCCTTCTCACCTATTTTAAAAAATCTTCCAACTAAAGGTAATGATGCAAGTCCACCCATGATCTTCATAAACTTTCTTTTGCTAGGATCTTCTGGTCCATCTGCAAAACCTACACGACCACCAACTGAATAATTCATTAAAGACTCATTATAAGCTTGTCTTTCTTCTGGTGACATTGCTTTCACTTTTGCTATTTCATCTTTAGCAAAATTATAATAATCTTTTGCAAGACCCAAACCTGTTATACCTGCACCAATAGGTGTAGATACCCTTGCAGCTTTCATCATCAAAGGTCCAAATCTTTTAAATGCTTCTGGTAATAATAATTCTATTCCTACTTCTTTATCTATCACAGCATCTGGTATGCTTTTTCCTTCTTCTAATCTTTCTGCAATAGTATCACCAGCAAAGTATGCAGCGCCAGGTAAAGAGCCGACAGCTTTTAAAGGATACTTACCAATGTTTGCTAATGCTTTTAACACTGGAACACCTGCTGCTTTTTGTACAGCTACTGCACTTGGTACGGTTAAACCTACTCCTGTAGTAATAGGATTTCTTTCTGCAAATGTTTGTTCTTCATCATCTACATAAGTAGCATCAGTCATAACGTTGTTTGCTGACGCAAATCTATTTGTCTCAAAATCATCTACAGATGCAATACGTGGAATTGTTTTTAAAATTTTTTTAAAAGAATCAGGAGTTGCTTTATTTATTTTATCAAATAATTTTTTTTCATCAAACTCATTAAATCCTTTTTTAAGAGTGTTAATCATTTGTTTGTATGTAGAACTATTTGGATCAATAACTTCTTTTCTTAATTGAGGAATAGTTTTTAAGTCTTTAGGTATTACAAAAGAATATTTATTATTTTTGTAAACATCATCAAAAGCTTTTTTATAGGTATCATTAAAATTTTTATAATTAGCGATTGTATTTTTTGGTGCATCAAAACTTATTTTAGGTATTGTTATTTTTTTACCTCCTCTTAATTTTCCTTTATTAAGATCATTTTGTACTTTTACAGCTTCAGTGTTATATTTATTTTTTGCTTTTTTAGCTTCTTTAGAATTTACTCCAAACTCATTAATAGCTTCTTTAACTTCTAATTCTAATTGAGATTTTCTACCATCCCATCCAACTTTAATTTTATTTTTATTAGCATCTATTATTTGACCAAATATACCATACGGAGTGCTGCCTCTTTTAACAGAACTTGATACACCTTGAGGTTCATCTATATCAAAAAGTTTTGCAATATTTGTTTTTTGATATTCAGGGTTTTGAACTATCCTACTTTTAGCTCCTTTAATACTAGGTTCTCCAACGGATTTACCAATCAGAGCTTCATACATATTTCTAATGTAGCCTGTGTAAGGTGAAGAATCTAAAATATTTGAAGCATTAGTTTTGTATTTAGGTTTAATATTTAAACCTCTATCATCTTCAGCACCTGTTTCAGCATAAATGCTTGCAAGTTGTAATAATCTATCTGCAGCAACAGAATCACTTACATTACCAATAACTTTTTTTACTTTTTTAATATCTTTAACACTAGTTTTACCAGTTTTAAATATATTATTAATATCTTCATCTTTTGATAAATCTAAAAGTTGTTGATTGACACCTTGAGATTCTTGTTGTGCTATTCTTTGAGCAGTTTTTGCATCTAAAATTTTTATTTCTCCTGCTTCTATCGCTTTTTTAATTGTATAAAAATCAAAATTTCCTAATCTTCTTAACTCTTGTGAAGATGGTAATCTATTTTTTTCTATTTCAAAACCTTCTATAAATGTTTTTAATCTTTCTGTTGCATTAGCTATGGTTCCTGTTTGATTACTTCCAATAATTCCTGGACGAGTTGCTACTTCTTCTTTTGTTATTTTAACAGGAGTTTCTAAATTAGGATCCCTCATTGAATTTATTAAACTATCTATTGTAGATGATTTATCGTTTGTAAAACCTAACTCTTTATTAATATCTTTTGTGCCTTTTCCAGATAACCATGAATCTTTTATTTGTTGACTGTATTCTGATAAAGAACTACCTGCAAAAAAATTCTCTCTACCATAACTTAATCCACCAATCGCTTTCTTAACTCTACTTAAATCAGCTTCACCTGGATTATTTTGAATAAACTCTTTTATCTGTTGAGTTCTTTCGTTTAAAAAATTAATTGCTTCTTCTCTGCTCAAGATTCCTGATTCTTCAGCCTTGTCTAATTCTAGCTGTAGTTTGTTAATCATTTCATCTTTTGGAAAACCACCTAGTGCTCCTTTAATAAAAAGATCTGCTCTTTCTTGAAACTGTTCTAGTGTATAGGGTTTTGGTTTAGGCACCAGGGGACTTCCGCCCTCAGATGCATTGAAAGGTCTTTCACCTAAACCTTTTCTTTGTAGATATTCTTCGTAAGTTTCTTGATCAGGATCAAACTTATCTTGTAGTTCATCTTTTAATGCACCAGGTTCTAAGTCATCTACCAGATCTGCAACCTGTGTCTTTGGTGCAGGACGAGTGAGATAGCTCATCATATCATTGTATTCAGCTATCTTCATTACATCCCCATCAAATAGCTTAGTCCGCCTTCAGCTTGTTTTCTTCTTGGTGTGCTTTGTAATACATTCATGATCTCATCTACGCTCATGCCTTTATCTCCCATAGTTTTTACTTGTTCAAGAGTTGCTATGGCTGCTGCTTGATTATTTGGATCAGGGTCTAAGACAATATTTTTTAAAAGTTCTCTATCTACTAAGTCTCCATACTTATCTATGATTTCTATTTGTTTGTCTGTTAAGTTTTCAAATAGACCAGGTTGTATATCTTCTGAAAGTCTCATTACTTTAAGTTGTTTAGATACTAAATCACCTTTTGGTTCTGTGCCTCTTGCTTTTTCCATGTCGTATGCTTCATTCGACATTTTTATTTCTGCTAATTTTTCTGCATCACTATCATATGGCCTCGTGTCATCAAAAGTAGGATCTTTTATCTCTACACCTTTGAAACTACGTTTTGATTTAACCATATCTTTTAGTGTATCTTCTGCTGACTGCACCGGTGCTGCAATATCTTCAGGTCCACCACGTGATCCAGGTGGTACACTTAATGTTTTGTATGCTTCATCGTAAGCTTCCAAAATATCTTTTTGATCTACTGTGTCTCTATCAATACCAAGTTCATCAAGCATGTCATCAACAGCTACATCAGCATCTACTTTCTTGTCGCCTGATTCCATAATATTGTTAACTGCTTTTCTAATCTCTGTAACAAGGTCTGTGCCTTTGCCATATAAAAACTGTGCAAGTTTTATCTTACCTCTTGCAAAACCAACTCTGTTGATACCACCTTTAGAATTTTTGGTTCTGTCTTTGACATCAAACTCTTCTAGTTTTTGTAAATTCTTTTCATCTTCTGCTGCTTGCTTCAAAGCAGCTTCAGCATCTATGATTGACTGATCGTATTGACCTGCACCTTCTGTTTTGATTTTTAACTCAGGCATATTTTCTCTAAATATTTCTTCGTAGTTTTTAAATGATGTACCCTTTTCTAATTTAGATGCCATGTTACTTGCAGCTTCTAGTGCATCCTCTCCATAGTATCTTCTAAATACATCGATTGGATCATCCTCTGACATTGGTGAATATTCTTCTATTCTAAACATATCTCTTTCACCAAGTTTTAATCTACCTTCTTTTACTTCTGTTTTTAAAAATTCTCTCATTGCAGTTCTTAAATTACCTTCTGCATACATACTACCGCCTGGTGTTCTATAACCTGGATTCTCTTTTTTAAAACCCATACCAGGAGTTCTAAAAGGTTTAGTTGGATCTTTTGATCCCTCTGGTTTTTTAAAACCACTTCCGGCATCAAGTAATACTTCTCTTAATTGTTCATCAAGTGAAAGTTGTTTCTTATCTAGATCTTTAAGGTCTTGTAAATTTTTCTTTAACTCTTCCATCTTTTCTGTAAAGCTAGCAAGACCCTCACCAGTTACATCACCTCTCATCATGTCCTTGGTTCTTGTTTCTGTAACCGCTGCAGCTTTACCTTTGGTGAATACATCTTTAATTTGACCCAGGATTCCTGAATCCAGATCCCCGAACTGTTGTTTAGCAAATTTAATTAGATCCTGTTCAGATTTGATATCACCTCTTTTAACCATGTTAAAAGCAGATATTAAAAATTTAGCAATATCAAGTTTACTCATTAGTAATAAGTCCTTTGTTTCTGTGGCAGAGGTTCATCAGGAGCGTCTTCAGGATGCTCAAGAAAGCCACCTTGCCTAAACCTCATCACTGCTTGTGTCATAGAATCCACCAGGTCATCGTGATCTCCGAAAGGAAAAGCAGCACATTCCTCTATCACTTCCTGAGCAAATTCCATTTCTTTGGGCGCCCATATTCTCCCCGATTCAAACAGCGGAGAAACTGCGTTAACTCTAGTGTGCTTATCGTTGCCTTTACTAGGTGAGAAATTTATAACAGGTATCCCCATCTTTCGCAACTCATAAGTTAGCGGTAGACCTGATGCTTTAGACTCAATAATTACGGTCTCAGGCTTCCAGTAACCATATTGTTCTAAAGCAATACGTCTTAATTCAGGAAACTCATAACGACCTTTGATAGAATCAACTAACATCAAATGCTGACCAGAGTCTTCATTAGGTGTAAACACACCCCATGTCGTTATCGCACTGAAGTCGGCAGAAGATTTTTTCATAAATGCTGTATCGTAAGATTGTATTACGTGTTGCAATGCAGGTAATTCTTCTTTCTCCCAACCTTGCCACCATTCTCTTTTAATTAAAGATCCTTCTTCTGCAGTTGGGTTCTGCATGTATTGTGCATTCCATTTAGACATTGGAATAGAAGCTTTGACTGATTCTAAATCTTTTATGTTCCAGTATTCAGGCCACAGGGGTTTACCAGATGGCATGATGGCAGGAAACTCAATTACTTCCCATTGATCAGCTTTAGGTTCTTTCTGTGCAGAAATTAATCTACCTGCTAAATCTTTTTCGTTCCAACGAGTCATTACAATTACAATCGTTCCACCAGGTTGTAGACGCTGCCTAGGTCCAGATGTATACCACTCGTAAGTTCTATCAAGAGCTTGTGCATTCATGGCGTCTTGTTCAGTGTGTGGGTCATCAATAATCAGGAGATCGGCACCACGACCTGTAATTGCAGATCCAACACCAGCAGCATAATATTCACCACCTTGTTGGGTTTCCCATTTACCTGCAGCTTGCGAATCTTCTTTTAATCTTGTTTTAAAAACTTCTTTGTATTCTGGTGAGTCCATCAAAGCTTTTGCTTTACGACCAAACCTTACAGATAATTCAGTTGTGTTTGTAGATTGAATAATTTTTAATTTTGGATTACGACCAACCATCCATGCTGGTAGTAAGTATGAAGCAAATTCAGATTTTGTATGTCTAGGTGCCATATTGATTATGACACGTTTTGTTTTGCCTTCAGCAATTTCGTTAAATTTTTTTGCTACCTCCTTATGATGGGACCCCTCTATAAAATCAGGCCAAACGTGTTTTACAAAACTCATAAAATCACTTTTGATATGGGACTCTTTTTTCTTCTGTCCGTATTGATTCATGAGCAAAGAGAACTCACGTCTTACGTCAGCCGGAAGCTTTTCAAAATTTTTTAATTTTTCTTTGTCTAGGTTCATTTTTATTCGTAAAGTATTTCTTAACTACATATTTATAAAACTCGCAATAAATGTCAAATATTGGGACCCCTTTTTGTGTCAAGGTGTATTGATTATATAAAAAAGTTCAAATTTCCAGGGAGCCCTGGGACCACTACAGTCTGATGTGGTCCCAGGTAAGAAAGGTTATGCCCAATTTTTTAGAGCATGTTTCTTGATGTAGATCGCAGGACCTACAACGAAGTCATCATATCCAAATGCATACTTATCTTTAGTGAATGTCATTCTCCAAAGTAAAGTTGCCTCGGGATTAAGAGGTAGTTGCATTAACTTGCCCTCTTCGTTTACTATTAATAAATCACCATTTGGCCAGGTGATACACTCAACCATACCACCTACAAAGTCCTGCGCCTCTTTAAGTGTCGGAGTATTCTTCTCGTCGTCAATGATTTTAAATTCACTGACTTCTGTGTTTGTTTTTGTTTGTTCCATATTATACCTTTCTTGTTAATAGGATAATCCTATTAACTTTGTCTGCTTTCGTCAACCTTTATTTCTGTTTCATACCAATTATGATATGGGTTGCTATGTTTAGTTCTTTTAGGGTCCTCGATCGGTGTTTCAAGGCACTCGGTCCTTGGCGCAATGGCTATAACTTGTTGAATGTATTTATTGGCAAAGTTGTCATAACATTGTTGACTACAGAAATAACTAAACCAATAACGTTCATTATAATTAGTTATTTTAATCTTACGAGTTCTTAAAACCTTTGAGCCTTTAACACCTCGCACTCTATCAACAGTATGTTTTTCATGGCACTCAGGTCCATGACACCAATTAAAATCGCTCATACCATTAACCCCAAACTTAAGATTACACCAAAGAAAAAAACGCAACAGTAAAATTCAAAGCTTGTCATTTTATAACCTCACTTTCCAACTGCCTTTTGCAGTTCTATAACCTTGTGCGTCCTCATCAAAGTATGTCATTAATTTAGCACCAACTTTAGACGTCCAATATCTGCACTTGTCGTCCCATCTACCTTGTCTTGTTATGTGCTTTTTATCCTTATTAGAATAATAAGTTATTTTGAATTGTGTATTGTTTTCCATATTTCTACCTTTCTGTTATGGGACAATCCTATATTAAGATTGTCCCATAGTCAACCCCTTAATTTAAACTATTTTGTTGTTCTTGTAATAGTTGTTTTGCAATCGCAATTTTTTCATCACGAGTTTGTTCAACCTCATCAGTTAAAAGATCAGCTAAATTGCTCGGACTATAAATTGAAAGTGCCATACTAGAATGTGCGTCTAATATACTTTCATTTAAAACCACACCGAGTTTATCAGCTAGTTCTTTTGCTTGATCGAAGTATCTGTAAGATTTCAAACCTAGTTTTAGTTTTTCCATTTTTTTATTTACATGGTCAAATAAACTTTGATGAGTTCTCACTACTTCTTCTTGTGCAGTTTTAAACATAGTAAAGAAATTATAAGTTTCTTGATCTGCTTTAAACTTACGAGAATGACAATAAGATGTTCCGATTACCCAAAGTTTGAAATCATTATCCCACTCATCTTTTGGGTACATTACAGATTTACTTACATCATTACGACTACCAAAACCCAAAAATTTATTTACTGCACTTTCGGAATTGTAATAAGTCGGATTTCTTTTTTCGTAGTTGTCGCCTAATCTTACATCATAATCTGCGTCAATGCCTTTTGCTTTCATCTCATCACGATAGTAAGAAGTTAAAAAGTCTTTATCCATGTCGCCAAACTTAATATGAGTATCATCATAATATTCTTTTGGATTACCCTCATAGTCAGTTTCTATTTTTGGTTTTTCATTAGTGACATAGAAACAATTATCATGGTAAAGATCGCCACCACTACTGCCATACTTTTTAATCATAGAACGAATTGTATCAACATCTTCTTGTGGTTGATGTTCTCTAATTAAAACTTCCATTTTAACTTTTGCTTGTTCTCGCAATCTGTTGTATGTTTCTTTTGCTTGTTGCCATGATTTCTTAAATTTTGAATTATCTTCAAAATGATTTTGAAATACATCAGCAATTACTTTTCGCTTATCTGCGTTAAGTGTTATTCTTTTTTGTTTTTCCATATTTATATTTCCTTTCATAAAAATTGTTATAGTGCTTGACAATGGGAATGTCAACCATTATATAGGATATGCCCTTTTGTTATTTACGGCATTATAAACTCAAAATAACAGTGTTCGATTGTGGGGTTGTACTACACTTAAAATTGGGAAACCCTCATTTTACAGGTCCAGTGTCACACCACGCTCCTTGCGTCGTCTTCACTGGATGCTGTAAGATAACCATAGCTTAATAAATTTCGTAAGAAATTTATTAAGCTTAGACTCTTGCGCCGGAGAGTAAGTTCAGCTATTGCTTTAGAACTGGTAAGGCGCAAGCTTCAAGCACCAAGCAGCAAGCTTGACAGGTGAGCTGGGATGGTATAGGATGAATTTAGAAAGGATAAATTATGAAATTAGGAAAAAACAATTTTGTAGTCACATTTAAAACTGAGGATGAAGTTTTAGAATATTTTAAAATGCATAACGCGGACGAGCAGCGCCTGCTCTGGCTGGGCTTCTTTATCTGCAACAATTACATTGCGCAGAGACTGGAAGACGAAGGCATGGAGCTGGCTAAGCCCTGGCCTCCAAAGGAGAAGAAGTGAGTCGACGTCCAGGAGCACCAATGGCCCGGGTATACCTGGGCCATTGGAGATGGCTTCAGGAACAGGGTCCGAGCTACAAGCATCAAGCAGCAAGCTGCAAGCAACAAGCAGCAAGCTTGACAAGGGACCTGTACTGTGTTATTCATAGGATAAACAAGGAGAAAGAAATATGAAACCATATAGAGCAACATTAAGATTATTATTTGACTACGACCGGGCACTGGTAGATGTGATTCAGTTTTTAGACAGTCACAAGCACAGCAACGAGCCGGTCAGGGAAACAGTTGACAAGCTTTTAAATCATAGTGATGATTTAAAAAAAGCTGTTGAGCTGGAGCTGCAAAGCAATGAAACAGGCGTGAGGACTACAGAATGAAAGTAAATGAAGCATTAAAAATTACAGACAGCTTTACCAGAACCAGCAAGATGCCTGGCCTGAGCTACAGCCTTCCCGCGTGGGAATGCAAGACCGGCTGGAAGCTGTCACAGGTAGAAGGCACGCCCT
>Ga0208919_1002141_pt1 | contig 10586 bp, 7 predicted proteins | sample 4_EtaG_FD_184076 | JGI IMG/M metagenome (GOLD analysis project Ga0208919, IMG submission 184076) | Marine viral communities from the Subarctic Pacific Ocean - 4_ETSP_OMZ_AT15127 metaG (SPAdes) (version 3) | ecosystem: Environmental > Aquatic > Marine > Oceanic | place: Pacific Ocean | collected... | reverse complement strand
GTCTGGAACCACCTGATCCCATCCCGAACTCAGAAGTGAAACAGACCAGCGCCGATGGTAGTGTGGCGTTGCCCATGTGAGAGTAGGTCATCGTCAGGCTCCTAATACCAAAAACCCCAGCATCCTCGATGCTGGGGTTTTTTATTGCCTTCAGAAAAGACCTGGATCAGGGCAGCCAGATCTCAAACACACCACCACCGAGGCTTCCACCGTTGTGGAGTTTTATCGACCCACTTCGCTTTCCCTCACTGTGCAGTCTGGCAACGGATGAGGCGAAGAACAGCCCGAGGCTGGTACTGCCACTCTTGAAATCAAGGGATTTGAAGTTGAGTGTTCCCGTGTGCTGCATGCTGTCGGGATAGCCCTTGCCATCGTCTTCAACACCGATCACCAGATAACCGTCTCTCTCACCAGCGGTAAGCCGGATTCTGCTGCGGGTATAGCGGATGGCATTGTTGATGGTGTTATTGAGTACACCGGTCAACAGATCCTCGTCGAAAAAGCCGTTTATGTCCTCAGCGTCCACGGAAACATCAATGCCGAGCCCTTGCAGAAGAGGGTTGTGTCTGGCCAGGTGTTCCGAGAGGAAATCCGGCACAAAGTGCTCCTCAATGTGTGCCGAGAGGTTGTTCTCGCCAAGCCGGTAGATACCAAGGAGTTGCACCAGATCGTTGTGCATCCGTTCGGCTTCGTACTGCAAGGTATTGAAGCGGGAAGATTCCCCGAGGCTTTCCTCGTGCTCGCTGCGAAGCTCGTCGAGGGAATTAAGGAGCATGCCAAGCGAGTTCTTCATATCGTGAACGGCTGAGGCAAGCACCATGGAAAAATCGATATTCTGGTCTTTCATACCATCAGCCCCTTCAGTTTTCGTTGTAAGGCGATATAGCGCCGATGTTGGCGGTGTTGCTCCGGCAGTCCTGCAAGGCGATCCAGGCAAGTCTGGCAGCGTTTGAGGAGCTCAGCGTCACCGGGACTGTTGTCATTCTCTTTCATCAGCACCTGAACCAGGTTAAGGTTCAGGGCGGCGTGGTCCGGGACGATTTCCAGAGCCTTTGAAAAGATCTCCGCGGCTTCTTGCAGGTTCCCGGCTTCGAACGCTTTTATGCCATCCCGGTTGAGGGTTCGGGCTTTGATTTTCTGCCGGAACCCTACGGGCTCATCAAGGAGGCTTTCAATCTTCTGAAGTATGTCAGGCTCGTTGCTGAACCGCTCTGACATCTCTCGTAACAGCGCTTTGGCGTCGCTTTCATGTCCGAGTCGAAACAGGGTCTTGGCGTAATCAAGACCCGTTGCGGCATCCAGGGCTGCGGCATTGTCGAGTTTCGGTCTGATCCTCTCGAGGATTTCGGTCGCCTCTTTATCCTGACTCTGTCCCGCATAAACCCGGCACTGGACGATCTGGCTCCGCAAACTGATACCTTCCTCGGCCTCGAATCGTTTTTCCATCTTCTTGAGAACGGTCAGTGCTTCCCTGGCTTTTTCTTTGCCTTCTTCTTCAAGATTGCCCTCGCTGAGGTCGGAAAGTGCCTGGCCCAAGGCGAGGTAATGCTCTGAATTGTCGTGAATCGAGTGGGTGCCAAGCTCTATTGTGCGCTGCCAGGCCTCGGATGATGTTTCGAGATCTTGGTTGGAGCCGGCCAGCTGTGCAAGATGCTTTTGCCGAAGTAGGGCATTGGGGGAATGCTCTATGGCTTTCTCCAGTACCTGCTGTGCCTGTGTCGGCCGGCCCTGCCGTTCGAACCCCTCTGCCAGAAGGTCATAGGCCTCCATGTAGTCCGGATGATTTGCAATAAGCTCTCGCAGGCCTTCAACAGCCTGGTCGAAGCTTCGATTGGCGAGCAGGACTTTGCAGCGTCCGAGCCTTGCCCAGGACAATTCCCGTTGTGCAAGAACGTCATCGAAGGTTTTGAGCGCGTGCGCCAGGTCCCCGAGCTGGAAATACAGGTCGCCCAGGGTTTTCATTAACCAGGTCTTGTAACGTGGCTGCCGGGGCAGCATTTGGAGACAGAGCGAAATGGCTTCCGGGTAGTTTTCCCGGTCGATTTCCCGATTGATGGGCATGAGTGTGTTGCGCTGGCTGATCAGGGCGCTAAGACGTTTCTCGAGTACAGCCCGGTTGATGGGCTTGGTCAGATAGGCATCGGGCTGGTACTCCCTCGCCCCCATGACCATTTCCTTGGAAGTCTCCGCTGTTACCATGAGGAACAGGGATGAGCGCTTCAGTAATTTTTTATACCGGAGGTCCTCGAGGATATGCTGGCCATTCTTGCCCTCTCCCAGGTTGAAGTCGCACAACACGACATCCACGTGATTGTAGGTACAGTGCTGGATGGCCTGACTGGCATTGGAGACCAGCTCGATAGAGTCAGCGCCACAACTGCGCAACATCTGGCGAATGGACAACCGGAAATTTTCGAAGTCATCGATCACGAGATAGTTGAGTTTGCCGAAAGGATTGGCGTCCGCTTTGGTGTCGGTCATGAGCGCTTCTGTTTCAGTAGCTTGTTAACCAGTGCCCTCAGTGCAGCCGGTTTCACCGGTTTGTAGAGAATCTGGTAGCCCCGGTTGATGGCATCCTCCCGAACTTCAGGCGCCATATAACCGGTGATGAGTATGCCCGGGATGTTGGCATTAAGAGCACCGCGAATGCTGTCCATGGCATCGAGGCCGTTCTTGTTATCATCCAGCTGATAATCGGCAAGTATAATATCAGGCCGATTCCCTTCCAGTTTTTCCATGGCGTCTTCCAGGCTTTCGGCGGCCGTTACGTCACATTTCCAGTTCCCAAGCAACGCGACCATGCCCTGCAGGATAGCCGGATCGTTATCGATGCACAGGAAATGCAGGCCTCCGAGGTTGGATACCCTGCGTGAGCCCGATGCGGGCTTGGCAGCGGTGGTCTCGTTCTGTTCCGGAGCCGCTGTTGGCACGGTGATACCGAAGACACTGCCTCGGCCCTGGACGGAATGGACGCTGACCGGGTGGTTCAGCATGCCGCTGATACGGTCAACGATGGCGAGACCGAGCCCCAGGCCCTTTTTATCCCGGCCATGCTGAAACCGACGAAATTCCTCGAAAATGTGTGCCAGCTGGTCCTCGGGTATACCGGGACCGGTATCCCAGACTTCTATACGAATATAGCCTTTCAGACGCCGGCACCCGAGCAGAATCTTGCCTTCCGGCGTGTAACGTATGGCGTTGGACAGGAAATTCTGGACCACACGACGCAGCAATTTGGAATCGGATCGGATCCAGGCCGTGCTGGGCACAACGTGCAGCTCCAGGTTCTGGTCCTTGGCGATTGCTGAAAAGTCGGTTGCCAGGTGGCGCATGATCTCGTTCACGGGGAAGACCCCGATATCGGGCTCCAACGCACCCGCGTCCAGCTTTGAAATATCCAGCAGGGTGCTGATGATTTCCTCGGCAGCCCCGAGAGAGCTGTCGATGTGGTCCACGAGATCTTTCATCTCGCCGTCATCTGCTTTCCCGGCGAGAGCAGAGGTAAACAGTCTGGCTGCGTTCAGGGGCTGGAGAAGGTCGTGGCTGGCAGAGGCTAGGAAGCGTGTCTTGCTCTGGTTCGCCTGTTCTGCCACCGATTTGGCCTTCAGCATCTGCTCATTGATGACCTGAAGCTCCTGGGTGCGCTCCTTGACCCGCTGCTCGAGGTAGATGTTGGTCTCCTTGAGGGCCTGCTCGGTTCTGCGCATGGCCGTGATGTCCTGGAACGTGGTGACATAGCCACCACCAGGTATCGGGCTGCCATCGATGCGTAACACCGTACCATCCGGTCTCTGGCGCTCGTAGGACATCGGCCGTCCCTCCCGCATGCTCGTGCAGCGATCGACGACGATCTCATCAATCCGGCGGGCAGATAGATTGGCATTGGTAAGGTTATAGCGCATCAGATCTTCAACAGGCCGACCGACCCTGACGAAGCCCTTCGGGTAGGTGAACAGTTCCAGATATCGGTGGTTCCAGACCACCAGTTGCTGCTGGTGGTTAACCACAGACACGCCCAGACTGATATTTTCAATCGCTGACTGGAGCAACTCCCGGCTGAAGGTCATGGCCTGGGACGCTTCGTCGACGATGCTGACCACATCCTCGATCTGCATGTCCCGGCCGGTGAGGGTCGATTCCAGGACCACCCTGGCGGTGGAGGCGCCGATCACCGAGGCCAGTTGGCGCTCGATGTATTTCATCAGGTGCGCCGATGCCGGGCGGTGCGGGTGCAAACGGATGGCGTTGCGGCGTTCGTAATTCCGGAAAATGGTTTCCGAGCGTTCTTCACCCATGAACCGGTCGGTTAGCGCCTGGAGGTCGGATGTCAGTATTTCGCCCTGCCAGCTCTGATGCTGCGCGGTCTCCGCTTTGGGCTGCGGATCGTGGAAGAAGGAGGCAATCTGGATCTTCTCTCGGACACGTTGACGGGTCAGCATCGAAAGTACGATGTACACCAAAGTGTTGATGCCGAGGCTCCAGATAATGCCGTGACTGGTCTGGTCCAGCTCGGACCCGAACAGGGCAGTGGGGCGCGTCCAGTTCAGTCCCCAGATTCCCTGCTCAATCAGTGTGTCGTTGACCCAACCGGTGGTGGCCAGTGCCGGCAGTAGCAGGGTGTAACACCACATCAGGAAACCAAGGCCAAGGCCCCAGACGGCGCCCATGTAATTGCCCCGGCGCCAGATAATGCCGCCTACCAGCGCCGGCCCGAACTGCGCCGCTGCCGCAAATGACAGCAGGCCGAAGGCCGTCAGGCTGTAGTCTTCGCCGGCCATCCGATAAAAACCATAGGCGGTGAGCAGCACCACAAAGATAGCGACCCGGCGGATACTCAGGAGCAGGTAGCTGAGGTCCGTGCGCCGGTTCATGCCTGGTCGGAAAAATTTCAGCAGGGCCGGCATGATGATCTCGTTGCTGACCATGGTGGCAATCGCCACTGAGCACACGATTACCATGGCTGCAGCCGCTGACCCGCCACCGAGGAACGCCAGTATGGCCAGCCATTCCTCGCCTGCCATGATCGGCAGCTGCAGTATCAGGATGTCAGGATTTCCAGCAGAGGCCTCGGGCGACAGCAGGCCCGCAGCGGCAATAGGAAGCACAAAGGCGCTGGCTACGATCAGGTAGATCGGCATAGCCCAGCGGGCAATCTCGAAGTCCCGATGATCGGTATTTTCAACCACCATGACATGAAATTGCCGGGGCAGGCAGATGATCGCGAGCATGGCAATGAGTGTCTGGGTAATGAATGCCGGCGCTTCGATACCATCGGTGGTCAGGGTGCCGATCAGGTCGGCGTCCCGAGCCCGTTCAAACAGATCGCCAAACCCGCCATAGAGCCCGTAGCCAACGAACAGCCCCACAGCGACGAAAGCCACGAGCTTGATCAGTGATTCGAAGGCCACGGCCTGGATCATGCCCCGATGATGCTCGGTGGATTCCAGGTGTCGGGTACCGAACAGAACGGTAAAGACCGCCAGGGCAAGGGTGATGTACCACGCGGAGTCACTCCAGGCCGCCGTGCTCAGCTCTTCATAGCCTGTTCCGGTAGCCGAGAGCACGTTGAAGCCCATTGCAATGGCTTTCAGTTGCAACGCAATGTAGGGAACACTGCCGATCAGGGCAAAGGTTGCAATCATTGCGGCCAGGAGCTGGGATTTGCCATACCGGGAGGCGATGAAGTCGGCAATGGAGGTACTGTTATTGCGCTTGCTGATATAGATGATCCGGCGCAGCAAGGGCGCACCGAACACGAAGACCAGCAAGGGCCCGAGGTAGATGGGGAGAAACCCCAGACCCTCCTGGGTGGCGCGTCCAACGGCGCCGTAGAAAGTCCAGGAGGTGAAGTAGACTGCCAGGGAGAGTGCGTATATGTGCGTGCGTGCCAGGCGCCTGCGATATAACCCGGGGTGTTTGTCGCCGGCCCAGGCGATCACGAACAGGATCGAGATGTAGGTGATGGAAATGAGGACCAGCAGCCAGGCACTAATCATGGTTACGCGTTCCCGACAGTATCAGCAGGTTGGTGCATCACGCTAACGAGTTATCACTCGGCGCAGACGGTTTCATACAGGGGGTCTCCGGGCTCGAGCAGTTTAAGGTTATCCACTCGCGGGCTTCCGTCAGATCCCAGAGGTACCAGTTCCCGGGTCGCACAGTTAATGATGTGAACGCGATGAGAAACCGCGTCTGTCATCTTCTGCTCGAAGCGATAGAGGGTAAACCGGACGATGTCTTCGCTGCTGGTATCACGGCTGATACTTTTGGTGTCGACCGTGGAAAATGCGGTGACGTAAGGGAGCACGAAGGTCCATGGGCGCCACAGGATGCCGTCGGATTCGGTGCTCACAACCACCGCTTCGTCCGGCAGACGTGCTTCTTTCTGGTCGAACCAGGTGTATTCCATGTAAATGAGATAGCCGAGCATGCCCGCGCCGGCAAAAACGGGGATGATCCACTTCGGGGCTTTGTTTCGAGTGGCGGCGCGAATACCCAGTGCAATACCAGCAGCGCCAAGGCCGCAAACTACAGTAGCGACAAATGTCCAGAACATATTATGACTTCCTCAAAAAAGAACGGGCTTCCTCATTGAGGAAGCCCGTTCAGTATCAACCTGTCAGTTCATCGAACAAATCAGGCTGAGATGTTGCTTAGTGGTCTTGAGCCTGACCGGCACCACGTGGGTAACGGACGCTTTCAACCAGTTCCTGAATCTCAACGGGCGGTTCTTCAGTTGCGTTGGATACAATGAAGGCTACCGCAAAGTTGACGATTGCACCAACCGCGCCGATTGACAGCGGGGAGATGCCCAGCACCCAGTTTTCAGGAGTGTCTGGCAGGTTAGCTGTACCCGGGATGAACAGCCAGCCCTTGTACACGAAGATGTATACCAGGGTGAACGTCAGACCGCTCAGCATACCAGCGATGGCACCGGTATTGTTCACGCGCTTGGAGAAGATGCCCATCATCAGCGCCGGGAACAGGGATGCTGCCGCGATACCGAAGGCCAGGGCAACGACCTGTGCCGCAAAGCCTGGAGGGTTCGCCCCAAGGTAGGTGGCAACAACGATCGCAACGGCCATCGATATCCGTGCTGCGAGCAGCTCGCCTTTCTCCGAAATCGCCGGATTAATGGAACCCTTGATCAGGTCGTGACTGACCGCCGAGGAGATCGCCAGCAACAGACCGGCCGCTGTGGACAGTGCTGCTGCGAGACCACCCGCTGCGATCAGACCGATGACCCAGCCTGGCAGGTTGGCGATTTCCGGGTTGGCCAGTACCAGGATATCCCGGTTAACGACCAGCTCATTGCCGTTCCAGCCGCGGGCTTCAGCCGTAGGCGCGAAGGCTTCGCTGTCGTTGTAAAGCTGGATACGGCCGTCTTCGTTCTTGTCGGTGAACTGGATAAGACCAGTTACTTCCCACTCCTTGATCCAGTTCGGACGCTCATCGTACTGGATGGGCTCCGCTGAGGTGCCGTCCGGGTAGATGGTGGTCATCAGGTTCAAGCGAGCCATGGAAGCAACCGCCGGCGCAGTCAGGTACAGCAGGGCGATGAATACCAGAGCCCAGCCTGCGGACCAGCGTGCGTCAGCCACCTTGGGTACGGTGAAGAAGCGGATGATAACGTGTGGCAGGCCTGCAGTACCGATCATCAGCGACAGGGTAAACAGAACCATGTTCAGTTTGTTGTCGATATCGGCGGTGTACTCATTGAAGCCGAGGTCGGTGATAACCTGGTTCAGCTTGCTGAGGATCGGCATGCCGGAATCCACGTGAGTCGAGAACAGACCCAGACCTGGAATCGGGTTACCGGTCAGCTGCAGAGAGATGAACACAGCAGGAATGGTGTAGGCAATGATCAGCACGCAGTACTGTGCCACCTGGGTGTAGGTGATACCCTTCATGCCACCCATAACTGCGTAGATGAAGACCACGACAGCCGCGATCATGAGGCCAACGGTGGAATCAACTTCCAGGAAGCGGGAGAAGGCAACACCAGCACCAGCCATCTGGCCGATAACGTAGGTAACAGACGCTACGATCAGGCAGATAACCGCTACGAGGCGGGCATTCTTGCTGTAGAAACGGTCGCCGATAAACTCGGGAACCGTAAACTTGCCAAACTTCCGCAGGTACGGAGCCAGCAGCATGGCCAGCAGAACGTAACCGCCAGTCCAGCCCATAAGGAAGGTGGAGTTGGCGTAGCCACCGGCAGCAATCAGACCTGCCATGGAGATAAACGATGCCGCGGACATCCAGTCGGCGCCGATTGCTGCGCCGTTGGTGATCGGATGAACACCGCCGCCGGCAACGTAGAAGTCACTCGTGCTTCCGGCCTTGGCCCAGATAGCAATTGCGATGTAGAGGAGGAATGAGCCCCCTACGAAAATGATGTTAATGGCAAATTGGCTCATTCGTTCTTACTCCTCGTGCACGCCGAATTTTTCATCGATCTTGTTCATGCGCCACGCGTAGTGGAAGATCAGAGCGATGAACGTGAGGATGGAACCTTGCTGGGCAAACCAGAAGCCCAGATCAGTACCACCAATCGGAATACCGGCAAGCATCGGACGGAGCAGAATTGCAAAGCCGTAAGATACCAGGGCCCAGACTATCAGGCTCCCGAATATCAGGCGCAGATTCGCCTTCCAGTACGCTTCAGCATCGTAGCTATGACCTGCTGACATAGGATCACTCCTGTTTTGTTGTTGTGGAGGTTGGGTGGGTTTTTGGTGAGGCACTTCTGTTAGAGAATTTATTATTCATATAAGTACTTCTCCGACTAGTTGTCCCTACTGACTTTACTGGTCAAGCGATTTATAGATATTGGCAAAAGGTCTAATTCTCAGTAATTTGGCGTGACGTCGGTCTATAAATGCGATGTTCCGCCAGGCATCGATTCAGAAACGATGCATGTTTTGCAGGCGCCGATGGTAATGGAGCTTGTCGTAAAGCCCTTTGAGAGTTTTTACCCCTTCCGACCGCGCCTTATTAAGTGCGACCAGGGTAAGTTCGGCTGTAGCGAGAGCATCGGAAGCGGCGTGGTGACGTTCGCTGACTTCAAGGCCGAAATAATCGGCCCAGTTGTCGAGTCCTTTGCCACCGGTCTTGGTGTTTGGAAAAAATGCAGGCATCAAGTCGGCCACGTCCATCCAGGTATGAGGCTGGGTATAGCCAAGCTGCGCCTTCAGGGTCTTTTCCAGAAATTTTTGATCGAACGCCGAGTGGTAGGCCAGGATAGGGTCGCCGTTCATCCACTCAAGAAGATAAAGAAGGGCATCCTCGATTTCGTGCCCCTGGGTCAGCGCCTCGGGCCCGATCCCGTGAATGAGCACGGTTTCGCGGATGTCGAGCTCCGGACGCCTGAGGATCAGGTCGAACTGGTCGCCCAGATGGATAATGCCGCCGCGGATGGCGACGGCCCCGATAGCGATCACCTCGTCCTTGGAGGGGTTCAGTCCCGTGGTTTCAAGATCCAGCACGATCAGACGGCAGTCCGTAAGCAACTGTTCTCCTGGCGTTTTCGGGTTGGGCAGATTGCCAGGATCGTGGCTGCCGATTTTTCCGCCCCGGCGATGCTCAATCCATTGTTTGATCTGTTCCAGCATGTCTCGCGCCTGAAGGTCAGAGTTGGTAGGTAACTTCGAGTTTTTGTTGCAACCGCTGCGCCTGCCTGAAAGATTCCCGCAGGATTCGACGGTCGAGTGGGTTCAGATCGTCGGGATCGATGTAGTTGGTGAGCTCCTCTCCCTTTGCCAGCATTTCCTGGTGGGCCCGCATGCGGATCGCCTGGATCAGGCTATAACCTTCCTTCCAGGCGTTGGCATCTTTCGGATCGAAGACGCCCTTTTTCGCCAGCTCATCCATGCGCTCCAGCGTGTTCGCGGTCTCAACGCCATTCGCCAGGGCGAAAACCCGCACTGCCTCAACAAACGGCGCCAGGCCCTGACGCTTGAGGTCCAGTGAGTGCTTGTTGCCCTCGGATATATAGCGGAAATTGCGGAACATGGTGAGCGGCGGCTTCCGCTGGAACGCATTCCCGGCAAGCATTTTCTGGAACAGGGCGTTTTTCCGGATCCGCGTGAGGATCTTGTCCAGAAGATCGTTCAGCGGCTCGGTTGGACCGTAGATAGCCCTCATATCAAGAAAAATTGAGGAATACACCAGGTTCTGGGGTGTGGAGGCATCAATGAACCGGATAAACCAGTCGTCCCACTCCTTGTCGCTCAAGCAGAGTTTCGGGTTACTGGCCATGATGTTGCCCTTGCACAGGGTGAAGCCACATTCGGCCAGTTCGTCGTTTACCTTTCGCGCAAAGGGCAACAGCTTTTCCCGGACCTGTTCGGCGGTCATCCCTTCCGGCGTCTGGAACAGTATGCCGTTGTCCTGGTCGGTCAGCAGGGTCTGCTCCTGGCGGCCCTCGCTGCCAAACGTCAGCCAGGTGAAGGGAATGCCCGGGTCGTTCTTCTTGATGTTCAGTTCCAGGACCCGTCTGACGGTTACATCATTGAGCGTGGTGATGATCTTGACCACCTGCCCGGAGTCGGCGCCGTGGGCGAGCATCGCATCCACCAGGCGTG
>Ga0208919_1002140_pt1 | contig 10586 bp, 15 predicted proteins | sample 4_EtaG_FD_184076 | JGI IMG/M metagenome (GOLD analysis project Ga0208919, IMG submission 184076) | Marine viral communities from the Subarctic Pacific Ocean - 4_ETSP_OMZ_AT15127 metaG (SPAdes) (version 3) | ecosystem: Environmental > Aquatic > Marine > Oceanic | place: Pacific Ocean | collected... | reverse complement strand
TTGTAGCCCTAACCCGGTTGTTAGGTAATGCAACCAGATTGCCTTTCCATTCGCAATCTTCAGTTATATATAATACATGAGATTGCTTGTGTTGTGCAGGATCGTCTGCTATATCCGAATCGGTGTAGTCAACCGTGAACAAATATTTGGCTTGATAAAACTCGCCATCAATCTTAGCAATCCAAGGTGAAGAGCTTACACGGTCCATAACTGTGACAGCATGGTTCCTTGATTCGCAATCCCACGGTTGTGCCAAATGATCTTCCATAGGCCTAGGAAATTCCTCCAAAGGCATGTCAAAAACCAGCCCTTGTATTGGCATACGCGCCCACATAGCGCCACCATGGATGTTGCCTTCTTCATCCCAATCTTCGCAATCGGATTCGCAACCTGTAAACACTACTTGAAAGCTTAAAGAACGGTCTGGAATGGTGTTGACCGCAATGGCTAAAGCATGAATGTATTCATCATGATACTTTTCATGATTGAAGGTAAACTCCCGCCTCACCCAACATTTGAAGTGCGGGACGTTACTGATGAGATAAGACATGGCTTACCTCTTAGATTTTTTATTTAGCGCTCCGCCTTTGGACTTTTTCATCATAGCCCCACCCTTGGACTTACGCATCATGGCGCCGCCTTTTGATTTTTTCATCATAGCGCCACCCTTAGATTTCTTCATGAGAGATCCACCCTTAGACTTCTTCATGAGAGATCCACCCTTAGACTTCTTCATGAGAGAGCCACCTTTCGACTTCTTCATCATAGCCCCGCCTTTGGATTTTTTCCCTACTGCATAGCCTTTTGTTTTTTTATACGTCATAACCGCTCCTTATATTCTGCCAAACAAACCCATGTTTGATCGTTTTGTTATTTTACCACCATTTCTTGCAACAATAGTTTTTACGTTGGTAGGTTTGCCGCCAACGCCTTGCCTCTTTGAGCGCTTGCGCTTTACAGCTGAAGCGATTTGCCCTTTGGACATTTGATTTGCTTTAGACCGGGGTACGCACTTGGGGTACTTGCGTTTAGATCCTTTTGTGGAAGCTCTTCCACATTGTTGAAACTTGCCGTCTTTTTTGGGAGCGCCAATGTCTACCCAATCGCCCTTGGATCCTTTACCGAACCATTCGGTTAGACCACCTTTAGGCTTGGCCATTAGCTTCTAGGCACTCTTGTCTTTTTACGCTTGCTGTTCATCATTGCTCCACAGCCGCGCCCTTGAACCATGACAGTGCCGCCATTAGCCATGTAGCCCATTTTGTTGCGTACTTTTGTTGGCAGCTTGCCTAAACCTTTGTTGCCTTTTGGTATTGGCTTTAACGTCACTTCTCCTCCCGTAGCTCCTTTATATTTGCCGCCCATCTTTTTGTATTCTTTAACCATGTAGGCATTGGCATAGGCTGAAGGGTAAACATCAAATTTGGCTTTTGCCTTTGCTTTGGCTTTTGAGTAAAGCGAAGGATTGGCCACATTATCTGGCACGCTACCGCCTTTTTTCATCTTGATCGCGCCCAATGTTTTGGCTTGTTGTGCGTGCAGTTTGCTGGCTTTCTTCAAGCCCTTTATTACTTTGTTGATTTTCTTTTGTGTCATTATCTTATCCTTGGCCCCGGACCACGCATTCCAACCGCTGGTCTATTAATTGCCGTATTCACCGGGCCTCTTGTTAGTGGAGCTGCCGCTCGCCCCATAGGATCTATTTGTGGCATTGGAAACTTAGGTAAAGATGGCATATTAGGCATAACTGGAGCAGGCAACGGCATCGGCTCAGGCTTAAATCTTGGTTGCGGCACGCTAATTGGCATTGGCATAGGCTCCGGCATCGGTGCAGGCATAGGCGCTGGCTTTGGCGCTAGCTGCGCCGCAAATTCTTCTGGAGTTTGTCTCTTAAACCGCTGATCTCCTGTGAAACCTAGCTCTCCAAGATCGGTTATGTATTGACCAGTCTCAGGATCAAAAGAGGCAGTCAAACCAAAATCTTGGGCGCCTTGACTGGCAGCAAACTGATCGAGCAAACTTTGATCTGCTTGTGGCATTGGAGGCATCACGTCAGGAACCTGCGGCAATGGAGGTCTTATAAAAAGCTTTTCTAATCCCTTTGGTAGCCTTTCAATTGACGGCGGTTTCATTGGAATGTTCCCTGCACCGGGGCCTCTTTCTAATATTTCTTTTGGCGGGAGTGTGATTGCTGGTGGTGGCGGTATGTTTATTGGCATGTCTGGCCTGCCACCTTCTCCACCAATATCAATGTTTAGGTTTTCAATTCTTTCTCTAATTGCATCCACATCTATGTTTGGTATCGATATGTTGCCAAGGTTAACACCGCCTGTTTTCGGTGGTGGTATAAATTCGGGGTCGCTAGGATCTACGCGAGGCCCAGCTGTTCCTAAAGGAAACTCACCATAACCGGGTCCGCCCAAAGTTCCCACTTGCATAGGAGGCCTTGGTTCAGCTACGTCCATTACAGGATCAGGTGTAGGTGTAGCAGCCTGTCTAGCTGCTAATTGCTTTTGTAGTTCTGCAATCTTGGCTTCTAATGAAGAAAATTGCTTTGAGTAATCTGGCATTTGCGGACGAGGTCTACGTCTACGTCTCAATCTGGGTCTGAACCCACCAAAGAATCCGCCGCCCATACCGGGGAACCCGCCACGCATTCTAGGATTAAACGGAGGAGGCCCAAACCTGCCTCCGCCAAATCCGCCCATTGGGGGGAATTGTGGGCGTCTTAACCTTTCAAATAAACCAGCTATGCCGCCTCTAGGCTGCATAGGCATCACGTCAGGAACCTGCGGCATTCTTTCAAAAGGGTTTGGCCCTAATCCAGACTCGTATGCCCTGATTCTAGAAGACATGTCGCCGGGAATCATACTCATAAACTTCCCCTAGTCGTACTTCTTAATCATCTCCAAAATAATCATGTAACTGTCGCCACTGGAGTGACCCACAGTCGTAAAGTCAATGTCTCCGGTTTTGCCAGACCCAGCATTATTTGGGATAGCAGTGAAGTTATCGTAGTATTCGTCGCCGGTTGCATCTGCTGGGATGTGTGTAAGCAGGACATTTGTTGATGCATCAAACTCCATTTTTACGCTCATACCAACAGTCATCCAATATATTCTTTGGATGTGAACCTCAGTGCAGGCTTGTCCAGCTGAGTTTGCAGCTAAGGCAGATACATCTACCTTTTTCACTGCTGACTCGCCCGTGCCATCTGACACGTTGGTGAACCGCATTACTGCGGTTCTCTCGCCGTCCTGAATAGTTTGTGAAGCTACAGCATCAGCCATATCTCACCTCCTACAGTTCAGTTACCGCAGTGCGTTCTTTGTATGCGCCAATGTAATCAACGGTCAAAGTTTTCGCAGCGGCAGCACCATTTTGTATACCAAATGACAGAGCTAACTCTTCATTGTCTGGTACGTTTGTACTAACTACTGTGCCAGCTAACACGTTGTTTTGGAAAACGTGAAACTTTTGGTCTTTAGGATCATAAACAAATCCTACAGTCATAAAAGTATCGTCAGCCAAAGCGGTAGACAAATCTAAAGTAGATTGCGTGCTGTCTTTTTCAACGATGAAAGTGACAGTTGTACCGCCATCTTCTTTCAAAAAGAATATACCGTCAGTTACATCTAACGGAGTTGTATCCGTAAGCTGTAAACCAGCGACAATGTCAGTTTGTGTCGCATCATTGGTTTTGAACCTCATGTGAAACGCTAACTGCTTACCAGCCTCATACTTGAAACCCTCTTTTACCAATTGGAAAAAGTCGTGGTCATTGTCAGCGTCGTCATTGGTTACCAATAGTAACCCGCCGTCGCCGTCAGTAAGAGCTTCGCTGGCGTTACCAGATCCACCTTCAGTTGTTGTAATTGTCCAATCGGACGCTAGATAAGTATCAAAGTCATTAAAATAACCATGGTACTTGTGGGGTGCGGGCATTTTTAATTTACCAAGCGTTCCATCTCCTGAAACATTGGTAACACCGCTCGTAAAGTGTGTTGTCATACTACAGTCCTCCTAAATTAGACCAGCAACCGGCCCATCCGATTGCCATAGAGACTCTGTCAGTATACCACTAAAAATCTAAAAACAAATAAAAAGGGCCGAAGCCCTTTCTTATCCGTAAACTTTTTGGTAAGCCTCAGCTCTGCCTGCGGCAACAATTTGTCTTTTGTACTTCTTGATCATGGTTTTGGCAGCGTGCTGTTGCGCTGGTGTCCATTGGTCTTGTCCTGCGAGGCTTTTACCGAAATTGCTGTCGGTCCCGTTGAAACCCATCCCATCCTCCTCAACCGCTCCGTCACACGCACTTGCAACACAAGATACGAAATCCTGTAATGCAACCACCACATTTGCAGGCAAAGGCTTAGGTGACTTCTTGAATACTTTTTCCACAGACTCAACATCTATTGCTATCTCCTCAATGCTGATATTGTTTTCAACCACGTTGTCTAGAGCCTTGTCTAGCACCTTCTGCTTGCTTACAAGCACTTCAGCCAACCTAGCGTCGATTGAACCATCAACGACTAAATGCTGAACCAGCACTGAGCTGTCCTGACCAATTCTGTGGCATCGGTCTTCTGCTTGTGACACGTTGCCGGGAACCCAATCAAGCTCCGCAAACACTACGTGACTTGCAGAAGTCAGGGTAATTCCTACCCCCGCAGCTCCGATGGTGCCGATGAACACATCAGCATTACCTGCCTGAAAAGTATCAACAGAGTTTTGTCTGTGAGCTTGTGTGCAGTCGCCTGTAAGAGTAACCACAGTTTTGCCAGCTGCCTCTAGACCTTCTTTAATGCCATCAACAACGTCTTTGTGGTGAGCCATAACGACCACTTGATGATCGATATCTGCTACGTGAGCAACCACATCAGCCACTTTAGCCAGAGCTGTATCGTGACGCACGCCTGACATTTGCTCGAAATCTATGTCTTGTGAAGATGTTTCTGTGACTGCGTCAGCAAGAGTTTCAAACTCTTTTTTGATCTGATCGCTGTAATCGTTGCTTGGCAACACGATAATCTGACGCACTTTCTCAGGCAGCTCTTTCAACACTTCGTCTTTTTTCCTGCGAATCATGAAAGACTGACGCAACAGTCTTTGCAGCTCATCTAGGTTAGATGCGCCATCAAAGTGCCAGCCAAATCGATCTTGATAAGCGCCTGCATACTTACGGCCAAACTTGAAGAAGTTACCAAAAGTAACAGGATCCAGATAACCAGCGATAGGCTGTAGTTCGATAGGACGGTTTGTAATTGGCGTCCCGGTCAATACAACCTTACGGTTTGCTTTAATGCCTACAGCAACGCCAGTGCGCTTTGCTTTTGGGTTCTTGATATAGTGCGCCTCATCCATGATAACGAGGTCCCAAGTACGTGCGTTGATCGCATCTTGATGCTTAGTTAGCACGTCGTAGTTGATGATAACCACGTCAGGCGTCTCAGGGATCTGCTCACCACCACCGTTAACGATCTGAATGTCACGCTCAGAAACCAACCATTTGGTCATTTCGTTTTTCCAGTTGATCTTGAGAGATGCTGGGCATACAACCAAAACAGTTTGAGGAGCTGTAGCATTGATCACGCCGATAGCTTGTATGGTTTTACCTAGACCCATTTCATCACCGATCAGCGTAGATTGACGCTGTGTCGCATAAGCGATGCCAGCTTTTTGATACGGAAGATAAGACAGTCCAGCCGGGACCGGGATCTCAATGTCTGCATCAACAGCCTGAGAATCAGCAATTGCCTGATCGTTGTCTCTGAGGCGCGTAACAACCCACTGGTCATCGACTTTGCGCACAGAATAACCAGCAGCTTTGACCGCTGCTTTACGCTCTCGCCATACCTGCCAGAAGTCTGAGTTAGGCTTGGCAGTGCTGATAAAACGACCATCTGTGTGGACCGTTTCTGCTGACCAATCTAGTTTTAATTCCATTACGCTACTTCCTTCTTGTAACTTTCTAAACGCCCTTGCCTGCACTCCCAAGCCATCAGCCTGACGCTATAACGATCAAGAGAATCACCCTCTAACTCGCAACGGCCATTCTTTATCTGCCAAGCAAGACCAGCCAAAACTTCCGTCTTGGTGAAGTCGATTGGATACTGGTCGCTTTTTTTAGATGCCATGCATCTCTCAACAAATTTTTTGGTTTCAAGATTGTTCATATTTATCTCCGGTTTTTCTAAGTTATGAGGTAAATATACTAAATTCCGTGTCCGTGTGCAAGTTTTTGTACATATGTATTCAGGCATAAAAAAAGAGGGCCGAAGCCCTCTTTCTCAGTAGTTGAGTAATAAACCCTACTGTTGGTTCAATTAAGCACCTTGCGAGCCGTAGATTCCTCTCCAATCAGAGAAACCGAAGCTATAACGCTCTCTAGCCTTGTATCGAATGTTACCAGTCGTAAAGTCTGGCTCCATGCTAGTTTCCATAGCTGTTCTTTGGAACATCTTAAGGCCTTCACCTGACTCAGTAACCGTAGTCATCAAGAAGAAAGCATCAGGGTCATTCAGGTAATGGTTAACAGTGTAACCGCCCGGAATAACTCCAGTGTTCCTAATTGAGTTTAGGTCGTTGTCAGCTGTTCCTACTCTGCCCGGTGAGTTGAGGATCCTATCAGCAACAAACACTAGCTGTGGTGGAACCACAAGCTTTGTAGCTTGTACTGAGATCGTTAGACCTCTGTCATCAGTAAAAGTAGAAATATCAATCAGAGCATCTTCGAGACTAGTCTCGTTCAAGTCTGCCATGGTTGTTGCTCTGTTCGCAGCAGTTCCACCACCCGCAAGTGGGTGAGCTGTGTTGATCAGAGAAACGCCATCGCCACCTGTAAAGGATGAGCTGAATGCGTTATTGAGTACGTCTGCGCCTTTCACTTCTTTGGTGTGAGCCATAGATTGTGCAAGTGCTTTTACATACCTTTTACCAAGAGAATCGTAAAGATTGTCTTCGATTGCTTCCTCGGTCAAAGCAAAAGCAAGCGCGACAGTGTCGTGCGTATACCTTGCTGTGAAACCTTCGTTTGCATTATCGAAAGCAACCCCTGCTCCCTCTGTTTTTGTCGGTGCGCTACCGAAGCCTGTAATTAAGACCTCTTCCTCAAAAGCTCTTTGACTATCCTCAACAGAGAAGATGTCAGCGTATTCCTGACCTCCATAACTGTCGTATGACATACCAAATAAGCTGTTAAGTCCGGGTTCTAATTCCTTGGCTAATTGCGCTCTTGAAATCGCCATCTAATTAACCTCCTTAAGCTAACCCGGCAGCTTTAGCGCCGAATATATGGTTTTGGATAACAACATATACATTAGTTGCATCCGATGAGACATCGTCGTTGTCAGGATCTTCTGAAATGTCAATTGCCTTAACAGACAAAGTTGCTCCAGTTCCACCGTCAGAGACGTTAAGTTCAGCACCTGAAATACCAGTGACGGTGCTTCCAGATGATGTATATACAATGTCGAAATTGCCAAACAGGTCTGCAATAGGGAACGCTGCGTTGCACTGAATCTCAAACACTACATTTGGATCGTCGATTATAAAAGCTATAATGTCCGATGCATTTGTAGATGCTGGATAAAAGTTGCTGAACACTTGTTCACCAGTTGAAGGGTCCGTGTATTGACACCCATTAAATACGCCTACGATGGGAACCGTCCCACCATCAGCGTGAACCTCAACGGTTCCACCAGTGACTTGAGCTACCATATCGCCTTGAAATATTGCTGTTCCGTAGTTCGCGGCTATACGATATCGACTCGATCCACCAGTGTATGGCGCTCCACCAATCATTTTGACTGGTTTCATGCCAAAAGCGGCATCTTTATTAGCCATGATACACTCCTATCATTGTTTACCGAAGGTCACTTTGGTGTCCCTCTGAGGATTGTATTTCACGTATCGGCCATCTTTTCTTGAGTCGTTGAAAACCGTGTTGTCCAAAGCTTCCACCTGTTCCAAGTTTTTTTGTTGATAGTATTCGTTACGTTGATCCACCATCTCAGTGGGCATTTTGCCCAAAACTAAACCTTCATTGTTAATAATGCCAGTTTCTTTCCCTACTTCTGTTGTTGACATGTGCTGCCATTCAGCAGGAAGTTCTTCCAATCTAACAAGCTCCCATCCTTCACGGATTCGTCTTGAAACATTAGATCGATCTTCTTGCCCCAACATAGCGGTCCTGATCCACCTGTATGTCATACCCGGTGGTGCAGGGGGCGCTTCTAGGTTCCGTACCGGCCTCCATGGTTTACTACGAAGATTATTATCGTGAGCTTCGGATTCACGCGAGTTTCGATTCGTTACTTTCTTTTCATTAGTTGTCATATTGCCTCCCTTTGAGCAATTTTTTGCTTCTCTTGAGCTACTCGTTTCAACCAGTCTTGTTCAGACATGTTGTGCGGTTTTAGCCCTCGAAGGCGCTCGACTTCTGACTTCGAGAAAGTTACGCCGTTCTTTTTACTACGTGTTTGTTGACGACTTCCAACGGAAGCGGATGCGACTCTTTGCACGGAGGGTCTACTATCCTTTTGACCGTCACCCCCACCTGCGGATTGCAAGTGTGGATAAACTTTATAAATTCGGTTATTCAGCTCACCATAATAGTCTTCTGAGTCTGGCTCAAAACCTTCATTGATAAGCATGTTGTGTTGGAAAAAAGCAAACTGAGTTGCTTCTAAATTACCGGGATCTTCTTGATCACCGTACCATTGATTGTTCTCATACCAGCTCAAAGCCTCTTGTGTAGGCTGAACCGCTTCTTGTTGTTGTGCGGCTGGCTGTTGGTAATAAGACTGATCGACTTGTTGCGCTTGTGGAGCTTGTTCTCTCCTGCGCTTCGCCACTTTGATCTTTTCTTTTTGGATCCTGAGATCACCTTTTAGATCATCGGCCTTACTCATCAATTCAGCATCACCAGATTCCACAGCACGCTTGTATAAATCTGCTGCTTCACGCTCTTTAGCTTCAAGCGCTTCTTCTTCTTTCTGTAAGACGGTATCTTCTTGAGCCTGATAGCTTTGCTGATAAGCGGTTAGTTGTTCTTGTTGCTGACGCGCAATTTGCTCAAAATACGCAGCTCGATCTTCAGCGGCCTTTACCTGCGCATTCTTTTTATTAATTCGCTTGCTTACACTCTTGGTGTAGTTGTCCAGCTCGTCATCCGGGCTGGCAGTTTGTGCTTCGACAGTAGCATCCTCTTGAATATCTACTTCGACTTCTTCGACTTGGCTTTCTTGGTTTTCGTTGTTTTCAATCATGGTTACACACTCATTATATCATCTGGATTAAGGATTGTGGCTATGACTTCGTCGTCATTGATGATTCTGACTTCAGCACCGTCTTCAAGTTTGAAACGAGAACCAGCGTAACGGCCAATCATCACCCATTGCTTTTCTTCGCACCATGGTGTGTCGCCGAAACGATCTTTGTCGTTATAACACTGAGGTCCCATCTTAACAACATAAGCAACAACAGTAGCCAAAGACTCCCTTTCTCTAGTTTCACTAGTTAAAAGGATACCGCCTTTAGTTGTGTTCTTTCCGCCGTATGGCAAAACCAGCATCCGCCAACCTGTTGGTTGAGGCATTCGTTCTAACACTGATTTATCTAGTAGGGTAGGATCGAGAACCCTATCGTCGGAATCGACGTAGGCGTCTACGATTGCTTTTTTTGCTTGTTCAGACATTCGTCACAGTTCCTTGTTATATTCTTTTATCTCCGATTCGATATAGTATAACGCAGAAAGCTCGCCTTGCAAAAATTTATAATGTTCTATACTTTCTAATGCTCCCGACATAAGTGTCTCACTTATCTGAGACTCTCGATCTTTGATCACTTTCTTGATCTTGTCGTGCAGCGTTAAATCGTCCATTAGGATCTGACTTTAAACTTCAGCCCCTTAGTTGCGGCACCCTTGCCTCTAACGTCAACAATTTTTTCAACGCCAGCGTTTTTCATTTCGCCGTCGACCATTTTGCCAATGGTTTTTTTCTTCATTTTGTACTTCGTATAACCTTCCATAATTACCCCTTCTTCTTAGCTGGTCTGCCACGCTTTTTGGGAGCTGGCTTTTTCTCAGCTGGTTTTTTCGCAACAGGCTTTTCTTCCTCTGCGACTGGCTCAGGTTCTGGTGTAGGCTCTGGCTCTGCCGGAGCAGGTTCGCCTTTTGCAATACGCTCTAATTTTTTAGCAATACGAGCTTCATTTTCTGCATCAGCTTTTGCTTGTTCTGCAATTTGCGCAGACAGTGCTTCAGCTTCAGCTTCGCGCTCTAGCTTCTTTTGCGCTTTCAGCTCTTTAATTGCCTCTTTTTTGTAACTAGTTGTCATAATTTCTCCTTGATCTTATCCCCTCATTTTTTGCTCTAACTCAAGGAGTTTTAGATCTGCTTGCTGTTGCAACCTTTGCAATGCAACATCCAGTTTATCATCAGCTACGTTTTTTTGCACATTTATACGTTGCTTCTGTATTTCGTTTTCAAGAAGCTTCTCTTCAGCCCTTTGATTTTGTTTGGCCTCAAACTGAGATTGCTCTTGATCAAGCTCTTTATCACGCAGCTCTACTTCCGCTTTTCT
>Ga0208919_1002139_pt1 | contig 10589 bp, 12 predicted proteins | sample 4_EtaG_FD_184076 | JGI IMG/M metagenome (GOLD analysis project Ga0208919, IMG submission 184076) | Marine viral communities from the Subarctic Pacific Ocean - 4_ETSP_OMZ_AT15127 metaG (SPAdes) (version 3) | ecosystem: Environmental > Aquatic > Marine > Oceanic | place: Pacific Ocean | collected... | reverse complement strand
TGACTGCTTGGGTCATTGCTGCCGCAGCCATTGAACTTGCACCCAGTCCCCGCGCTTGCATGACTCCGGCTACTTTGCGAACAGCAGGTGCTGCCCATGCTGGCATAGGCTTGCCTTCTTCTATGCTACCTAATAACTGACCTAATTGATACTGTGTTGTGGCTTTTTCGTCTAACTCTTGGGTAGCAGCCGTAGCAACAGCACCCGTAGACACAGTGCCTTGAACACCTGTCATGTCTATCTGTGGGGTAGTGTCTATTTGACTGGTTGTTGCTGTCCCTACGCTGGGAGCAATTGTTGTCGTGGCATCTATCTGCCCCAAAGATGGGGACGATGGCGTGGGCTTGACAGCCTCTAGCCCTGTAATACCTGCCATAGTCGTTGTAGCTTGAGGAGAAGTACCGCTTATTTGCGCGTTGGTTGCAGTTTGCATTTCTCCTGTTTGTACGGTTGGTAACGCGGCTTGAAGTTGAGGTATGCCTGTCGTTTCACCCGCTGCTACTTCACCCACTTGGTTAAGTAGATCAGTGTCGCTAGAAATTTTATTTGCATCTGCCATATTATTCGCTTTCTTTTCACCACGTGGGTCATTCATAACAGGCATAGCACCACCCGGTGTTGCGCCAGTAAGTGCTAAAGGTACAGCCATACGAGTATTACCTGCGTTTGTCATGGGTGTGTTACTGTAGTCAGGTGTGGGTGCGGGAAAAAAACTTGGCCCATCCATTTCACCGCCGGGTGCTATGTTTGGTACAACACCACCCGGTGTTGCGCCAGTAAGTGCTAAAGGTACAGGCGCACGACTATTTCCGGGGCCAATAGCAGGTCCGTTAGTAGCTTGTGATGCAATCGTGTCACCAGTCTGTAGATTAAAACCCCCGCCTGTAACTGCAAAACCGGGTGAATATCTACGAGTGTTAATCGCCATGTTAGTTCATTCCCATAAATACTGTAACGACCATAGCCACCATCATTACTGTGCTACCCATTATCATTGCTTCCAGACGCCACATGCGCTTATCCAGCCCATCCAGTTTACCGTGTACCAACTCGCGGAACATAGCGCATTCTTTTTCGTGGGCGTCAAGTTCCATCTGTACCTTCAGTGCAGGTTCTATAGTTTGCTTTTGTGTCATGCTCATTAACTAACATTGCCCATTTACTATTATGCCTATAAGCAAAAGAATTGTAGTACCAGCAGTACCAATCATAATGTGTTCAATGCGCTTTATACGCAGGATGGTTTCTTTCCAGCGTTCAGCGCAAACTGCTTCATGTGTATCGATCTGTGCTTGTACTGATGTAACTGTTGGCTTGCTCATCAACCAGCCTCAAGAGCAGTTATCCGCGCTTCAAGTTCTTGAATTGTCTTGACCAACAGAGGTACGATTTTAGACTGGTCTATGCCCTGATACACAGGAATAGTATTGCCATCGTCATCTAGCTTGTTGTCGCCAACCGATACACCGTCTGGTAACTTTTCTCCAGAAATAATGTTGCCATCAGCATCCAATACTGGTTCAGTCCATACTTCGACAGCATCTTTAGTGCCATTAATTGCTTCGGGAATTATGCTTGAAACTTCGTGTGCAAGAAAGCCATCAACAGGAACAGAATCATCGCCATCAGCAATCCACTCAAACCTAGCTGGCTTTAATTGCTTTAGTCGTGTGGTTGCATCCCAATCATAAGTTACTGAAGTCTTCAATCTGTAATCAGATGAGGTGTTGAATGAGGTTGCGGATGGTGTGCAACTAATTGATCCACATATTGAACCTCTGCGGCGTAGCAACACAACAGTATCGTCGGCTGTGTCGTCGTCAGAGCGATGAAGTTCAATACAAACCGAACTATCTTGGCTAATTATGCTTTTTCCTGCTGGATGAAAAATCACTCCTTCGTTTCCAGCACTCTCTAACGCAGTGGCAGTTGTGCCTATTTTTACTAAGCCATTTGTATCTATATTAAGGCGTACATTATTTGCATCAACAGCAAGTTCCAAACCCCCTTGACCAGCAAGCCGTAACTTTGGCAAATCACCAGAGTCAACTCTTGTTGTAGTCATAGTTACAGAGTGTGCAGAGTTTGTGTAAGTGTCAGTGCCGCCACCATCAATAGCCATTTGCAAAGCAACTTCTTCATTCTGAAACTGCGCCGCAACTCCATCATTTGTAGAGTTGTCTAAAGTAAGCAGTCTAGAGGGACTGGTAGTGCCAATGCCCACTTTACCGTCTTGCAAGCGCATCACTTCAGCCGCATTATCAGTGCTGTTTGGACTTGTAAAGAATCTCATAGCCATTGTTGCACCAGCAGGGGTATTTCCTGTAGCTATAATATCTGCGGCTCTTGCCCCTGAGTCATCGTTGTAGCGAAATGTAAGACCTTCGCCGTTGTTGGTATGGGAGTAAGTTGGAGTTGCCCCACCTGATGAATGAATCGTAGTAGCGGCATCATGGTCAATGGTCATAGCTGTGCGTGTTTCGCCATCATCCTTAAAGCTAAAGACCATCGAAGGCTCAACAGAATCCATATCCTCGCCAGAAGCCATTGTGTTGCGGAAGGTTGCAACACGAGTTCCATACAAAATATCAACAAATCTACTTACGTCTGAATCGTTAAGTCGAAGGTTTGGCGAACCATCGTTTAGTGTCACATCACCCGTAACCGTGAATGCGCCTACGACATTCGTAGTGTCTAAATCAGTCGTGCCATCTACATCTAGGTTGCCGTTAAAATCAGCATTTCCTGCAAGTGTTAGTGTTGATGCCATATCAACAGCACCATCGATATCAACAACATCAAGATTGGCAGTGCCATCAATGTCTATGTCACCAGAAATATCTAGTGAACCAAATGACCCAACGCCTGTTGTCGTAATAGCGGATGAACCGTTGTCAATCGCACCAAATCCGCTAGTAATGCTGCCGCTGTTCAGTGCGCCTGTTGTAACAATGTTAGAACTTCCTGCTGCTGGTGCCGCTGCTATATCAGACAGCACTTCTGATGCAGAACGTCCTTCAATAGATGTACCGTCAATACGTAGGAAGTCATTGTCGGCAGCACCGCTGGTAAACACAGGCAGGTTGCCATTAGATATACCAGTAGACAAAGTAGCTACTGTGGTAATCGCTGTACCATCTAACGTGATTGCATCAGCTTCTAACGTACCATCAAAGTCTCCATCTACTGCGTCTATGTTACCCTTAAATATTGTTGCTGTTACTGTGCCTGTGCTTGGATTGTATGCAAGGTTGCCATCCATTTCTAAGCCAACATTGCCAGTGCTTGAAGTAGCCCCCTCCACAAACGTGATAAGGTTTTCTTCGTTAGTGCTTTCGTTGTCAGTTACTAAAACGTGGGCAGAGTTGGTTGCGTCAGTAACGGTCACACCCGCAATAACAGTATTCAGTGCTGTGCCATTAACGGTAATAGCATCGGCTTCAAGTGTGCCATCTATGTCTGCGTCACCTGATACGTCAAGCGAACCTGCGTCTAACTCCCCTGTTAAGGTAATGTTACGGAAGCTGGCTACATCTTTGTTGGCATCTGCTGTAACTACTTTACTAGCTACAACTGTGCCTACAGCAGCACCCGTGTCGCTGTAGTTAAGTTCGGCGGCTGTAGATGTGACATTTGTACCCCCTATGTCTAGTGTAGTCATAGAAACTTCACCAGCTACAGTCAGTAAGCCACTAGCAACAGTCATTAGGTCTGTATCGTCTGTGTGACCAATTGTTGTGCCGTTGATAAGTACATCGTCAATGTCGAGGGAGCCACCAGAGATAAGCCCTGTAGTTGTAATGGTGGATGAGCCTGTATCAATTGTACCAAAGCCAGATGTAATCGAACCAGAGTCAAGTGCGCCAACTGTAGTGGCAGCAGTCGTAACTAGGTTAGGCATTGCTGTAATTTCGTCATCAAAATAGGCAGCAAGGTCAGTGACCGCCACCTGTTTCATAGTTCCAGCATCGTTGAATACAACACGGTCAGCATCTGCCACAGTCGTAGAGGATGCGGATGTGTCACCATCCATAATGTTTATTTCGGTTGTGGTGACTGTTGCACCATCAAGTATTTCTAGTTCAGCCTCAGAGATACCAGCACTACCAATAGTTAGTGTGCCTGATATGTCTACATTACCATTCATGTCAATGGTGGTAGCAGCAATTTGTATTTCAGAGTCAGCAACCAAATCAAGCTGTCCGTCTGTACTTGAGTTGATATAGATAGCTGTATCGCGGAACTGCAACTTTTCTGTGCTGGCAATTAATATGTCATCAGAAAACTCAAAGTAGTCTTCGTCTTCCATCCACTTGAGTACACCATCGTTTGACTCACCATCAAATGTAATCGTAATGTCCGTGCCAGCCGTAGCTGCACCAAACGTGAGTGTGTTGCCTAACAACTTGGTAATAGGGCCACCCTCTGCGGTAGTCCCGTCGTGTGTGTGTCCTGTGCTGGCAGCAAAAGCGGCTAATAACTGATTAAACTCGTCATTAGTATGTGCTGCAGTAATGGTATCGCCATCAGTGTAGGACGATTGGCGTGTGTAAGTAGCACCCATCTAACGTCTTGCTCCTGTTTGAAATTCTAGTTGGAACCCTTTTAAAGAGTATGGGGCGGTAGTTCCCCCGTCGTTTACCCGCAAAGCTACAGCAAATCCTGAACCCTCTACAGATTGTCTAAATAGCGGCGTTGATGCAGCACCATAACTAGGAGTGCCGTACACTGACGTACCATAAGTAGCTACCACGTCTTCTGAATCTAAAGGGTAAGCTGCTGGTCTAGGGGCGTCTGCAGATTCGTAGTCGTAACGAAGAAACAAGTCTGCATCTATGGCAGAGTCGGGCTTGTAGTTTACAATAACCCGCTGCATGTGTTTGCGTAAACCTGCGTCACCAAACGTCAAGTCAGGCCCACGATACTTTCCTAAAACAGCAACACCATCAAAATCACTGCCTGACTCTTGGCGATAAATGTATCCTGTTTGGTCTGCACCGTGCAAAACAATTACGTTTCCGTCGTCCACAAAAGTGTCAGTACAAGCGGGCTTGATGCCACGCATCTCCGCAAACTCAAACTTTTGACCCTTCATTACACAGATAACGCCTTTGGTAATTGTTTCTGCGGTAGTATCTTTAGTAAAAAATATACGATACTGTGTTTTATCAGGTATTACTAAACTTACAAAATTAGAAGAGTCTGCAATGTTTTGATTAAAAAGAGACTGCACGTTGGAACTTATAGTACCCAACTCTACATCACCAATTCTTGCCGTACCTGCAACTGTTCGCAACCCATCAGGGCCAAGAAAAATAAGGTCACCAGCAAATTCCTGTATTGTAAAGCCATTCAGACATCCAATGTTTCTTGTGACAGGGGCAACAGCAAAGTCACTAAGGCTACTGCCGCCCAGTTTAAATATTCTGTTTTCGCAAAAGATAAATAAGTTATCACGAAATACTTTTAGTCCGGTGATATTGTCATCTACTTTTATGCTACCTGCACCACTGCCACTAGAAAATGCGTCTTCATCAAACGGCTGACTAAATACCACTTCTTGTGGGGTCGTAGAATTGCCAGCGTAGAACATGTGATTCTTAAATGCTGCTACGAATTTAGAACCTGCTACACTGCTTTCGCTTACGTCTGTAGCAGAGAACGAACTGTTAAACACAGTAGGAGCATTAGTCTGGTCAACTACAATTAGCTTGTCGTTACCGTCAAAGTTAAAGCGTTCAAAGTTGTATTTTTTTGCGTTGGTTCTGCCGCTGTCGATGCTTGTCCAGCTAGACCCACCCGGAGTGGCTTGAAATATGCTGGTGCCTCGTGCTGCAACAACCTTGTCAGCAAACGATGCTACCATAAGAATTGTTTCAGATGTGCTGGATGTGTGCGTTACAGCAGCAGTCACGTACTTAGAAAAGCCTTTGATACGTTTGTAACCCCCCTCTACGTCTGGCTCAAAGTTTTCTAACTCAAGTGCTTCGCCCGGCTGCATCATAAAGGTAGAACGGTTCTTTATTAGACCGCCCTCACAGTTAAATGCTACTGGTTGTGCTTGAGAAAGGTCAGCCAATTACACAGCCCTCATGTAATTCTTGCGGTTCAATAATTCGACACGCATACGCTTAATTCCATCGTCGTACTCTTTTAAAGAAAACTGTGCAGACTGCACGTCAGACCTAAATATGTGAGTGTAATACTTTGCACGTGAATTAATTACTGGCTCAAAACGTGTGGGTATGATTGATGTGTCTGTTGCACCAGATAAATCAGTGTGGGATACGTAGTAATCAAACTCTAAAGTCCTGTTGCTTGTATCGGGAATAGGTGTTAAACCAATTTCATTGTTGTACGTGGTGTAGACGTATTCTGGGTCAGCAAACTTGTCGGTGTCGGGTCGGGAATCTCGTTCACGAAACGACTCGTTGTACTCTTCATACGACAGATACTTGAGAGGTATAGATGCTACATCTTCGCTAAGTTCAACCAATTTAACAAACGCCGCACTACCAGCAGCTTCGGTAAAGCTTACGTAGTGTGTGGTGGCTGTAGCTGTGAACGTGGTTTCGCTAAGAAGCACTTCGTTGCCGCTAGATATGGTAAGAGTAGACGACTTGGTTTGTGAACCACCAGAACTTGTCCCTACTTCTAAGGTTAGGGTAGCACCACTGGTCTGTGTAATGATAACGTACGAACGACCCACAATAAGGTCACTTACTTCTTGAGATGCCTCTGCGCTGGTAAGCAGCAGGGTGTTACCAAACTTAGAACTTGCGGCGGGGCTACCAGATACAGTAGTCCAGTTAGTTATACTTGCTGTTCCTGCAATCTCAAAGTTACCATTAGTAATGTAGTCTTTTGGCTTCAAGAACATGTTGTCATAGTCTACATACTTTAAAGTAGAAGCTATGCTTGCGTGACTGTATAGTTGCTTACCCGCAATCACGTCTACTGAACCTTCTGCACGAGTAAAAGGCCAATTCATTTCGGAGTTAAGAATGTCTGTAATTGAACGATTAATGTAATCTTTTACAACAGTCTGTACACCACGCGAAGAACCAAAGTTAGAACTGGTAAGTTCCACTTCGTTAAAGTCCCGAAGAACGTTATTCGTCAATGTCAAATACGTACTAGCCATTGTAGTCATTCCAATCTAAAACAGTACGATGTAACTTCCAGAACCAGTTGCCTATACGACTAAAAGGCTTGCCGCAGTGCAGCAAACCTAACCCTAAATACCTAATCAAGAAGCGTTTCAAGGGCTTCAAGTTTATCCCTAGCCGAAGCCCACTTTTCAAGCGCAGCATCCATTTCGTCAAGCAACTGCGGGTGTTCTCCAATAGCAACTGGATTGGTAATATAATTAATAAATACAAACTGTGCATCACGTTGTTGGGCCTTGTATCTGTAGGTGAGTGCGTCAATAGCTAATTGTTTCATAAGGTACCTCTTACACCATTATAGTACATAAACAATTAATAGTCAAGGTTTATTGTAATTCTTTACGAATACTGTCAAGTGTTTCTTTTAGTGTAGGCTCATCTTTTTTACGGGGGTTGTACACACACTGATATTCACGAGGACAGAACTCGTTAATTGTCATAGACTCTATAGTGTTATTTGCACCCCTGTATGTACAAATATATTCTGTGTATGGGTTTTCTTTTATTTTAATTCTTTCGTAGTTAACAAGTCTGCATGTAGTCCACTTTACTTCGTCTGCTCTAGCTTGTTTGGATATAAGAAACGAAACAAAACCGTAAAGGATTGCAGAACCTATTCCCACTAAAACAATCCACGCTACTATCTCTACAAACTTCTGACGGCGTTCCCGCTGCTTATACAGAGTTTCTTGTCTTTGCTTGCGGATGTTTGCTTCTGTCTGAATCAAATCTTGCCATGCTGCTCTTCCTAGCGTAAACTCAATCCATGTTTTAAGTTCATCTCTTTGGTTTTGTGCTTTACGTTTGTTGGCAAATGCTTCTATTGCTTCTTGTTCGACGGACTTACCATTAAACAACTTCTTGAATATGGGTGGGTTCTTGGCTTCTTTGGCTGCTTGGTCTAAATCTGATAGCGCACCCATCCAGCGTCCAATGTCAGACATCATTGACTCTACGTCACGTCCGACTTGAAAGCCTTTTTTTATTGTGCCAAAGGCTGCAGATGCGGTAGCCATTGCAGTAATTGGGTCCATTTATGCAGCTTTCTGTTTTGGTTCTTGTGCTAATACTCCCATCCACTTAGACCATTCAGCGTAGTAGTGACGCATACCCACTTCATCGTGGATTGTGCCGCCTTCGTGTCGTCCGTGCAGGATGTTACGTGGTTCTGTGCCTGTACGCATGGTTGTGCCTTGTCCGGCAACACCAATCAGGTCTTCGTGTAGGTTGCGACCAAACGGTCCCCAGATAGAATTGTGATGTTCAATACGTGTAGCACGGTCTTCTGGGCTGTCACTCATTAGGCCATATCCACGAAATTCAATCAGTACCTTGTTAGGTCCAAGTGGTGTTACGCTGTCGCTACGGTACGCACTGCCACGCAAGTTAAAGTTAAAGCCGGGGAACAAGTCAACCATGTACCACTGGTTTGGTGGCAAGCTAGGAAATGACAGTTCACCCCTGTCTTCAAAGCCCTCATACTCTTCGTATTGCACAGTAAAGCTACTGACGTTTACGTGTCCGTTGTCGAACGGTATGTTCTTACGTGCGAAGTACGCATCGTTGAATCCGGTTACACGATTGTGGTAGTGCATAAAGTCGTGGTAAAACTCAGAGTTTGTGTCGTGCCACAGTTTGTAGTTGGTATCAATCACTGCTTTGTGGTAGTGAAACACTTCTAGTTCTTCAGCATCAATAGCACCAGCAATGCAATCAAAAGCACCGCCCGTCCATTCTTCTACACTCTGGGTAGGATTAGGGTCAAGTGTTACCCAGACCATACCGCCATGCTTAACTTCGCAGTGTAGTTGTGGTTCAACTGTTACAATTGGTGAAGCCACTGTACCAGAGGGAAAATTAAAACCGTAATTACGATACGCCTTAACGCCATCTTTGGTATTTACTGCAATCACATTTTGACCAGCAATCTGTGTTGTTCTGTAGTTACCTTCGTTATACATCTCGCTAATGTGACACATTGGCACCCACACTTTAGAGAATATCTTTTCTATTTCTTGTTCGTATAGGTCTTGGTCAGAATAAATAAGCGAGTTGATGTGTTCAATGTTTGGCGTCTTAGTCCACTGTTTATGATTTCTAGGGGGCATTCAATACACCTTTACGTCGTCTGGGTTTACATAGCGAGGTACACAATACGCTGTTACTCTGTCTTTTGCATCTATAAAATCACTGTATTCGTAATTACCGTATCGTTTAGTCACGCGAGAAGCAAAGTAGTTACATTCGTTTATGTTCCAGAAATACATATCGTCGCTGTCTAAGGTACGAAAGTCCCCTGTTCCTATATACACAAGCAACAAAAAAACGTGGGCTGTCATCGGTTTACGTAAAAGCTACGGGTTTACCTTTTTTCATTAGTTCTCTAGCCTTTTTAGAAGGACGTTCTGGTACGCTTATGCCGCCTTTCTGTGATGGGTAAGGACCGTGCATCTTGATGCCCCTTTCCATATCGCGGCCTATAGACTCCTGTACAGGATCAATACTCTTTTCAACACTTTCGTGTGCAGGTCTACCTTTAGACATTAAAACTCCCCTGACTTCATTGCGTCCGAAAGCTTTCTTGCCCGCGAACCCACCTGCCTTGCCCACTTGGAATCCATCATCTCAAGACTTGCGGCATCGAAGTTACCCTCGTGTATAGCGTTCCACATCTTTTTAAATTTACATAGACGCGGCACACCCATGTTGAATGCCATGTCCATCAAGATTAACTGGCGCACTGCATCTAGGTCGTCTACGCATGTGTGTACTTTACACAGTTCGTTTTCTACAATCTTGATGTCGTTTAGAGCAAGGTAGCGGGCGTCTGCTTCGTTGATACCTTCTGTGTACACAATAGCCATGTTAGGTATATCCATGTAGGCTAGTTCTTCTGGACTGATACCCCTGTCTTTTAGGTTTCGCCCTATACCTACAGTGTCTATGCCCAAAGTATCTTGGTACACCGTAAGTACCATACCCTCGTGTTCAATTAGCTTGTCAAGAAAGTGTGATACGTTGTACTTCATTTTTCATGTCCCATCCATACCGCAAATGCACCTGTCATTGCCCCCGTGACTACACTTACTAATGCTGACTGTTGGGTTGTTGGTTCGGGAAGAGTCATAAACCACTCCACCACTCTCCACGCTGACAGGGACATCATTATCATCATTAGACGAGGCAGTATTTTCCACGCCAACACTCTTTCCATAACTATAGTCATTATTTCTTCCCAAAGAACTTCGTCGCTGCTCTTGTTCCAAAGCTTGCAGCAACAATAACGCCCAAGCTGTACTGGTACCATTCAGGCATTTGCTCCAATTGTTGAAATCCGTTACGTACAAGTTCTTCCATCCCCGGAACAAACGCTAAAATAAGTGGTAAACTAAATAGTATTGTAAGCCATTCGTCTTTCCA
>Ga0208919_1002138_pt1 | contig 10591 bp, 26 predicted proteins | sample 4_EtaG_FD_184076 | JGI IMG/M metagenome (GOLD analysis project Ga0208919, IMG submission 184076) | Marine viral communities from the Subarctic Pacific Ocean - 4_ETSP_OMZ_AT15127 metaG (SPAdes) (version 3) | ecosystem: Environmental > Aquatic > Marine > Oceanic | place: Pacific Ocean | collected... | reverse complement strand
CTGTAAGTGCAAACAATCAAACCTTATTAAATGAGTATATAGCACCAATGCTTGTCAATTGGGCATTTTATCATGTTATACCGTTTTTACGTTTCCGTGTGGAAAATGGGAACATCTATAGCAAATCATCAGAAACAGGAAATGCGTTAAGTACAGAAGAAGCACAACACCTTAGAGAAGAGATTAGAAATACTGCTGAATACTACACCGAACGTCTTATTGAATATATAAAAAATAATACAACTTTATATCCAAAATATTCTACTAATAGCGGTGCAGATATTTCACCAGATTCTAATGCTTACTATAATGGTATGAATCTTGAAAGACCTAATCAACAAGGAACAGAATTAACATTAAGAAACTTTCTAACTCCTGATTTAACATAATGAAGAAATATTATAAAGTAAAAGAAGTAAATAAAACTAAATTAAAATCTTATCTAAGAGGTAAGGATAATAATAATAAGAATGAAAGAAATACAAGACACCGCACAAGTAGCACTCGCTAATGGTACCGCAATAGGTATATCGTTAGTAGAAGCTAATGAGATATTAACCTTTATATCTTTAAGTTTAGCAATAATTTTTAGTATTTATAAATTTGTGAAATATGAAAAAAAGAAAGCTCAATAGTAACAATCCTCGTTATATTAAAAATACTGAAGAGGTTAAAACTCGTGATGTCTTTGTTCATGAAGTTAAAGGGGTTAAAGTTTACAAAGTTTACTACCTCTAATTTGGACTTAAAGTATTTCAAGCTATCAGAATTTGATAGTCCAGATGAACCTGGTTCAGGAAACAAGATGGATAAGTCGTTTCTTGAAAAGCTAGATTATGCTAGACATAATGCTGGTATAAAATTTTCTATAAATTCTGGGTATAGAAGTACAGATTGGAATCTTCATGTTAAGGGAAAATTATCTAGCAGCCATTGTAAAGGATTAGCAGCAGACATACATTGTAATAATAGTAGAGATAGAGCATTAATTATAAAATCTTTATTAGAAGTAGGTGTAACACGACTAGGTATAGCAGATACTTATATACACTGCGACGTTGATAAGTCAAAAGAGCAAGATGTATTCTGGCTTTACAAATAACTAAATTTGAATATTAACTAAATTAAATAAAATGAACGAACTACTAAAAAACTTTTTAATCGGTAAAATTTTAAAATCTAAAAAAGCATGGTACACTATAGCTGCTATTTTAGTGCAGTTATTACATGAATCATTTGGATTAAACCCTGAAGATACACAAGCTATATTACATTCTATTATAGCATTGGTTATTGGTCAAGGTATAGCTGATAGTGCAAAAAAATAATAGATATAGATTAAAGCCGCATGAGATAGCGGCACTCAAAAGAATGAGGGAAACCGAAACTAGGAACGTTCTAGTTATCGGTGACCTTCATGAGCCATTCTGTTTAGATGGTTATTTAGATTTTTGTATTGAACAATACGACACCTGGAACTGTAATGAAGTAGTATTTATTGGAGATATAGTAGATAATCATTATAGTTCTTTTCATGAAATAGATATTGAAGCTGAATATACAGGTAAGCAAGAACTAGAAGTAGCAATTAAAAGAATAGCACGTTGGTATAAATCGTTTCCAGAAGCTACAGTAGTATTGGGTAACCATGATAGAATGATTATGCGTAAAGCACAAACATCATTAATACCAAGTAAATGGATAAAATCTTATAAAGAAGTATTAGAAGTTCCTAATTGGGAATTTGTAGATAGATTAGTAATAGATGGTGTGCAATATATACATGGTGAAGCAGGAACGAGTAGAACTAAGTGTCGTGCAGATATGATGAATACAGTACAAGGACATTTACATACACAATGCTATATAGAACACTATGTAGGTCAAAATTTTAGGGTTTGGGGTATGCAAGTAGGTTGCGGTATCAATCATGATAGTTATGCTATGGCTTATGCTAAACGTGGTAAGAAGCCCTCTATTGCATGTGGAGTTGTTCTTGGTGGTACTACACCTATAAACCTTTTAATGCCCTTATAATGAAGCCCAGGCATCAATTACCGCTTATTCTAGTAGTGATGCTTATATTAATACTAGCAGCTTCTTTCATATAAACTTTCTTAACATTTAAATTGTTAATAACTTTGTAAATAAAGTTGTAAATAATTGTGTGAATAAATAAATTGTTGTATATTTGCAGTATTAATAATTATAAAAAAAAGAAAAATGAAAAATCAAACTAAAACATACGAAGTAGGAGTAGAAGTAAAAGAAAATCCTAGTAAATCAGATAAACTTACTTGGGTAGAGTACACAGTAAAAGCAACATCAGAATTTGAAGCTAGAGAAAAAGCATCAGATTTATGCGGAAAGGAATTCGGACATAACCCTTTTTCAACTGAAGTAATATAGATTAACTGACGAGCTTTTAATAAGCGAAACGCTGCGAAGCGTCTTAATCAATAAAAAGAGAATAATGAAAAAAAATCAATTTAAAGTTATCAATAGAATAACTAGGCAAGAACAGGTATTTAATTCAGAAGAATTAAAAAGATTCTTTACCGCTGAATGGTGCAAAGAAACTAAAACAGTTATTTATAAAAATAATTGGAGTGATTATGCTATAAGCACTATTAAAAAATCAGACACCTTATTTAATGTTATAATGGCAATATTTGGAACAGGATTAGTAATTTGTTTAACTAAATTAATAATGATATGGCTATAAAATATAAGAACGAAATAATTTGTCAAGAGCAATGGTTAAAAGGAGATATTTACAAAGGTGTTTCTAAATTAGATTCAGCAACAAATAGAACTTTTACAGATATACAAAATTGTGAAAGAAGCTTATTTATGGTAGGAACACCAAAACAAATAGATTTGTTATGTTGTGAAATGATAAGAAAAGACATGATTCAAATTAGAGATAGTTTTGAAAGAGAATTAAAACCAGAACATTTAGAGAAATATAAAGAGAATAATAACCAAGTAATAATATTATAACATGAATAGAGAAAAGGTAAAAGAAAAATATATAAAATATGGACTTGAAGAACAAGACGTATTTACACATCAACATTATTTAATAATAACTAGAAGCGGAATAGAGAAAATACAAGCAATAGAAAATATTAATGTTAGCTATCAACCTGTAAGAAGTGAAAAAGATTTTGCATCTGTACATTGTTTTGCTAATTTTGTAGGTGATGAAAAAATAATACAAACTTTTGGTAGTGCCTTGAAAGGTAAGACATATAAAGATGGAAACACCAATAGTTGGTATGTTATGGAAATGGCGGAGAAAAGAGCATTTTCAAGAGCAGTATTAAAGCTAACAGGAATGTATGAGTTAGGTTGTATGGGGATAGATGAATCAGAAGAATTTAAACGTAAATAGTATAGGTCGTGAAAGGGTTAGATATTAAACAAATAATAATTGAGCAGTTATGCTTTGTATTTATATCAATTCCTTTTCACCTCCTTTTTTTAATAATCAATAAATAAATAATTATGAATTTAACAGGAAAATTAATCAAGAAAAATCAAGTACAAACAGGTGTTAATGAAAAGAATAACACAGAATGGAAAAACCAAACTCTATTATTTGAGCATGTAGGAAATAGCTTTTTAAATGAATGGAATAATAAGTTCGCAGTAAAAGTAATAGAAAAGAATTTAGATAAGGTGGAAAGATTAGAAGCTGGAAATATCTATGATGTAAAAGTAAATGTATCTTCAAGAGAATTCAATGGTAAATATTATACTACTTTAAATGCCTGGAGTTTTGTAAATAAAGATTTAATGGAAGTAAACAATGATACGGAAGTAGATAAGAATGATGATTTACCATTTTAATTATGAGTGATAGAGAACAATTTATAGAGATTTGTAACCTAACTACATCAGTATTAGAATTACCAAAGGACAGTTTGTCTTTAAACCTAAGAGATAGACCATTAGCATTAGGAAGAGAAATAGCAGGATATATAGGTTTAAAACAAGGTATAGATAGAAATATAGTAGCTAAGGTATTAAACAAGCACAGAACCGCTACATATCATTATCAGCGTCACCATTCTGATTGGTTTAAGTGGTACAAGCCATATAGAGATGCTTATATTAAAGTAATGAAAGCTTTTAGGAATATTGAAGATAATAAAAAACAATTCATTGATAAAAAACATCTTAAATATTTTATTCAAGATGAATTAGGATTAAAGAATAGTAAAAAACCAGAAGTGTTAGTAACGATAAATTCAGGTGATTTAAATTATTTACTTTTATCAGATTGTTTTAATTTTAGCAACCAAATGGAAATATTAAAAAATGCTTTAAAAGATTATAAGCATAAACTAACCTATGAAACCTATGAATGATAAACCTAATTATTATGCTATAATTCCTGCAAGTGTAAGGTACTCTAATTTAAAACCTAATGCAAAATTATTATATGGAGAGATAACTGCATTAAGTGGAAAATTAGGGTACTGTTATGCAACTAATAATTACTTTGCAGAATTGTATGGAGTTAGTAAAAACACTATTAGCAGCTGGATTAGTGATTTAAAAAAATTAGAATTTATAACTGTAGTTGTAGAAAGAAACTCTAATAAACAAATAATAAAAAGATGTATAGGTATCACGAAAAAGATGGATAGCCCTATACACGAAAAGATGAAAGGTAATAATACAAGTATTAATAATACAAGTAATATAAATATAACCAAAGAAAAATTTATTGCTGAGGTTATGACTTTTGATTATCCAAAAGAGATGTTAGAAGATTTCATAAACTATTGGACAGAAGGAAAAAAGAAAATGAGATACCAAAAACAAATTACATTTGAAATTAAATTAAGATTATTGCGTTGGTCAAAAAATCAAAATAAGTGGGATAAAACTAAAGGTAAGAAAATGAGTAAATTAGATTCACAAATTAATGCTTGGCAACAAGCAAAAAAATTAATATAATATGGAAATAAAAAATTATGAAATAGAAGATATATATGAATGGGATAACCCTAAATACTGTGACGCTTTTCTAAGTTATGCAGAAGATAAGGATGGTAATGTATTATGTGGAAAACAGTTAGATAAATGGCAAGAAGAAAACCCTGAAAAATTTAGAGAAATATTAGAAGAATATATAAGATGAAACCATTAAAGCAAGAAAACTTACAAGAATTAACAAAGAGAGTATTAGACCTGGTGGCTAAAACATCTGTAGAAATAGGACATAATACGGACCCACAAACATTAGCAAGTTTAAGTAAAATCTTTGCAAATGATTTAATTATAGAGAAAAGGTTTGGTAATTTAACATTTAACCAAGTTGAAGATGCGTTTAGAATAGGTGTAAGATTTGGAAAAGATGAACCTTTTTTAAATATAAGAACATTTTATAAATGGGTATATCATCATAAAAAAGAACGAGTAGATGCGGCATATTACGAGGTGCATACTTTAAATAAGAATCCAAAGGAAGTACCATTTTATCAACCACCAATAAACTTAATATCATGAAAACAATAACAATCAAAGAGCAAGAAGTAAAATCTCAATCAGATGCAGTATTATGGCATTTAAAACACTATGGAAGTATTACAAGTTATGAAGCTATAAGAGAATATGGTGCAACAAGATTATCTGCAATTATTTTTAATCACAGAAAAAATGGTTACAGTATAGATAGTGTGCCATTGCAGAAAAAAACTAGATTTGGTAAAACTACAACTATATCTAAATATATTTATACAAAACCTTTTAAAGCAGGATATAATATTAATATGTCTTGTCAATTACCAAAAGAATAATGGATTATATGACACCTATTAAAACAGTAAATAGTTTAAGTGGCGGTAAAACATCTAGCTATATAGCAGTTAATTACCCTGCTGATTATAACGTATTTAGTTTAGTTAGAACTAATGATAAAATTTGTGAATATCCTGACAAAAAAGTAAGGCAAATTGTATCAGATTTAATTGGTTGTGAATTTGTAGGCACAACTGAACAAGACAATATAATAAAAATAATGCTTGACTTATCAGAAAAAATAGATGTTACTTGGGTAACAGGAAAACCTTTTGAAGATATAATTAATGGTGATTGGAATAAAGGAAAGAATGGAAGTCATTATCTACCTAATGTTATGGTAAGATATTGTACAACTCATTTAAAAATGAAGCCCATATTTGAATGGTGGCAAAAAGAATTAAATGAAGTTTGTGAAATGAGAATAGGATTTAGAAAAGGAGAAGAAAAAAGAGCAAATAGGATGTTGGATAAACTTACTGAAGACGGAACTGAAGAAATAAAAATAGTTGTAGGTAAGCACGATAACGGAAATAACAAATGGGGTTTAGTTGAATGGAGAATACCAAAATTTCCTTTGATTGAAGACGGATTGAAAGCAATAGATATTGAAAATTATTGGAATAAAAATAAGGGGGTGGGATTTGAAAAAGGATATTACAATAATTGCGTAGGTTGTTTTCACAGAAGTCCTTTGTTTCTAAATAAAATGAGCCAAGAGCATAAGAATAAAATGGAATGGTTCGCAAGAATTGAAGAAGAAAATTCCCCTAATACATTTCGTAAAGACGTTACATATAGACAAATAATGGATTGGAATATGCAAACTGAATTATCTTTTGATGATTTTAACGATTGTGATAGTGGATATTGTGGATTATGAAAAGTATAAGCAAATTAAAAAAAGAACTAGACAAATGGTTTAGTTTGTATATAAGATTACGTGAAGCAACTAATGAGGGTATAGTTCAATGTTTCACTTGTGGTAAAGTAGGACACTATAAAAAAGGTGGTATGCAATGCGGACATTTTCAAAGTCGCAGACATCATGCTACAAGGTGGAATGAATGGAATTGTCAAGTCCAATGTGTACGTTGTAATATGTTTTCAGGTTCAGGTGAACAATGGAAGTTCGGTATGAATTTAAATGCAAAGTATGGTGATGGTACTGCTAATGAACTACAATTTTTAGCACAAACAACTATAAAGAAAATGAGAATAGAATATGAAGAAGATATACGTTATTATAAATCTATTGTTGAAAACTTAAAAAAAGAAAAAGGATTGGAGTGATAATTTTTATATATTTGGCATATGAGTAAAATCATTTATGCAAATAAAAAGCATCAGATAATAATAGAACAATATATAATGATGCTTAAAGAATTTTCTAGAGATGTTGCTAATGATACAAGATGGAAGAATTATAAAGAGATATTTGAAATAGTGATAGAATACCATAACAATTATGGAAATAGTGCAAGAGAAAATAACTATTGGGATTGGCTAATGATATTGCCAATTAATTTAGCAGTAATGACAAATGGTTTTTTAGCAGGTATAGAAACTAAAGGCAACAAAACAATAGTTAATTCGTATAAGCTGCTTTTAAATGAAATGTTGCAAGACGTTGTAGATAAGTTAGAAAAGATAGAACCTGTCAATGAATGAGATATATAAAATAGTATCTGAATTATCTACTAAATTTAAAGCAATGGCTTATGGAATTAGTAAAGATAAGAATGATATAAATAATGCGGTGCAGGAACTTATGTTATATTTTCTTCAAATGAACCCAGAAACATTAAAGAATATATATGAAAAGGATGGTAAACAAGGTATATTAAGATATGGAGCAGTAGCTTTAAGACGTGCATTAACAAGCACTAGAAGTTCTTTTTATTATAAGTATAAAAAGTATTATACTAATTTAAAAACAATGACCTACAAAGCTTCATCAACTCAAAACAATTTTCACAAAAGTATATATAATATTCCTCAAGAAGTAGAGATAGACCATCAATGGGAGAAGTTAGAATTAATAGATAAGGAGTTAGAAAAGTTACATTGGTACGATAAGCAGGTGTTTGAATTATACTATTATGAGGGTAATACTTTAGACAGTTTAGCAGAAGAAACAAAGATAAGTAGGAATAGTTTATTTACGACAATAGATAAAGTAAGAGATATATTAAAAAAGGAATTAAATGATTAAAGAAGATTTGATAGTTATATATCCAAGTTAATATGAATAAGTTTTTTACATCTGATGAAGTGTATAATGACAGGTTAGCTATATGTAAAGAATGTATTTATTATTATAAACCAACAGGTCAATGTAAAAGGTGTTTATGTTTTATGAAGATAAAAGCAAGAATAGCACCAATGGCGTGTCCAGAAAAGTATTGGAATAAAACAACAACAATAGAAGTACCTAAAGGATTACCAGAAGAATTGATAGAAGAAGTGATTAAAGTATATCCAGATATAAAAAATGGAAGAGCAAAGAATCAAGAGGTTAAGCGTAAAGCAATAGAATTATATAATACAATATACGCAACTAATTATAGCACAGGAACTAATTGCAGCAGTTGTTTAAGTAGTGTATTAAATGGAATAAAAGATATATATAACAAGTATGGGGGGTAATAGTCAACATTTTTCTTTTTTTATTGTTATTCTCTTTGTCGTGAGATTATTACCCTCCATATTTAAAAATTGAAATTTATGTGTATAATAGCAATGATTGTTTTATTCTATATAGTAAGTTATTTAATATTTATCAGCTTTATAGAATATAAAGACACGCAACATCAAAACAAAAAACTAAAAGAAAATTTAAATAAATTTGATAATGAAAAAAACACCAATACCTGAATATTATATAGGTAAAAAATATAAGTACGAAGCCAGAAAAGTAGTAGAGGATTTTCAACCTAACAACTACAATCTTGGAACTGCAATTACTTATTTACTTAGAGCAGGAAAGAAAGCAGGAAACCCTATGGTACAAGACATAAGAAAAGCAATCAACCATTTACATTTCGAATTAGATAGAATACACAATGACACTATATAAATGCGAATGTGGTAAAGAAGAAAAGGAAATAAGTAAAGCAACTATTGTATATAGAGATGGGAATTGGGTTGCTAAAGAAGCAATGTGTGGATGTGGTAAGTATATGGATAGTGAACCAGCAGAAGGTATGCCTAACTTAATAAGAACTGAACCATCATTAAGTAAGCATCATGATAAATTATGGGATGGTGCAAAAGAAAAACTATGTGGTGAACGTGGAATAAATGAAGATTTTAATTAATGGATAGAAAGAAAAGAACAAAAAGACAAAAAGCTTTATTAAGGAAAAAGATAGTAGAATACTATTTTAATAATTCACATCATAACGCTTATAAAGTTATGGAAGAAAAGTTTAATGTTGATGAAGGAACTATTAGAAAAGCATTAACAGATGAATTAAACAGAAGATTTACTAAAGCACAAGAGGTAAGAAATAAATAACCATAAATTCTATTATATACTATGAAACAACAAGTTAAGTTATACAAAATAAAAGGAAACCCTGATAATCCTAGAATCATAAAAAATGATAAATTCAAAAAGCTAGTAAAGTCTATACAAGAATTTCCTGAGATGCTAAAGTTAAGACCAATAGTAGTAGATGAGGATATGATGGTGTTAGGTGGTAATATGAGATTAAAAGCAAGTAAAGACGCAGGATTAAAAGAAGTATGGATAGAAATAGCTGAAGGACTTACTGAAGAACAAAAGAAAGAATTTATAGTAAAAGACAATGTAGGATTTGGAGAATGGGAATGGGATATGTTAGCAAATGAATGGGATAGTGTTCAACTTGCTGAATGGGGTTTAGATGTATGGGAAAACCTAGACGATAAAGAACCAGAAGCAGGATTAATAGATGATGATGAAATACCTGAAGTAAAAGAAAGCAAAGTAAAGCGTGGAGATATTTGGCAATTAGGAGAACACCGATTAATGTGTGGAGATAGTACAAGCTCAGATGATGTTGCTAAATTAATGAATGGAGAGAAAGCTGATATGGTATTTACAGACCCTCCTTATAATTTATCTTTTAAAGGAAGTATGAGTAATACAACAAAAGATGGAGTTATGATAAAGCATAAAGGAGCTAACCAAAAGCATAATGAAATAAACAATGATAAAATGTCAAAAGATGATTTTTACAACTTTATTTTAGATATGTTAAAAGAAATAAAAACAAACTGTAAAGGAGCTTTTTATATTTGTTTTGGAAGTCAGACATTAAACCAACTACTTCAACCTTTTTTAGATTTAGGAATGGAATATAAAAGCATAATTATATGGAAAAAAAATCAAGCGACTTTAAGTGGTAAAGATTACAAAGGAAGATATGAGCCAATAATTTATGGAAGATTTAACAATGAATTTTATGCTGAAAGATATAAGCAAGAGGATATATGGGAGTATCAGAGAACCTTAAAAAATGACTTACACCCAACTATGAAACCTATACCTTTAATTGAAAATGCTATTAAAAATTCAAGTAAATCAAATATGAAAGTACTTGATTTATTTCTCGGAAGTGGCTCAACACTAATAGCAGCAGAAAAACTAAATAGAAAATGTTACGGAATGGAATTAGATGAAAAGTATTGTGATGTAATAATAGAAAGATGGGAACAATTTACAGGACAAAAAGCAATAAAGAATGGAACAAAATAGAACAAAGATTAACAAAGAGAGATTATTAAAAGC
>Ga0208919_1002136_pt1 | contig 10593 bp, 10 predicted proteins | sample 4_EtaG_FD_184076 | JGI IMG/M metagenome (GOLD analysis project Ga0208919, IMG submission 184076) | Marine viral communities from the Subarctic Pacific Ocean - 4_ETSP_OMZ_AT15127 metaG (SPAdes) (version 3) | ecosystem: Environmental > Aquatic > Marine > Oceanic | place: Pacific Ocean | collected... | reverse complement strand
AAGTCGCTCGCGCCATCTGGGTGGGAAACGCAATGAAATTCCCGAACGGTTTTCCACTGACAGCTCTTTCGTAGTTCGGTATGAAGTGTCTTAAGTTTTTGTCGTTGTAAGGCGGATAACCACCTTTTCGTAAAGCTCTATCGATACTCTCTTCTTTGGTTTCAACCTTCTTAACCCGCATCATGACCGCCCCACTGAAACAAATAAAGCACCCCATCAATACAAACAATCCACTGAGAACCGTTTGCATTGTTGCCAACGACGGGTCCAGTGAAAACAGATTGTTGAGTCTTGCCAGTATATCAATTGTGTATAGGTCTGCTTTGAGCACCATTGATGCCAGGTCTAGAAACACCAAACCACTGGCAAACATAAACATCCCCGTTAAAAAAATTATTACTCCCAGTATTCTCATTCTTCCTCCCAAGGCTTAGAGCCTTCATTAATTACCAACCAGTGCCAAGTTTGCTTGCCTGGAATTGAATGAGTGAGCACGCGCCCACCCAAGTATTTTTGCACATAGCTCACCGCCGCCTTTCCTTTTACCACTCCATTGGGTAGTCCTCGGTCTTTCAGTGCTTTTCGTGCACAGATTTCAAGATCACCTCTGGTGTAGAACTTTGTCTTGTCCATTGAATTCGCAACGGTGTGCGCGATATCGACTTCATCGACCTGTTTTTCCGCATCGAAATCAACGATGTTCCAAAGGCCTGTATCAAAATTAAAATAAGCGGCATGACTCTCAGGCTCTCTCGCATTCCTGGCTTCATAGAACAGAGTCACGTTCGGCTTATCACCTAACAACTTAATGCCTGAGTCAAACCATCCGGCGAACACACTGCCACCACGAGCCGACATAAAGCTGAGATCATCCTGTCGATCCTTGCCGGTGTGATGCGCAATGATGAAACACACATTGTGCAGTTCAATCAGTCGATCCACTCGACCCAAGAGCTTATGAATATCCGCGTTGGAGTTCTCTTCACCATCAAAGAAGTTAATGAACGGATCCAACATCACAATGTCGGGCTTATGAAAGTCAATTTCTTGACTCACCATGTCAATGTCGCTGTCTTTCAGTAGGTTTTTACGCAACCGACCACTGACAATGAGGTTATCGCCCAATGAATCAATGTACTCTGATTTCTTTTCATAGGGTTTTAGATACAAGTTCACTCGTTCTGCAATGTAGGCTTCAATGATTTCCGCTTGTAGCCACATCACCTTCAGCGGCCTAGGAAAAGAATGTCCCATAAACTCAGTGCCCGTTGCTGCCGCTGTCGCAAATGCGCCCAGCCAATGCGACTTACCAATCTTGGGCTTACCAATCATCAACACTCTGGCGCGTTGAAAAATAAACTTATCGCCCCAATACTCGGTCGGCACTTCAATGTCCAATGCACTAAACTCTTTCCAAGGCAACAGACCCAACGGTCCGTGTTTCGGTTTTTCAACAGCGAGGTTCTCAATGGGGTCTTCTTGTTTCAGTATTTCTTTTTGCTCTTCTTCAAGATGCACTTCCCACTTGCTCGTTTCCCAACGCAACATTCCTGTCTCAACATCTTCGGGGTGTCTTTTTATATGGCCATTGATAATTGACATCGTGGTCGTGGTCACTTCCATGGGTGACATCGGAGGAATGTTGGTTTGATTCCAGTCTTGAGCTTTAATCATGATGTCCCGCTGACCCCAACCTTCGAGAATCCAACGACCCACCAGGCGAGCCAGTTTGTGATTGCGTGAGCCAATGTCGGTGCCGATGTCATTGAGTTTCTCGGTTGTAATGCTCTGCACCTTACCGACATTATTAAAAGCCGATATCTTATTAAGGTCTTCTTGTTGCAAGCAAGGCAAATCGTCCATGTCCGATATGTTGATGTGACTGTCGCTAACAAAGAAATAGTGTTGTGACGGACACATCATGACATAACCACCCGTGCCACGAACATCGAGTTTATTAGAACCCGCGGAATTACGAATCTCTAGGTTTGGATTGATGCTGTAAAAGAAATGCATCCCACCTCTGGGTGTGGTTTGTTTCAAAGAGGTTAGTGTCAGCTCTCCGCCTTCGATGAAATCCACCGCGTCTTGCGAGTCGGCATCGAGTACCACAAAGTTTATACCTGTCAGTGCCGCCCAGTTAGAGCGTGGAAACTTCTGCAACCAATCGTTCATCTCTTCACGAGTCGGTTGTGTTCTTTGATAAGCCTCCCATTTAACTCTGGGGGTTTTTGCCCATCGAGATTTTATCTCTTCTTCTGTTTCAAACGTGTGGCGCTTACGAAAATACTCTGGTATGTATTCTTCTTTGGATCCGCAAGGTATGAGATGAAAGCCATGTTCCCAATAGCTGTCGATCATTTCATCTTTAGCTTCCTTACTGATGTCCTCCCACGTTTGATTCGTGTTCAGAATCAAACTCATTGATATTCCTTATGCTACTTCTGAACGTGGACGGACGGCGCGATCTGTATCCATTTCTTCAGGGGATCCATAAATGGAATCCCAAGTTAATAGGCCATTGGTTATGTTCATCAGTTGCTTGGCTTGTTTAACCCTGGGCACTCGACTATAATATCTCCACGCTTTAACGGTGGACTCTGAGGTCCCAATCTTTTTTGCAACGACGGAAATTCCGACATCTTGTATGTATTCTGATAATGTTACTCGCACTGTAGCCATTCTTTTCTCCCATTTGTAAAAATAAACTATTGAAAAGAGATAATAAGTTCTTGACATGATAATTGCAAGGGTTTATTATTCTTGGGGTAAGTTAGTTAAAGTTAGTTATCTTTCTTTGGGAGAAGAATTATGCAAGACATCACAACGCTACGGTCGAAGCGTAGAGAATTATTGACCCTCAAAGCTGATATTGATCGGCAAATTAAGCAAATTACAGCGGCACTACTATCACATCCCGACCTAGGGATTGATGTTGAAAGCCTTGTAAACAAAGGCGGTTCATCAACCAACAATGGTTTGAATGTTGCGTTCAGTCGTAGCCTGGATTGGGATCAAGAGTATCTTTCCTCTATTAAGGAACAAGTACCACCAATGGCATGGCCCTTTAAAACAAAAGAAGTTTTAGGTCTTAAAGATTTTCAGAACTTTTGTGTAGAATCTCCGCAATACGCAGAGCTGTTACATAAGGGTGCAATAACCAAAGTATCAAAGACACCACGAATCGTGGAAAAGGAGGGATCTAATGAGTCTAATGGATAAAATCAGCAATGAACCAGAAAATACGCAAGTGAGGATGAACATAACGGGAACCGATGGCATCGGCAAAAGCACCTTTGGTGCGAGTGCCCCCGACCCCATATTCATTTGTGCAGAAGATGGATTGCGTTATATAGATGTTCCCCACTTTCCAGTCTGCGAGACATACAATGACATTCTGCAACAAATAAAAACACTGGGTAGCGAAAAACACGATTACAAAACCATTGTCTTAGATACCACAGATGCTGCTGAGAAGTTGTGCCAGGAACAAGTCAAAGAAACACACAACATTAAAAGCATTGAGGCATTGGGTTTTGGCAAAGGCTACACCGAATCACTAGAGCTGTTTCATAGAATGTTAAAAAACCTAGAAGCATTGTCTGTTGAAAAGAAAATGCATGTGATACTATTATCTCATGTGCAGATTCGTATTTTTGCCGACCCAGAACATGAACCCTACGATCGCTACGAACTTAATACACATAAAAAAATCGCGAGTCTCATTCGTGCCTGGGTCGACTTTAACTTTTTCGCCAACCATCTTGTAACCACCGTTAAGTCTGGCCAAGGTTTCAACGAAAAACATCGCGGTAAAACCTACAGTGATAAACGCTATTTATTTACTAAGAGAACAGCAGCCTTTGATGCGAAGTCAAGACTGACGTTGCCTGAGAAAATAAATTTTACTTGGCCTAGTTTTGTTAGTGAATGTAAGAAGCTAACCAACACAACAGCCACAACAAAAACCATTAATGAAGGAGGACAAAATGTCTGAAGATTTTGATTTTAATATAGACCTGAATACCGTCGAGGACACTGGCGGTAGTTTTGAACCAATGCCAGAGGGAGTGTATGAGCTGCAGGCGGAGAGTTTTGAGCAAAAAATCTCAAAAGCAGGAAACACTTACATCTCTGTGCAATACCGAGTGACGGGAGAAAACTACAACAACCGTGTTGTCTGGGAAAACTTTACCGTAACGGGAGCAAACCCGACCGTTGCTATTTCTAGAATAAAGGCTTGGTACATAGCAACAGGAAGAGGTCCTGATGAACTGAACCTAACAAGAGAGTCAATGGCAGAAATGATGGGACAGGGTTTTCTTGCCAAGATTGGCATTGAGAAAAGTGAGCAGTACGGCGACAAGAATAAGATCGATTCTTTTCTTGCTCCGAAAATGACTCAAGCAATGCCAAGAACAGAGACAGTGGCTGAGAGTACACCAACGCAAGACCTACCTACCGCTACAGGTAATGCAATGGACATGTGGGATTAATAGATCACCTCCGATCACGAGTTTGATGGCCACTCGTTTATCAAAAGGCCACACTTATCTAGGGAATTACAATGAAAGACGACGATGAATTAAGCCAGGCGGTTAAGCAAGGCATTGAAGCTGGGGAAACCATAGTTAACGATATCTATGATATGGTTGAGCAATGGAAAAAGAAGGGGATTACAGAGTTTAATATTTCTAGGGTTCTGGTGTTTTTGTTTCCAGAGATAATAATATCTGGCTCTCCTAATAAAGAAACAGCTCACACTCTTTTGCAGTTAGCGATTACCAAAATAAGTGAGGCTATTGATGATGACACTGATCCTGATGGAGAAATATTACACTGATGCAACTAAGATATTACCAAGAAGAGGCGCTTGGATCATTGATAAAACACTTTAACACCAAACCCACTGATCACAATCCATTACTCGTTTTGCCCACTGCTGCTGGCAAGACCATTGTATTTTCACACATTATTAAAGAACTGAGTGCTCCAGGCAAACGATTTTTAATACTAGCGCATCGCCAAGAACTGGTTTCACAAGCGAAAGACAAGCTATTAAAAGTATGGCCAGAAGCACAAGTCGGTGTTTTAGCCGCCTCGTTAAAAAGCTACGACACCGATGCTCCAATACTGATCGCATCCAGGGACACCCTAGCGTCTAAAAAGCGACTGGATGCGATTCCAGGGGTTGACTACATTATTATTGATGAGGCGCATCATGTGGCGCCTGGTGCAACCACACGCTATCGAAAGATATTAGCTGCCATGACTGAGAAAAAACCCTGTCACATCATGGGTGTGACGGCTACACCTTATCGCATGGGACAAGGTTATATCTATGGTGACAAACTCGACCATTTTTTTAGAGAGGTAGCCTATCAAATCTCGATACCACAGCTCGTTCAAGATGGATACCTCTCGCGTCTTTCAGCTTTTGCTGTAGACCAAAAAGCTGTGATTGATGCCAGTGGCGTCAAACTAAAGTTTAAAGGGGGAGATTATCGTGAAGGAGAGCTAGAGAAGCTAGCCCTAAACGAACCTTTGATGCTTGATATTTTTAACGATTGGATGGACAAAGCCTACCTAAAGGGTAGAACCGCTACGGTTTTCTTTTGTGTGTCGGTGCTTCATGCTGAGAAAATGTGTTTGTTCTTGAAGGAACACGGCATTAAAGCAGATGTGGTTACTGGCACAACACCAACCAAAGAGAGAGAACAAATTTTATTAGACTTTGAAGAGGGAAACATCAATGCGTTGTGTAATGTAGGCGTGTTAACAGAAGGATGGGACGCGCCTCGTACGGATTGCCTCGCTCTACTCAGACCGACACAGAGTTTGGGACTCTATGTTCAGATGTGCGGTCGTGGCATGCGTCAGTATCCCGGTAAAGAGAATTGTTTGATGCTCGACTATGGCGAGAATATGCAACGACACGGTTGCCTGGATGAAGCCATACCCGAAGATGAGGGCGCTCAAGCTAGGGTTAAGATATGTGAGATTTGTTTTGGAGTGAGTCCTAAGTCGTTTAAAGAGTGCCGTGAATGTGGCGAACCCTTTCCCAAGACACAATCGTTTTACTTTCAGCCTGAGAGAAAAGCTCCAGGCCTAGCCAAGAGTGGCTCTTCTAGCGAGGGTTATGTGTTGTCTGATGAAAAGAAAACCAAAAAGGAAAACATCTTTAATGTCACCAAGGTTTCAGCTCACCCCATGACATCCAAACAGGGCAACTTCTATTGCAAGGTGGTGTTTCAATGCGAAGATCTGTTTAGTCAATACCATTTACCATTGATGCTAGAGCATCCAAAGGCAGCACAGTTTGCAAAAACAAAATGGAAACGAATCACGATGGACATGTTCTCACCCAGTACGGTTGATGAGGCGGTTAATTTAATTAATACTAGGGGTGCTTTCGATCACATTGATGGCATTCTTACTAAGAAAGAGGGAAAGTATGAAAACATTACAGCAATGTATGCAGGAGAAAGGAGAATAAAACTATGAATATAATAGAAGAATTTAATAATCTAGAGATAGGCCAACAAAAATACCGTATGCATTTAGGCATGAGTGGTGTTGGCGATAACCCCAGGAAGGTTTGGCTTAACTTTAGGTGGTCCTTTCCTTTATTTGAAAATGGCAGAATTCTGCGTTTGTTTGATCTGGGCAATAGAATTGAAGACCAGGTTGTGGATCGTCTAAAGCAAATGGAGAACATCAAGGTTTCAGCTTTGGATAAAGACGGCAAACAATATCGCTGTTCTTTTTTAGCAGGACATTTTGCTGGCTCCACAGATGGAGTGGTTAAGAATGTAGACCCAAAGAACCCAGAAGAGGTGATGCTCTTGGAGGTTAAGTCTGCCAACAACAATCGATTCAACGAGCTGCAACAAGGAGAGAGCTACGAACAATGGTCTTCTAATTACGCCATACAAATTCAATGTTACATGGCCGCACTGAACTTAAGTCGGACTCTTGTTGTGGTGTATAACAAAAACGACTCAGGGCTTTATACTGAGATTATCGACATCAGAGAGGGGGTTCTAGACGAGATGAAACAAAAAGCGCGTCAGATTATCCTCGCCAGGACTCCGCCCGAATCTCCTTATTCTTCCACCGATTACAGAATTAAGAAGTTTATGTCGGCAAAAGAACAAGCGGTGTATAACCTGGAGCAATTGCCAGACAATGTGAATTGCAGAAACTGTAAGCACAGCGAACCTATTATTGAGGGCGATGGTGGTTGGCGTTGCAACAAGTTTAATAAGCCCATTGATGAAGCAAAACAAAGAGCCGGCTGTGAGCAACACATTTGGTTAAGCTCACTGGTTAATCTTCCTATTGAGAGTCAAGGCGAGGACAGCATTACTTATATGAAAGGGCCTAACTCTTTCACCAATGCGCCCAAAGACCAAGTGGGTAGAACCAGTTATACTAGCCATGAAATGAAAGAACTATCCAAAGTCAATTACGATCCAGAGGTTGTTAAAAAGCTGATGCGATTTCGTGATGAGTTTGGAGTGAATACCAGGTTGGAGGAACTAACTAGAAAATAAACCGCTGGTTATAATGATTCCAGTGGTTTTAGGAAGCGCCTTTTGCATTTAAGGTAACTCAAGGGGCGCTTCTGTTTTTATTATGAAAGACGATATCGTAAACCACCCGCCCCACTACACCCAGGGGAACATAGAAGCACTCGATGCCATTGCATCGGCTCTGAGTGATTCTGAGTTTATCGGCTACCTAAAAGGTCAAGTGTTTAAATACATATGGCGTGCCCCGCATAAGAACAAAGCGCTTGAGGATTATAAGAAAGCCAAGTTCTATCTGGACATGTTGATCTCTAGAGAGGAGGCCGTCGAGGTTAATCCAAGACCACAAAGAACCGAGGATTCTTCACAATCTCAATCTTAACGTCTGGGTACAGGGCTTCGACCAGTTTCTTCTTCAGTTTAAACACAGCCGTTTCCACACCCTTCACATCTTCCACCACTTCCTTGCCGTTCTTTAATAGGTAGCGAAAGTCTGAGATGTAAGTGCATATTTTCTTGCCATTGACTTCACAAGGGAACTTCGGTTGCAGCTCTAGGTTGGTCAACTGCCCAGCCTTCTCCATGAGTTTGAGTTGTTTGTATCTAGCAGCTTCCATCTTGCTGTCAAATTTATGGCCATCGTATTCAACACGGATCGCTCCGTACTTGCTTCTGCGTTTTCGCACTATCGAATGCCCAATAGTTTCTCAAGTTCTTTCTGGCGTAACAGCACCGCAGCCGATCCTTGGGGGTCTTGTGTTGCTTTTTGTTGGGCTGTTTGTCTTTTAACCCTATAAGGGAATCCTCTTGAGTCATACGCATAACCTTCGGGTGCAAACTGTGGAGTGGGTCCAGAAAAACTTGCTTCTGGAAGCGTCGGTTTAATTTGTTGTGCCCAAGATTCTCTAAGCTCAGCTTCCGGGAAATAAGGCGTTCCAGCAGTTGGGTCTTTATCAAGCGCTTTTTTAATTTGATATTCTGACGGAAAATATGGAATAAATACACGTTGCATAACTGCTTTGGGGTTTGAAACTTTCTTGCTTTTGAGTATTTTAAAAATTTTAGAGTCTGCAAGGCCAAGAGTTTTTGCATCTTCAATAGCCATAGATAAATCTTTTATTGCTTTAAACCTTATTTCGTTTGTTCCAAGAAGTGCCTTGACATGCTCTTCAGGGTCTAAAATATTAGGATTCTGTGCTGCTCGTCCATAAATGGTGGCCGCATATCTTAAGTCTTCATTTGCTTCCGTTGCTCTAAAACCAAGCGTTCTTTCAATGGTTGGGTCAATTGTTTTTAGTCCTGTAAAAGATTCTGCCAATTGTTTTTGTATGTTAGCTCTTTTTTTCTTGCTCGTTATTGGCTTATCGGAAAGACCTAAACTCACCAAAGTCGCTCTTGGTAAATCTTTTAATATTGGTTCAGTGCCTCTGAACTTGAATGGCAGAACGGGTGGAGCAGCCAAGTTCGTAATGTGTAAAATTGATTTTCCTACCTTAGTTCCTGGGCCATCTGCTTTGTTATACACCTCATCCCTTCTGCCTCTTGTATAGGTGGTGTTACTCCACACATCTCTAAGAGCTTCTGTTGCAATTGATGTCCCATAAAAAGGTTCAAGCCATTCTTGAAGAGCGCCTCGTTGATCTTTAGAACCAAGCATTCCATTAAGAAGTATTTTATGAAGCTTATCTCCTCTTTTTTCTCCATTAGCAACAGCGTTAAAAACAGCAGAGAAAGGCTTTCTCAAATACTCGTAAGGGTTCGTGTACGAAAAATTATAAAACTCTGTAACTTTTCCGTTTTTGTCGGACCTAATAGGAACAAGGTCGGCATTTTTTTCCCAAGGGTTGGCAAAACTTCTTTTATAAGCAAGTATCTGTTCATCATCAACGCCCGTCATGTATTTTCCAAACTCAACAGTTGACTTTGGAATCCCGTAAACAACTGCCATATTACCCATCAATCGACGCATGCCAATCTCAGCAAGCTCCGGCACACCACTGGCAATTTCATCAATGGCACGAGAGGCAGAATTAGTAGATGTTCTTAAAATTTCTGCTGGAAAAGCAACAAAGTTACCAAAAGGCAGTCTCCTTAATGTTCTTATAAAACCGCCCACTCTAGCGTAATTAGGAACCGTGTCTCTTACAATACCAGCAGCAATGTCCGTAATCATTTCATTTTGCATTGCTCGTCCACCTTTCATCTGCCCCAGATCAGACCATCCTTCGAGAATCAGTTTGTTTTTTTGCTCCTGTGCCAATTGATTCCAGGTTATGTTACTGCCCTGTTTGTTTTTTAAGGGGTTCTTCTGATAAGCTCTCATTGCTGCATTTTCAAGAGCATCTCTGTTTTTAATTTGCATTTTTGAAAAATCCATTCTTGATATGGCTGGTTTTCTACCAATTTCTTCAGCGTTTCTAAAGGCTCTGTTTAATTTTCCTTGCTCCATTTCCCAACTAAATATTTTCCAAACATCATCGGAGCCTTGATAAAGACGAACAAAAAAATTGTTTTGTTTGTCGTTAAATTTGTTTAGTGACTTAAATTGTTCTCCAAATATTTGTTTAGCCTCTTCAAATAAAATCTGTGTATCTCTTTGTTGGCCTGTGTTAATGATTCCATAATCAGCGCCTTTTTTCCAATAAGCGCTCATGTTCCCTTGGTGCTTTCTAGCGACAGCATCATAAACAACGGCAAGGCTGTCGTGTAAAGTGTGACCAGCCACAAGATTGCCGTTCATAATTGGAAAAAAGGAAGCGCTGGTTAGGTTTCTAACTTGTGTAATGGGGCTGTAAATTGTTTTAAATTGTTGAACAAGACCTTTTGAATATAAAAAAGTACCATAAGCCTTAGAAAGTGTGCTCCCTGTTTTAGTGCCCCAAGCATCACTTGCCCCAGTAATTGCATCTCTCATTTCTTTGGTGGCGTATTTACCGTTTAGTTCGCCAAACTTTAAGGCGTTTTCAGGCAACCCATCACCAATCCTATAAGGCATCCCGGTTTCTGGACTAATAAACGATGCCATTCTTTCTTTTGGAATATCATCAATACTATCATAGAG
>Ga0208919_1002135_pt1 | contig 10596 bp, 16 predicted proteins | sample 4_EtaG_FD_184076 | JGI IMG/M metagenome (GOLD analysis project Ga0208919, IMG submission 184076) | Marine viral communities from the Subarctic Pacific Ocean - 4_ETSP_OMZ_AT15127 metaG (SPAdes) (version 3) | ecosystem: Environmental > Aquatic > Marine > Oceanic | place: Pacific Ocean | collected... | reverse complement strand
CCTTCGTAGCCTGCTGATCGTGCGCGTGCTTCCCAGTATGGGGGGTGTAGGTGTTGCATGAGACCGCTAGCGCCGCTTTGTGCGTTGTATGCGTCAGGGTTACCGCCTGATTCACAAGACATTATTCGTAGGAATCTAGGTACGTCCGTTAATGGTCCGCCGAAGTGTTGTATTGCTTGTTCTACCAGTGTGCGGTATTGCTCGACTTGTGCGCCAAAGTCCCTATCAGTTACGTAAATGTCGTAAAGCGGTAGTTGTTTGCCGTTTTGCATAGCTTCTTGCCTATGCGCTCGGTGTGTGCGTCGTCCGTAAATGTTGTCTATTTCTATGCCTAACCAATGTTGTAACATGCCTACCATGCCTGATTCTTCGCCGTATTCATACTGGTAGTCGTAGAGTGTGTATTGTTCGATAGCCGCCCAATCAATGTAATTGTTAGCGGGTTGCGGTGTGAATAGTAGACAGCAGGCGGCTAGTAGTGTCATAAGCCGCACATGCCTTCGCATTCGTTGTCAAATAGTGTGTATTGTCCTTTTTCTTTTTCAGTGCGTAAGTCTACTTCTCCTATTGGTTTACCGCTTTTGTGTAAATATGTGTCTGGGTATTTTCTACGCATGTCTTTATCAAATTTAACTATTTTGTGCCATTCGTTGCTTTTTTTTAGTTCTCGCCATTCTGCGTTGCTGTGATATGGGCATATATAACAAGCGCTTCTAGGTGCGGTATACCCGTGTTTATTTAACCAAGCTATACAATCTGTGCGTTTCATGCGTAGATCTAATAACGGAAACGTGTTTTTTATGTACTTAACACGGTTGTCTTTAGCGCGTTGTATTTCATCAAGGCTAATACCCATCATATTTATTATCTTGCCGTGTTCCGGTTTCCATTTCTGTCGGTAACCTAATCCGATTAGTTCACGTTGTTTCGCTACTATTGGGCGTATTTTGTGCTGGTATGTGCATTGCCTGCGCCCTAATTGTAAACTTTGCCCGCTTTTTAAATATGTTGGTATTGGGTTGAATGTGCCTGCAAGCGTTATATCTATAAGGTTACCTACCGTTACTGTATGCACTTGCATACCGGCGTTTTCTAGTATCGGTGTTAGCCATTCAAAATGCTGGTACACCTGTTGCGGTTCTACTTGCGTATCACTAAATATAACGTGTTCTGGTGGCTCTATCTCACCATGCACCGCCAGTAGCGCAACCGTAGTTGATTGCACACCGGCACCCAACGACAACATACGCGTCTGCTTCATAGCCACATATAAACGCAAGCTCTACAACGCCAGCGCACATCCCTATACATCATGTAATCACGTTCTGACATTTTGTAACTATCACCACATTTTTTACACATTAGCCAGTATTCGCCGTTGTGTTCACCGTTTAATATTTCATCGTTAGAATCTGTCATTTTTTAACATCTTTCTTGCATTAGCTAGGTGTTCTTTTACATCATCACCTTTAATATATAGGTTATTGTTAATAGGTTCTTCTTCGTTGTCCACTGGTGAGTACCCCCCCTGCTCATCGGTGACTATGGGGCTGTTCTCTGTGACACCCTCGCTAGTGTTTTCCATAGGCTTATCCCCAGTTGTGGATTGTTTGAACTTAACAAAGTAAATGTTGCTAGTTTGCCCTTCTCCGTCTTCCTTAAACCGTTCTTTCACATATAAAGCGCGCACGTTTACTAATTCGTCTATGTGCCTTCGTACACTCGACACGCTCATATTGCTTTTGACAGAAATTGTTTTGTGGCTAGGAAACGCGTAGTTTTTGTCACGGTTAGCCATATCAGCCAAACACGCGTAGACCCTAACTGCGCCACTTGTAAGGTTTTCGTGTTGTATTATCCATCGTGGCACCATTGCAAACGGTGGTAACGTATGGCGTAGCTCATTCTGTGTCATGTTGCACCGTATCCCACCCGTAAAAGCCCACAAATGCCATTACAAAACCGTTTATAAATAAGAAGCCTGTCATGCTTAAATTTTGTATGGCGGCTATGTATGACAGCACCCAAATAAAGCACATATACGCCTTAAACAATGTCTTGCCCTTCTCTTTCGTTTAACACCCTGTCCAATATGTACATCTCGTCATCATCACACCAGCATTGCAAGGCTTTTCCAGTGCGCATGCAACAGCGTTTGTAAGCCGTTGATATGCAATTAGCTAGATTACGCCCATTATTGTCTGGGTCTGGGCGTTCGCAGTCGCCTGATTCTGTGATCTCCACTGTGACGCCATCAATTACGAACGTCATCGTTAGTAGTACACCAGTTATCGTGTCACCGTTGTAAATGATCTGTTCAACACGTTGACTAGTAGGTCCTAGTGTCGCCAGTATCATTTGTGTTATGTTCGCATGAGACACATAACGGGCGTTAAAACTGCCTTTCGTTTGTATCCATGCTGGCGGTATACGCTTCGCCAATGCTTGTAATTGTGTAGCCATTAATTTGTAGCCTTTCTTTGTATATACATTTTATGTTGATGCTGTGACCAAACGGCACGGCACTTAGCGCATAACGGTTCATTATTGCGCTGATGACGTCTAGCGGCACCGATAGTACCGCACGGTTTAAGTTGTCGTGGCATTCTGGTAGCCCCAGCGTGTAAGCTTCTGTACTTGTCCCGTGTTGTTCGGTGTTGTTTCCCGCTCAACTATTAATCCTGTGATGTTGTCGCGTGCGAATTCGACCATGCTATCTTCTCGTAGTTCTAGTAGCCGTGTTGCTATCTGGTTGGTGCTGATCGGTTCACCAGCGCCGTTTAATATTCTGCGACGCATTTCATAGGCTGTCATGCCGTCCCTGTGTGCGTACAGTAAACGTAGTATTTGGTGTTTTTGTGTGCCTGCCCGTACCTTGCGCCCAGCTTCGTAACTTGTTTGTGGGTGATGGTTGCCGGTTTTGCCGCCTATCTCGCCCCATAATGTCGGTTGATTCATTTGTCTTGTTCCTCTCTAAATTCTGCGTTGTATTGTTTTTGCATTGCTTCAATCGTGTTGTGAATAGGTCGTAGGTGCCGGTTAGGTGCTACAACCGCTTCTAAGTAATCGATGAGTTCCTGCCGTATCTTGTCGTTTAACCATGTAGCAATAATGTTAAGCAAATGGTCGTTCGTGTGTGCCGCTAAGTTAAGTTTTGTTAGCGCTACTTCGACTGGGTTGGCGTCAACGATGCTTAACTCAATTACTTGTTCTTGTCCGCCTATCTGACATATCAGTAAACGCCGTGTTGGTTCGTCATGCACCGGCAGTAACTTAATAAAAATAATGTCTTTCATTTCCACATTCTTATGTTTTGCAAAGCTCGTTTTTCGCCTATGTGCTTGTTACGCCATGTGATATCGTCACTTAATATTTCATCGTCACAAACAGTTACCCAGTAATCAATGGCTTTTGATAGTGCACTATGTTGTGCCGGTGTCAGCTTCAGTGTCAAGTTTCTAATCATTGCGTATCGCTTTGTTTAGATCGCCTAATGCTTGTTTAAGGCTTGCTGGTGTGCTGTCCTTATATTCTGGTTCTAAATACACTTCAACTAATTCTTCTGTGTCTAGTTGCTTTACCCCATGTTGGTTTGTTTCTTCGCTCCAATATGCAAAATGTACTTTGCCGTTACGCATATGGGCGTTGCGGTAAGCGCAGTTACCGTTAACTAATCTATACCTTTTGGGATATGCCTTAATTAGGTCTTGTGCTTTTATAACAAATGTTTCTTGTGTGTTCATTAGCTGTCACTTTCAGCCTTAGCAACTAATTGCATTTTTTGTTCATTGAAACCTAAACTTTGCGCGTCACTGTGTACGTCTATGTAATCCATACCGCACGGGTCGTACTTGCCGCCATAGTCAGGTACTGCTATGTCTAGCGTTACCCTAATAATTTTGTAATCCATTTACAGTCCCCAATCATCGCCGACCATACAATGATCGCAGTAACACTCAATAGAGTGCGACCCGTCATGTGCATATTCGACACCACCGCCCCATGAAGTCTGATCATCGGTATCGTGTGCAGGTGCTATAGGTCCGTTACGAGCTTCCCTGATAGCTTCTTCGAGTAGTTCTCTTTCATCTCTCATTGTGTAGCCTTTCTAGCACCGTATATCGGCGCTGAATATATTATAAACACATTCAACACCATTATGTCAACACCAAACTACGAAATATTTATTTTTCTGTTTTTGTTGTACCTGCAAAAGCGGCGTTAATCTCGTCAATATCTAGCTTGCCGTCATCCATAAAAGCCGCCGCCAACTTCTGCAAAACCTGCGCCACAGCGCTAATACCCGCAAGCAAAGCCGCCGTAGCTGGGCTAATATCTGATGATATGAGACTAGCGCCGCCTATAACTGCCATAGCCTGATAACCGAATACGCAGATTACGCGTACTAGTGTGTTAATTGCTACTTGTAGTGTCATTGTTGTTGTCCTGTCTGTAGTCAATGGCTACGCCTGCTAGGTGCATTACTAGGCTTATTGCACTTATGTAGATAGCCCAGCGTAGTACTTGATCGGTTAGTGTGATGAGTACAAGCCCGATGCCTGCCAAACTTAGTGACAGATATAGTAGTTCTTTGGCTAATCGTTTAACCACGACGCATTCTCCCTGTAGGTGTTGGTCCAGTGCTTACGGTAGCCGTTGGTCTAATACTACTAGATATTGCGGTAGCGGCGGCGGTAACAGCGATAACTGTTTTTCGGTCCTCTGTGTCAATGCGTGACCCTACAGCTACATAGTTAGCGTAATCGTTACTACTAAACACGTTTACTTGTTGTTCAAATGTTTCTCTTACTTCTACTGGTGCTTCTTGCACAGCTTGCACAACTTGTTGCCTAGCTTCACTGGGTAGTTCTTCGTAGTCTTGGTTTTCTGTGAGTTCGATTATTTCTTGTTCTGTTATTTCTTCTTCATCAAAGAGTTCTTCTAAGTCTTCTACTATTTCTTCGTCTATGTCTGGGTCGTCTAGTAGTTCTTCTAGTATCTCTATTTCTTCTTCTTCTAGTTCTTCTAGTTCTTCATCGGTAAACACGTCTAAAATGTCATAGTCTTCTTCTATCGTGTCTTCTAATGTCTGTTCTACTAATTCTTCTATCGGCTCTACTAGGTCTATCTCTGTGTCTGTTAAGTCATCAAATCTACCAAATTCTAAAACATCGTCATCGCCTGTATCTAGAAAATCTGGTATTTGATCGTCTTCTACAAGTTCTTCCACTGTTGGTAACGGAGCTACAAAAGCAGGTGGTTCAGGTGTTGCTCCAAGATCGGGCGGTACCCAGTCGTCAGGAAATGGACTAAGCACGGGCGGTGGTGTCGGCACTGGTGTAGGTGCAGGCGGTAACGGCGTAGGCTGTGGCGTAGGCTGTGGCGTAGGCTGTGGCGTAGGTATTGGTTCGGGTGTTGGTTCGGGTGTTGGTTCGGGTGTTGGTTCGGGTGTTGGTTCGGGTGTTGGTTCGGGTGTTGGTTCGGGTGTTGGTGTGGGTGTCGGTGTGGGTGTCGGTGTGGGTTGTGGTTGTTCTTCCTGTAAAGCAACGCCTTCGACGTCTAGCGTGTACACACCGTAGTAGTCTTCGTATACGTTCGCGTTCAGCCGGTAGTCTCCTGCTTGTAGCGTTGCTTGTATGTAACTGTCCCAGCAGAAATTGTCTACGCCGTCGTTAAAAGGTGCGCTGTCGTCGTCTTCTGCTATTACGTTGTCTTGATCGTCAAAAATGTATAGGTATGGGTCTGCGTAAATGCTGTCTGGGTCATGCGTGGGACATGTAAGGCTTGTATGTGTCGTAAAGGTTACGGTTGTTTCGATCTCTATAGTGAAGGTTAGGTCTACGCCGTCGCCGTCAGCTACGTTTATGTTGCAAATTAGTTCGTTGTTTTCGTTCGTGTTACATGTCGCTGTGTTGGCTTGTGCTGGTGCTACCCATGCAAGCAACAATGTAGCAACTAGCCCACAGCGTGCCAGTATGTAAAAGGGTTTAGCCCTCTTCACCGGTCATAGTAGCCGAAAAAGAAGTGGTTTTGTCTCGTACTAGTGAGCAAGTATCATTGCCTGTAAAGCGTGCCGCAAAGTAGCCTTTTAGCATGCTGAGTACGGCGGCGCCGCCAGCGCCTAAGATTAGTTTCCATTCGCTAACGCCCATGTCTACGATCTGGTCTACGCCTATCATGCCTACTGTTGCCTGTACGAATGTGCTTATCACTCGCTCTAGTAAGTCTTTTATATCAATCTGCATATAGTGTTCTCCATGTGTTTTTTCCGCATAGCCCGTCAACGACAAGCCCGACTCTTAGTTGGTATTTCTTTAATGCGGCTATAGATAGCGGTCCTGCTACTCCGTCCACTGTCAGCTTAAAACCCTTTTTGTTAAGTTGTGTTTGCATCACCTTAACATGAGCGCCTCGACTACCATGTTTTACCAATCGTGAGGTTTTGGGTAGTTCCTTAGTCGCTGGCTTCTTTGTAGGTTGTACAACTTTGTTGCCGGTTCTGTGTTGTCTGACCCATTCCATCATATATTTTTCAGGGCAACTGGTGCTTGCTAGTTCTTGATGACCTTTTAACCATAGTTTGTTGCTGTATCTTTTCTGTATGTCAGCTACTAGCCATTCAAACGATTCTATTGTGTCTTCTGGTATTGGTTTTGTGCCGTCTCCTGTGTAGCAAATACTTTCCGTTCGACTGTTGTATGGGCGTGTAGCCGCTGATACGACGCCAGCGCCCCTGCCTTCATATATGACGCCTTCTTCGTCTATTAACCAATTGTATGCTATGGCGTTCCAGCCGTTAACGTCCATGTGATGCCGTTCAAATGCTTTTACCGCTGTTACGCCTTTAGGTCCGTTTTTGACGCCTGAATGATGCACAGCGATACCCACTACACGTTTTTTATTTAAGTAGCTAAACCGGCTTTTTGGTCCTCGACTACCCCATTGTTTGCGTGAAAGAATGCTACTCATGACGGCTGAAAAGGAAAATTAGCGGTGTCTGATGGCGTCCATGACGCTGGGAAGTCGCGCAATGCTTGCCTGTAAACTTTCCACTCGTCACGTTTTGTTTGGCTTAGTGGACTGTCTGGCATTTGTGTCCAATCAGATTGCCTCAAGAGATCGTCGCGCCATGCGCGCATCTGGTTAGTGTAATACGCGTTTTCGTTGCCTTCTGGTGCAAGTATCGTATCTAGTCCTATGCTATGCGGCACGGTAACTCCCAGCCATATATAGTACACCGTTGCTTTTAATCCATGTTTCCGGTAAAGATTCTCTTACAGATATTACTTGTACGCTTGTAAAATTTTGCATGTAATACGGCACTATATTGTTGCTACTTTGTACGCCTATTACCTGTATTGGGTAAATCGTGCCTGTGCCGTCGGGTCGTACCCAACCGTTGCCAAGCCCAACAAAATTTAAAGCACCGCCGTAATTAACTGGCATACTAAATTGCATACTTGTACTACTAAATGAAGTGTCACTCGCACTTAAAAATTCTATTTCAAAGTGTACAAATTCGTTTACCTGCGCGTAGTGAGCGTTAACAGTTCCACTACCTAGCGTTATGTTTGTTAGTGTTGGCGTCCAGCTTTCGTAGTCGCCTATCTGGTTTAATTGTGCCGCAGTTAGTACGGCGCCTGAGCTAAAATCAAACGGATTTGCCATGCGTCTACCCTAGCCTATTTGTGTCTAAAAGTCCTATATCGGTATTATCTAGTTTTATGCTTTGATTATCGTCAGAAGTAGCTAGACGTAGCGTAATGGTTGTGTCGTTTGGTGATACGTGTATCATGCGCCCAGTTATGACGCTTTGGTAGGTTTTTGCTGAACTTGCGCCTGTAGCTGTAAACGTTATTTTTGCGTGGCTAAATAAACATGTTTGTACGCTCAAAAAGTCTGCATAGTTTTGTCTGCTACTGCTGTCCATTTGTTCATCTATCGCTGACATGCTCAAAGTCGCTGTTTGTGCCGTAAAATGTACCGTAGGAAAGCGTTTTACCCAGAAGTTGCCGATAAACGCTTTTTCTGTGTCTGTTGCACCGCCTACTACTACGGGTATTACTTTGTTATATGTAACGCTTCTGATGCCTAGTGTGTCTTGGCTGTCTGTGTCGTTAACAAAGGTAGCGTTGCTACCGCTTGCAGGTATTTGTGCTTGTATTTGTGCCTGATTGATAGTGTCGACGGTGTTGTATTGTGTGCTAACGTTTTTTAGTGGGAATTTGTCAGCGGTTTTGTCACCTGTCATTTCATAACTGCGGTAATGGTCTGTACTGCTGACTGTTTCTTTTGTAAGTAAACGGTTTATGTATGCGGCGTTTAGCGTCCACTTAGCGCTACTGCTGTCATATGTTGCTGTAGTTGGGAATGCTACGGCAGGTCCGCTGGGTAGTATTTGGTGACTTATGTAGTCGCGTGCTGTGCCGTCTTCGAATTCCTGTATTATGCCCGTGTAGCCTATTGGATATGTAGCTGTTTCTGCTGGGTCAACATTGTTTAGTTTTGAGAAAGCGCTAACTGTTGCGTTTGTTGCACCGAACTTAGGAAAAGGCACGGCGTCCACGCCTGACGGCACACCGTTCACCATATCTTGCGCTACTGCGTCTAATTCACCAAATGCGGCGCTTACGTCTAATGCTGTTACAGCGTCACGCCCAGCATACGTGTAGCAATCGGCTAGTGTTAGCATGACTGTTGCGTAGTTGCCGTCGTCTTTAAAATCCATGTCTGTAACAACCATGTATGCTACGTCAGCGGTGCTAGTAGTAGACCCGTCGTTTATGTCGCACGTCATACGCACTATTTTATTAAACCAAGTAAACGCCTGATATGTGCCGCCGCCTGACGGTGTAAAAATGTTGCCTGTGTTGTCTAAATGCATGTAACCGCCAAACGTAGCAAAACGCCCTATTTGCACGTTCTGATGGATGCTAAACCCTAAAACGTTGCTTGTTAGGTCTGTTGTGGTGCTAGCGTCTAGGAACTCGACCTGCCATGTGCTTGTTACGGTCATTTTCTTACGAGGTTGTTTACTGCTAGCGGTATGCTTCCGTTGCGCCTTACATAGTCTTCTAATGCTTGTACTACGTCGTTGCCGTCAGCTCCGGCAGGCATGTTAACGGTTACATTCATGCCACCGCCCATAGTGTTTAATCTGTCTAACGGTATTATGGCTTCTGGTCCTGCCTCACCTATTAAAGAAAGTTCAGGACGCGTTACTATGCCGCCTTCAGCGCGTGCGCGTATTCCGCCCACTAGATCTTTAAATAAATTAAATCCACCGCCTATAGCCTTGCCTACTGGTGTTTGACCAAATGCTGTAAATAAACCGGCTTCACTAGCCGCTACCACTGGTGCTACTACTTTTTTGCTTATATCAATAAGTTTCTGTACTAGATTGACTGCGCGTTCAATAACTTCTATAACACTTTCTATTTTTTGCTTTACAAAGTCAGCCATAGCACCTAACGCGTTGCGTGCGTCCTCAGACTTTAACGCTAATAACACTATGCCGCCTACGGCGGCGGCTATTAACACTATTGCGATAGTTAGCGGTGCTGTAGCGACAGCAAATATTGCGGCAAATGCGGCGGCGACAGCTTTAAAAGCAACAGTAATTTTTAACGCTGTTTTAAATAAGGCTATTGCAACTATGGCGGCGCCTATGGCACTGCCTAATGCTATGTATTCGTCCTTATATGCTTTTACGTGTTCTACTGATGCGTCAAACGCTTCCGGTATTTTCGTTTTAGCGAAATCTACGACAGCTGAAAATGCTGGTATTATGTTGTCGTTAATAACTTCCTTAACTTTATTAAATGCTGTTACAAGTGCTGGTATTACTGTTTCGCCTACCAAATCCTTAACTGCGCTTGCTATTGTTGGTAGCCATTCTTGCGCTAATTCTTTGACAGGTATAAGCAGGTCTTTAACTTTGTTAAATACGTCCTGTATTTTTGGTGACCAACCCTCAAATTTCGTTATCAGCCTGCCGGTAACGTCCGCCATTTTCTCAGCAATAGGCAACAACACCTGACCCAGTGTTATACCTAAATCTTTAACGCGTGCATGCAAAATTCTTTGGGTGTTAGCAAGTTGCGAAGATGTCCTATTGAAGTCGCCGGTAGCCCCTTGCTCGCCCAGTTGTTGCATGATAAGGCTATGACGTGCAAGTATCTTCTGACCTTCGCTTAATTCCTCACCCTGCTCTATTAGTCCCATGTTTAGGGCTTCTGTTTCGACAGCGGCGGCATTCATTAACACACCAATAGATTGCAACGGTTCTACGCTACCCCTAAGCCCAGCATTTAGTTTTTCCAGTGCTTGCTCTGGTCGTAAATTATTAAAGCTGGCAACATCGGCTGACAATGTTACTAGGTCACTAGCGAAGCCTGACAGTTCGTCACCTGTCAAACCGGCGGCTTTACCAAACACACCAAACGATGACGACGCTTCCAGAAACTCTGCGCGTGATAACCCTACTTCCGTAGCGGCGCTTTTAGCGGCGTCCTCAATACCTTTAGCGGCGTCACCAAATATTTGATTTGCCTTAGACAGTGATTCTTCAAAATCAACGGCTAAACCGATGCTTTT
>Ga0208919_1002134_pt1 | contig 10598 bp, 10 predicted proteins | sample 4_EtaG_FD_184076 | JGI IMG/M metagenome (GOLD analysis project Ga0208919, IMG submission 184076) | Marine viral communities from the Subarctic Pacific Ocean - 4_ETSP_OMZ_AT15127 metaG (SPAdes) (version 3) | ecosystem: Environmental > Aquatic > Marine > Oceanic | place: Pacific Ocean | collected... | reverse complement strand
TGCATGACGAACGTACTCGCTGCGCTCTGTGAATGACTTGTCTCCTCTCCATCCCTTTCCCGGCACAAAGTATTGGTACTTGGTTCCACTCGTCTGTCCAAGGTAGGTAAATGAGCAGGCTTGGTAGATGGTCCCTAGTTCCTTGGCATCAGGATCAGAGTAGGCAGTAAAGAAGCGAAACTCTGTGTTCTGCACCATCCACTTGATAGCCTGCATGATGATGTATGATCCCATGTTCTTGGGAGCGAATGAGATACATGCACCTCTTGCAATGAGCTTTTCTTTGTCTCGGTTCTCTTTGCCTAGCAGGTTGGAAAAGGCGTTGGGTGTTGCCATGATGATCACACCAGAGAGCATTCTCGGTTTGCCCGGTATATTGAGATACCATGCAAAGCGATGTGTCACCCATGTCGGCATCTTGCCTAGCCATTCGTGTCTCTCGATGAAACGGATGATCTGTTGACATTTCAACTTGTCGTCCTTGGGGATATATTCAAATTGAAAATCAGACGTGCGTAGACTGTCGGCTTCGGATTGCGTAAGACCAGCATCCTGTAGATCCTTGGGTATATTCAGTTCCCGCAGGTGTCCTTGCCAGCACTTGTCACCATCGTATTTGTCGAATCGCTCATGTGGAGGAATGTATCCTTCATGGGCATCATCAAGAAACTTTGCAAGACTCATCAATTAAATTCCTTAGACCATCTTCAAAATCAACATGTGGCTTCCATCCAAGCTCGGTACGAATCTTTGTCGCATCCATAGCATAACGCCAATCATGACCCTTTCGATCTTCAACATACTCGACCTTTCCTTGACCAACGATGTCAATGATCAGATTGGCAATCTCATGGTTATGAAACTCTTGGTCAGCACCGATGTTGTAGACTTCACCGACATGCCCATTTTTCATTACTTCATACACAGCCCGACAATGATCGCTTACATGTATCCAATCACGAATATTGGAACCATCTCCGTATAGTGGAAGGGGCTTGTCTTGTAGCGCATTGAGAATCATGTTGGGTATGAACTTTTCTGCGTTCTGCCTTGGACCGTAGTTATTGCTACACCTCGTAATGACAACAGGCAGATCATAGGTTCGATGAAATGCACGACACAGATTGTCTGAACTTGCTTTTGATGCCGAATATGGATTGTTGGGTAGTATTGGAGAGTGTTCAGTGAATGGACACATGCCTGTATCCTCAAGTGAACCATACACCTCATCAGTAGAGACTTGAACAAACTTCTTCACACCATACTGCTTTGCCGCTGTCAGTAGGTTATGGGTTCCCATGATGTTTGTGTTGAGAAAATCAATCTGGTTTGACGTGTCAATGCTTCTGTCAACATGAGTTTCAGCAGCAAAGTTGACAATGTAGTCTGGACGAAAGGTTCGTACACAATTTCTCACCGAGTCAATATCGCAGATGTCAACGTCAGACCAACGATGATCCCCTCGCATAACATCACTGCGTTTGTAATATGCAGCATAGGTGAACTTGTCTAAAACATGCCATCTCGTATCAGGTTTGGTTTTCAGTAGATCGACAAAATTAGACCCAATAAATCCAGCACCACCAGTTACCATCACTTTAACCATCATCAACCTCTTTCACAATGTCTGGATTTTGCCTGATGGTTTGCCTAGTGATTAGATTCTTGAGCCTTGTTGTTGACCATTCATGGCACCGTGTGGTGTAGATCACCCTTGGAGGCAAATCGTCACCAGTGAATGGTTTTCCAATATAGTCCTCACCAAGAATGCGAATATCGGGCTTGAAGAACTTGATCAGATCGTAAAGCTCCTCTTCTGTCTGGTACATGTAGACCTCATCAACATATTCGATTGCCATCAATACCTTGTATCTCTCGTAAGCAGAAATCACCGGCTTGTATTTCGTGTTTCTCGTTAAAGAGGGATCTTTTTGCAAAAAAACAAGAAACCGATCACAGTGTCTTTTTGCTTCCTCAAATGTATAGATGTACCCCGGATGGAGTATGTCAAAATTTCCAGCAACAAAACCAACTGTTTCTAACATATTAAACTCCACGAATCCTTTTGTTCTTGAACACGGCTCTTGCAAGGATGCTCAAACTAACACCGACCTCATCTGCGTACTTGAGAAATGCCTTGGTATCCTTGGGGAAACAGTTTCCACCGAAACCAAACTCTCCATCTGGACCGGGAACCATTAGGTGTGATGGACCCAATCTCGGGTCTGTAGCAAGGATCTGTCTGAACTCGTCCCATGTGGTCTGTGCATGAGACTCCTTGTGTAGCTCATGAATCTCGTTCATGAATGCCACCTTTGTCGCATAGTAGGTGTTTAGCACATACTTGATCAGGCTGGAAGTCTCAAGGTCAACCGTAAAAACAGGAGACTCCTTGACATTGCTATGGTAGTAGTAGATGCGTTCAAGTTCATCACAATCCTCCATGTCATCTCCACCAATGATCTGAAAGAACGGATTCTGAAAGTCCTGATCTGCGGTTCGTTCCGTCAGAAACTCTGGGTTGTAGACGATGCGAAGCTCTCCAAAATTCTCGTTCATCTGTCGTAAGTGATTTGGTGTCACCGTACTCTTGATCACGACAAGACCCTGATACTTCGTCGCCTGAATCTCACTAAGCGCATCGCGTAGATAAGAAACATCTACGTCATATTCACCCTCCTCTGTTGGGGTAGGCAGACACAGGAACATAGCATCAACCTTGCTTTCACAAGCAAGCTCATAAATCGAATGCGAATCATCCCCCAGTTTTGGATCACACAGATACACTTCGGTAGGTCGCATCGTAGGAGAAGCGAATCCTTTAGAAACAGCGGTTCCAACAAATCCTACACCAATTACACCAATCTTAACTTTCATCTTAATTTTCCTTCACCTCGTAGAACATCTTAGTTAGTATAGCTCACGTTTAAGTATCAAATATACTTAAAAACTTGCCAGCCAGCTTCTTGATATTCCACCAGAGTTCTCGAATCAAATTTCGTTTCTTCTTGACAAAGTGACCCTTTTCGTTTCTTCGTCTCTTTGTCTCCCACCATCTCATCGACATAAAACAGCTCCTCAAAAATTACCCGTCGCGATTACAGCCACCCTGACTTTCATCCACGGGCTCTTGATGTAACCAAAACAAACATGTCTCGGTGTGAGGCTTATTTGTTGATCAGACATAGGTTTGTCTCACCAAGCTATCTTATATAGGTCACACAGATTTGCGTGAAAATCCACGAATCTTTTCAAACTTGATTGTGTTCTCAAACTTATCGACAAGATCCACCTTGTGAGAAATGACGAAGACATTGTTATTCGGATTGTCACGAACCTCACCATTGAAGTGTTCCGACTGCTTGAACAGTAGCTTTGCCATGACCTCATCTGCACCGATAGCGTCGAGCGAACCATCAAATACCTCATCTAGAATCAGAAGGTTGGTACTGACACTATTCTTGAGTTCTGCAATCTTTCTCCATGTGAACAGTAACGCAAGGTCAATTCTTGCTTTTTCACCCTCACTAAAAGATGCGTAGGTAAACTCGTCAAGATGACGCGACTTGATGGTTTCAGTAAATGTCTCATCCAACTCAAATTTAACATAGAAATCAAGATCCTGTAGATGCTGATTGATCTGTGCATTGATAACAGGAAGATAGTTCTGAATGATCTTAGACTTGATGCCTGAATCCTTGAGCATGTCATATGCAATGTCATGCGTCTTCTTGTGTCCTGCTAGTTCACCCCTCTGCTCATTCATCATCAACAAATCATCCTGCAATTCCTTGAGAACCTGCTCTCGATTATCATCGGGAGATTGATTCATGCTCCGAAGTTCCTTAATCTCATCATGAAGATTCTTGATTTGATCAGACTTGATTCGTATTCGGTTTTGCCTAGTTGATGTTAACTTCTCAAGATCATTGATTGCCTGCTCCAAGGTAGCAATACCATCCATCTCTTGCGTGATGGCGGTTAGTGTATCATTTAGCTTCTCAATCGCAGTATCAATCTCTTTGCCGATCTCAGTTCTTGTAAGGAGTTTATCATTACGAAAAGCATCATCAATATCTTGTAGACACGTCGGGCAAGAGTCATTGTCTGTATAGAATTGCTTTTCCTTCTCAACAGTGGATTGTCTTTTGTTTAAGTCACGAAAAACATTCTCGGTCTGCTTCCTCTTCTTCTCTAGAGCAGGCTTCTTATCATCCACATTCTTTTGTAGAGACAGCAGCTCGATTCTTTCGCCAATAAGAGCTTGAGAATCCTGATCCACCTCAGAATGAATCTCCTCAATTTTTTTGACCTTCTTTGTAATCCGCTCTTCTCTTTCCTTAATTGAGGTTTCGATGTTATCCTGTTGAAGACCAATCTTTTCCTCATTCAATAGAACCTGTGCATCATTGTCACGAATCTGCTCTTTCAGCTTAGACAACTTATCCTTCAGAACAACGTTCATCTCTGAGAAGATTTCAATATCCAACACATCTTCAACAACTTTTCGCCGATCGGATGGAGACATATTCATGAAAGAATCATAGCGCGAACCAAGAATGACAACAGAGCAAAACGACTTGTAGTTCATCTTGAGAATAGTGTCCTCAAGATTGTTTTGAAAGTCTTTTACTGATGCGTTCTTATCCAGCGGTTCACCATCCACCACTACGTCAAGTATATTCGGCTTCAGTCCACGTCGAATCTTGTACTCCTTCTTTCCAACAGAGAACTCAAGCTCGACCATACAATCCTTCTGATTGATGGAGTTAACCAAAGATGGCTTATTAATATTGCGGTATGCTTTACCAAACAATGAGAACGTTAATGCATCAAGAAGGGTGCTTTTTCCAGAACCATTCTTACCGATGATTAGCGTGTTGTTATTTGTGTTAAGGTTATACTCTGTGAAGTTGTTTCCTGTGGAAAGGAAGTTCTTATAACGAAGGGTTTTAAATACAATCACGTTTCACTCCTATGATGAAATGGCTGTGTTAAATAACTCACGCATGAGGTTCTTCACCTCGTCTTTGTTATCATACTTGGTCTGATCAACATATTCATTCAATACCTGAATTGTGCTTTTGCTTTCAATGTGTTCAACTTCAACACCAGATGTGTCAGACACATCAGTATTGTCTATGATCTGCATATGCCACGGATTTGCAGATTCCAACTCCTGAATAAACTTGGTGTACTCATATTGATCATCAATTTTGTTGATAACCAACTTGATCGCCTTATTCTCATATTGTGCTACATCTACATCAATAGATCCATCATAGAAAATCTTATGAAACATTTTATGTGGATTGGCGACGAACTCAAGTTCATGAGTGTCGGTATCAAGGATATGAAAACCCCGCTCCTCATCACAATCAATCCACGTCTGCTCAAAAGGAGAACCCAGATACCAGATATTATCAGAATGTGACCGCTTATGGAAATGACCACTCAGCGTCATATCAAACTTACTGAACACCTTGCGATCCATCCCCTCTGTATTGAGTAACCCTCTAGCCATCTCAAACCCTTCAAGGTTTAGATGACCAAGACAAATCTTAGCAGAAGTCTTTTCGATCTTCTCCATCGTCATTTCATGATTGGAATCGTTGATCCACGGGACAAACAAAAGAGGATGTTCCACACCCGGATAGAAAATTTCTTCTGGGTTACTGTACCATTGAAATGCGCCATCATACCATTGCGTTGGTGTTTCAAACAAACAACTCATAGAGTTAATTTCATTCGTGTTTTTGAAAAATGTGTCGTGGTTGCCTATAATCACCTTTAAATCAAACTCAGTAGACAGAGTATTCATCAGTGACCTGAACCCTTTTAGCGTTTTGTAATTTATCCATTTCCTGCGGTCGGTGATATCTCCTAAGTGTATGATATTGCTGATGTTATTCGCTCTCAAATAAGGGATAAAAACGTCATACCAGAATTTATACTGATAATTTGCAAAAGTTTCACTATCGCCCCTGACCCCCGCATGAGTATCAGTTACAAGTGCAATTTTCATACTTTTTCTCCATCTTCTACAAACTTGAGTCCCTTTGACTCTTTTGGCTTCTTTGGCTTCTTCTGCTGACTTTTGATCTGCTTCTTCTTTTCCATCGACTCCTCATAGGCTCCGATGAATTCATTCATATTATCATACAGTTTAGTGAAACCAAGACTAGTTATGTTGCTCAGTTCGTCGTTGCTAACACTCTCAAGAAGCTGGTCATTTTCAAGCGACTTATATCTCACATAGAGTTGCTTTTTCTCCTTTTGGATACGTCGAAGAAACGCATAGTAGATAATCTGGGTAAAGTATGAAAACGGGTTCTTCGACTTTTCTGGATCGAAGTTGTTAATATACTGCACACAGTTTTCAATGCCATCAGAAATCATATCATCCCGAAAAGCATAATTAATAAAATTTGACTTGTAAGAGAGATGGCTTGCAATCTTCCAAAAGATTGTTCCAATCTCATCAGGTATCTGTGGTGAAGGATCACCATTTTCTTCGGCAGCGATTACACTTTCACGATAAGCTACCATGTGTTCAAGAAACTGCTTGTTATCCACATAATGTTCAGGTCTTTTTTTCTGCATCACATTATCCCTTCAATTCAACGTTATATGTTTTGACCTTAAACTTCTCTGATTTGTATATTGAGTAACGCTCTTGATAATGTTTTAAAGAGAAGTTTTTAGTCTTTCTACCGTTGCTTAAATCATCAACTATATCGTATAGGGTTGCCTCCTCATCATCTACTCGTCGCAATGCGCGACCAATGCTTTGCAATGTTCTCACCCTAGATTTTCCGGGGTGAGTAAAAACCACATTATGCAATCTCTTGATATTGATACCCTGTGAGTATACACCAGATGAAGCAATAATGATAGCGTTATTTTCCTTTTCTACCGTTGAACGCACATTTTCTCGTGCGCTTAACTCCGTTGCACCATGAACAAAAAAGCATTTTCTTTCTTCTTCTGTTGCGTCATTGATCATGCGATACAGCGGAACACCATGCTTTTCGACATAGTTGAATAGAACCAGCGTATTGCCCTTTAGGCTCAACACAAGATTCTTGATGAATTTGTTGCGAGCTTCACAGGAAACAAGATAATCAATCTCCTCCTGATACTTTATATCAGACGGAACTCTCTCTTGATGCTTCAACACGATAGCCTTGACCATAAAGTCAGCCAGCACCTTCTTTTCAATCAAGTCTTTAGTTTGTGTCACCTTTCGGACACTGCCTAATAATCCCTCAATCACCAGCTTGTTTGTTAGCGTACCATCCAATGTACCTGTGGTTCCAAATCGGTAGGGCGTGTCAGTCATCTTGGTCATGATGTTAGTTAGCGACTTTGCTTTCACACCATGACACTCATCCACAATCACCGTACCAAACTGTCCAAAGAATGCTTTAGGCATTTTGTATAGAGACTGCCATGTAGAAATGACAATTGGCTTGTCTGTTTCCTTTGATCGCCCCGACATAATTTCGTGTGTATATGTGTCAGAGTCAAAGCCATAGTCTGCAAAGTCTTTTTTCATCTGTGCAACAAGTGATGTGGATGGAACAATGATCAGATGCTTTCGATCATGCTTCTGCATGTACCATCGAATCAGAAGATAGATGATAAAACTCTTGCCTGAACCTGTTGGTGACAACAATAACATTCGTCGCTTGCGAACAGCAGAAACAAATGCTTCCATTTGGTAGTCTCTTGGTTCAAAGGGAATCCCTAGTGTAGAGATAAACTTTTCGGCTTCATTGACTGAGAAGTTCTCGTCTGCGTCTCCATCATAATTTAGTACATACCCTCGCTCCTGACAGAAGCGTCGAATATGATCAATTAATCCAACATAGATTGTGTGGTCTTTATAATTGAGTAGTCGAATCTTTCCGTCCCATGCACCCATCTTGTACGACGGATGAAACTTGGCAGACGGAACGTCAAACGTAAAATAGTCTGACATTTCACGGATGACATACGGCTCAGAACTGATCCATAGATACACATCATCTTTCTTGCTGACCACCACCGCTTCCATGTTAGCTTGCACCACCCAAGAACTTGCGCCACTCGATCGCATTCTTGATATGCTGTGATCGCCACTTGATGTTATCAACGATTGAAACAAGAAGTTGAACCTTCTCGTTTTGGTCTGCAATTTGTATCAAGTGTTTCACGACCATAGAGTCTCCATCAATATACTTTGGCACATCCGATTTAAGAATGCGAATATCCAACGGCTCCCATCCACGTTCATCAAGATCTTCTTGACTCATGCGACCACTGTAGTAATCCAGTTTATCGCGGTTCAGAATCTTGTGGGACTCTCTCATCTTTTGTAATTGCCGTCTCTCCTCGGTCAACAGTCTAACATATTTAGAGTGTAGATTTGGAATCTTCAGACTCTCCTCATCTAGAGCAACATCGTCAATTTTGCTGTCCTTGCTCCACATCTCATAAATATCATTAATATCGGTCATTTCAATAAGATGGTTCATAGTTAAATAAAATCTCCACTATTGTTCAAAATGAAACCCCGGAAACATCTCTGGAGTTACCCCATATTATAGCTCCCCAAAGGGTTTTGTCAAGACCTAAGTGGAAACTCTTTCGTAAGAATATGAAAGATATCTAAAACTTGCCGTCGCTTTGATGCCATCAACATCAGCGGAAGCAGAATCAAAGGCAACTTCACCAAGACTTATCGGGAAAAGATCCTTGAACAAGATTCTGTAGTTTGGTTGCATGTTGGAGTTCAATATACTGAGCGTAGCATCTGAATATATTTGATTTGCTTTTTGATCTTTATATTCATCATAGTTATTGGGAAAACCAATACCAGTAATCCAATCAAAAAGCTCCCTCCAGTTATTTAAATCTTCATCTACGATAAATGTGATTTCTAGTGGATCGAATGTCACATCGTTACCGGGAACCTGCGTGGGTTGCAATGGTGTTGGAAAGTTAACCTCACCCAAAGATAGACCCGGAAGAGCAGCAGAAGTTAGATACCACGTTGTATTTGGAAGATACTCGATTATAAATCGAAACCCAACAGGAGAAAGTAGATTGATATTGCTTGGTTGGTTGAATACTTTTTCTGGCATGACATACCTCCTTTGTATATTTAGGAGAAGCACAAAAAGAAATCGGGGAGTACCCCAAAAGGATACTCCCCGATATTCTTACGGTCCAGTTACGTTAAGTATTAGACACCGAAGAGGTTATTAACCACGATACCTCGGTAATACTTGTTGTTGATAATGTCTGTTCGTGTACCAGACGCAACTTGGAACCTTGGACGAGTGTCAGTCGCGAAAGGATTCGTTCCAACACCGTAGCGTGTCTTGAATCCGATCTTGGGCTGGAAGGTGTTCTCGCCAATCGCACGAACCATCTGGAGAGGAACGTATGGGCAGTAGAACATACCCGCATCAAATGGGCTAGTACCCTTATATCCAACAACGATAAAGTCTGAATCCTCGTGGACGTAGGGGTCAATATAGACCTTGATGCCAGCACCCATTGTACCAGCGAATGTTGATCCAGTGTCATCTACTGTAAGAGCAGCGGTTGGATCAAGGACACCAGCAGTAGCAAAGGCAGAAGCAACATCTGAGGAACAGATGATGAAGTTACCCTTACCTCGACGGGTCTGCTTGGCGATTGTGTTCGCCTCTGTCTCCACCTTGAAGACGAGGGACTTGAATCGCTCAACCATCCATCGACCGTCAAGACCACCACCGACACCAGCACCACCAGCGTTCGCGTAAGCACCACGCGCATCCACTGTACCAGCGAATGTTGAGGTAGCGTACACCGAGCGAACGATGTCGCGGTTGATTTCAGCGTTGATCTCTGTGGTGAGAATGTTGGCAAGCTCAGTCTCAGCGTCAAGACCATGAATCGCCTTGAGATCCTGAGCAAGCTCAACACTGTACTCAGCCTTGAGAGCGCGAGTACGAGCAGTAACCGAAGTCTTGTCGATCTTGAATGTCATGCTTGGAATAGCATTGCTATCAGCATCGCCAAACGCCTCGCCAGTCGCAGTCGTAGCACCAATTCCATTAAGGAGATCAGCATTGTTAACAACGGCACGAAGGAATGTGTTAGCACCATTCGAGTCGGAGGTTAGACCACCACCGGGACCACCAGCAGCAGAGAAGGCAGCGTTCGCTTCGTTAACGAAAGCATTTGCACTAATGTCATTTCCACCGTTGTCTGTACCAAGCTGTGGTCGTAGAGCAAAGATTAGACCAGTTGGTCCACTCATGGGCTGAACACCCATGATATCGAACGCGATCAAGTTTGGCGCGGTTCGACGGACAAGACTGATAAGGACCGGATCAAAGTTTGAAACGTCCGCAGTTGATGTTTCAGGAGCCGCCTCACCGAGAAGTGACGCTGATCCTGTACCGTGCATTGATGCCTGCTCGCGGAGACTAGTCTCCTGAGCCTCAAGCATGTGAGCGGTGACTACCTTGCGATAATGTTCCTTGATCGGGGGTAGGTCCGAGTGATCAAGTACGGGTTGCCACTTGTTGATTAATTCTTCGTTCAACATTTGTGTATTCTCC
>Ga0208919_1002132_pt1 | contig 10601 bp, 16 predicted proteins | sample 4_EtaG_FD_184076 | JGI IMG/M metagenome (GOLD analysis project Ga0208919, IMG submission 184076) | Marine viral communities from the Subarctic Pacific Ocean - 4_ETSP_OMZ_AT15127 metaG (SPAdes) (version 3) | ecosystem: Environmental > Aquatic > Marine > Oceanic | place: Pacific Ocean | collected... | reverse complement strand
GTGTAGTACTCAAGAATTAATTGATCAAACATTAGATTTTCTTTAATCCAATCACTAACTTCATTGTTATCAACAGAAAAGATTTCAAAATCCGCCGCCTGCCCCTTGCAATGTTGTGATTTTTCCGAGCTGCCTATTTTACGCGACAAAATTTCATTACGATAGCCGCTGGAAATGGTTACTACCTTGTTAAAATGGTCTCTAATGGGCTGTAGGACCCTCTCACAGAGCAATCTTAGGTTTTCCGTCTCTGCTTCCGAGGGGTTATTATCTAGCCCCATTCGTTCTGCTGTTTGAGATTTAGTTAGTTCTGCTAGACTGAAGTTCTTTGATAATTTCATTTTTGTCTCCTTTTCTACTATATAATTTTTTACTATTAATAATAGTTTGTTTAAATATCTTGTTTTTTAATGATTTTGCAATTGGATTCCTTTTATTCAAGGATGAGTTTTTTGATTGAGAGTGAGCCATCTATGTTTTCCTCCAGTTCCGCTTTGGATTTTATACATTTATATTGAATAGATTTTCCTTTAGATGTTCTTTCTGCCACACGTTTACCTTTGAGGCATTCGCTTAAAGTAGGTTGAATTCTATGTTCTTTAATCTCGTGGTTAATTATCATAAGTAGGGCAAAAATTGTCTCTATCATTTTACGTATCCATTTTGTACTTTTAAAGTTCTATGTTCTTCTTGAACTTTTTCAAGAGTTGTTTGTAGCTTTTCTAGTTGTTTTTGTAAGAACTCAATATTAACTTTATTGTGCATACCTTCTTCGATTTGCTTTTGTATTTGTTCTATTTGACCTGACATGTGTTCTATTAACATAAATTGTTCGGAATCTGCCGGAAGCGATCCTAATTCTCCACGAGGCCACTTGATTCTAAATTCATTATTTTTTTCTATATCACCAGAAAGTCTTTCTTGTACTTGTTCTAAATCTTTTTCTAAAAGTGTGCCTTTAGTTTCTAAATTATTTAATCGTTCTACAACTCCAAAATAAGACCAAACACCTAAACCAACTGCTGCCACAATGGACAGTAGATTACGCATAGGCATACTTATGGCTGTGTTATCTGATATTTTCATTTACTATTCCATCTCCAGGTTTGTGTAATAAACTTCTTTTCCTGAAGTTTACTATTTTTGGAATCTGTGTCGGTTGTACCATATTCTATTTTTGTCTCATGTGGAACCATATTATGACTACATCCAACTAAAAGAACCAGAACCAACGCTAGGCCAATTATCAAAGCCTGTGCCACTATTTCAGTTGTTCTTTTTCTTTTTCTTGCGATTTTTCTTAATCTTAAGAGTTTTAACGTCCTGTATTTCATTTTCAATACCTGATACCTTTTCTTTAAGAACTGCTACATCTGATTTAAGACCCACTGTAGTTGTAAGAGACCAACCAGAAAGAGCAATTAAAATTGCTAGAAGCACTGTTATTAATTTATCATTCATTTTTTTCTTTTTCTTCCCATATAACATTCGGAGGGCTCATAGTTCCATTTTTTTCCATGATGTCCTCTTAGATCAGCATAAAACATTCTTAGTTTTACAATCCATTTTTTTATGGGTTTAGGCATCTATTGACACCCCTCACACTCTCCTGTCTCATCAATAATAAGACCTTTTGGTTCATCTTTTACTTCTCTACATTTACAATTTTCACAGGTGCATACTCCATATATGTCCGCATGAAGTTTGCCATCACAGTGACAATCACAATTACAGTTCTTACATTTCTTGGTCACTTAGCGGCCTCTACACAAATAGGACAAGATTTTTTAAATCTTGAATGTGTGTTGCATTGAATTTTTTTAGATTCAATAATAACTTCTTTTATTTCTTTTTCCAATATAAGTGGTTTTTCAACTACACCAAATATTTTAGCAAATAAATTTTTAATCCATTTAATCATTTTTCTTTTCCTTAATATCATAGAAGAATCTATCCGAATCTTCTGTTCTCCATTTACTTTTATCTTCTACATTCCAATCTGAAGTTTGTACTTTCCAATCCCATGGAACCTCATCCTTTACTGTAAACGAAGGAATATTCCATATGATTCGATTGTTTGGTTGAGCTGCATAGTTGCCATTTTCTAACGCAAGTATGTGTGCGCACTTGTGTTCGTGCGATATTTCAGAATGATCTGTGTCTACTATATTACTCTCTGGATGGGCCCAGTCAACAGTAAATAAATATTTTCCGTCGTGCCATTTCTTGTCTTTTCCCCAGTATTTGCCTGATTGTGCGTCTAAGATATCGAAAGAAGTGACAGTAGGATAATAACTAAAACAATTCCATAACTGAAGTTCATCCAACCTACATTTAGGAACTTCTTCTGATTTGAATCCTTGTTGAATAAAGGCTGAAATAGGGAGACGATAGAACACCGCACCGTTCTCCATAATAGCATGAAAGAGCACAGGACGTCCTGTAATAGATGCCAACCCAAATATAATACAGTCTTCAACTTCTCCATGATGCTCTTTAAGATCATAAAGATATTCTCTCCTGATCTGCGCATAAGTCGCAGGTGTATTGACATTCAAGTAAGCCATTTAACATGACTTACTTTGTAATTAGTTCGTAAATTATGATAACAGCAACTATAACTATAATTGTAGCTTTTTTATTATTTATTGCTAAGTTCCATATTCTTTTAGCTTCTTGTTTTACTTTTTCCATAGTTTTCTCCTCTTTTATTTTATTATACCCCAATTGGGGCCAGATTCATAGTCTACTTTATTAGGAATTTCAAGAGAAACAGCGTCTTCCATGATATTTATTATTTTTTCTGCATGTTCTTTTGACTTGACTGATATATCTAATTCATCATGTACTTGTACATGTGGTATAATTCCTTCTTTATATAATTCTAACATTGCTTTCTTTGTCATATCAGCTGCGCTTCCTTGTATTAATTTATTTAAAGCTTTGTAAGTATATGCTCTCTTGATCCCTGGTCCGTGTTCCGTGAGCGCTGCATCGTGTGGCAATGCTTTATGAATCCCGAACTGATTTGGTTCCCATAAATGGAAGCGACAAAGTCGACCAAGTAAAGTTCTAATTCGACCACGATCCTGGGCACGTTGCATAACATTATCCATCAATTGTTTAACGAATGGAACTTTATTATGATACTGTCTAAATAAATCTTCAGCCTTATCTTTAGATACACCTAATTCAGCTTGTAATTTATTTTTACCCATACCATAGAACAGACCAAGGTTTATAGTCTTGGCCTGTGATCTAGGTATCTCTGCCATGTCTGCGACGATAGTATGAAAATCTGCATTACCTCCCTTATATGATTCCAATACTTCGTCCACTCCATAGAGATTCTGTAAAGTTGCATAATGTACTACCAGCCTAGGCTCTTGCTGAGAATAGTCAAAACAACCCCATGTATGGCCTTCTTCGGGTATAAATAATGACCTAATAGCTGGTCCGAGTTCCTTGTTCCGTGCTGGTATTTGCTGTAAATTTGGGTTTGAATAAGAAAATCTTCCAGTGACCGTTCCTCCATTATCTCCTCTTAATTGATTAATTTCAGCATGAATTCTTCCTTTATGGTTATGTTTAATTATGGTATCAATAAACGTGGTATGGGCCTTATTTATTTCTCTGGCTCGGGCTATTCGTTTTACCAGTGGGTGGGGGTGATTCTGTAAAAAGTTTTTTGTAAAAGATGGAGAATTTGTTTTTTCAGTGCGGTCAAATGGTAGGTCAAGTTTTTGAAAAACTTGCGCGATGGAACGTGCTGCCCATATTTGAACATCTATTGACGTTTCTTTTTTTACTGATAATAAGCATTCTTTTTCTTCTTCTAGTAGTTTGCCTTTTAATTGGTGGGCTGCTTCAATATCTACACGAACTCCTAAAAAACGCATATCAACTAAGCAAGGGAAAAGTTCTATCTCTAATTCGAAAATAGAATTTAAATCTTGGTGTAAAATTTCTTTCTTAAGTTCTTGCCAAAGTTGTAACGTTATCTCGGCATCTTTTTCTGCATATGCGCCGACATAAATGGCAGGTAGTTTATACATTTCTGCCTTGGCGTCAACCCCCCAATCACGTGCGGCTGCATATAAATCTGTTTCATTTTTTCCTTTTCCAGTGTATCTTTTACTGCAGTTGTTTAAGTCATAACGCATTTGATTTTCATCAACCAAAGCCGAGGCTATCATTGTGTCGACTATTTTACCGTTAATACTTAAACCTAATGCTCTGATCCAACAAACGTCATACATGGCGTTGTGGAAAATTTTTGTTGATGGTGTACTTAGTACATTTTGAAACCATTTCAAGACTTTTTTACGATCCATGTTACCACCACCTTCATGTGCAATTGGATAATAACCAGACCAATCTGTAACAGCGACAGCTATTCCAACAACTTCTCCTACACCAACCACCGCACCAGATCCCATTCTAATATTTAAATTTGGATCTTTGGTCTCTAGGTCAATTGCTATCTCATCATATTTAGATAGATCTGGAAAGTCTTCTGGTGGCAGCCATTCTGTTTGTGGTTTAAATAGTGGTACTTGTATCATTTTGTTCCTTTGGTTTGTTTTTATCTGGATAATCACGATCAATTGCCATTTGACAATAATGAATTGCTTTCTCCAAATCTTGTTTCTGTCCCTTTTGCTTATGACGACATAAATATTTAATCGCGTTTCCTTCTGCAAAGGGCAAATTATTTTTATTTATAAATTCTGATGGTTGAATAACCATGGAAGAATAATGAGATCCTCCTACTTGTCGTTTATATACTTTACTCATAAATTCTCCATAGGGTATGCCTTTTCATAATCATTAGGTCTTATAATATGTAAATTTTCTTTGGTTCTTGTTGCACCCACATAAAATAATCTCGTTTCATCATCTGGGTTTTTTAAATATGATTTATTTGTATTGTGAGTAAGATCGGTTAATAAAACTACATTATTTCTTTCACCACCTTTTACACTGTGTATAGTAGATAATTGAATTCTTGGTTTATTTTTTAAGTTTTCACCATTTCTTCTCATACTTCTTATATAATTCTTTCTTCTAAAACCTAGATCATCAAACGCTTTATACCAAACGGTATCTGTTTTTAATCCATAATCTTTTTTAAGAGTAGAAATATCTTGGAGACCTTCTTTAGTCATACCTTTTAATTTTATTTTTTCCGCATGATTTGAACTCATAAAACTATATATTCTTTCGATTTGTTTATAGTTTAATGGTTGTCCTTTTCTCCCTGCTTCCCATTCTGCTGCAGCTTCTGCCGCATCTTTTTCTGGAAGTTTTTTAAATCTATTTTCAAAATACCAGCCTCTTTCTTTCATTTCTTCTTCTACATCTTCTAACATATGTCTTGTTCTAGTTAATATTAGCCATTCTCCAGAAGACATATTTAAACCTTTAATATCATCATGAAAATTTAATGAACCTTGATAATCTCTTGGGCCCCATTCTTTATACCTTCTTTTAGAAACACGTTTAATTATTCCTAAAGCAAAGTCATGAATCGCTCTAGGTATTCTTCTTGATTGAGTTAAATTTAATAATTTTCCTGTTTGTGTTATAAAAGAATCTACATCTGCTCCAGCCCATCTAAAAATAGCCTGGTCATCATCACCTGCGATAAAAGTGTCTTCTGTTTTATTCCAAATAGTTTTAGCCATATCCCATTGCATTAATGATAAATCTTGTGCTTCATCAATAAATACAACATCAAATTTTGGTGTTTTATCTGATTTATTAAAATCTAAAATCATATCGTTGTAATCAATTAAATTATGAAGTTTTTTGTAGTCTTTTATTTTCTGCTCTAAGTGAACAAGAGTATCATAATCAACTTCTGTATTATGTTCTCCTAATTTTATTTGTTGTTCTAATGTAATATTTCTAAGTTTAGCTAAATGAATTAATCGAAGATAATCACTCTTAGTTGTAAATATACCTGTTTCTTCTTCATCGTATTCATTATAATCTAGAAATAAATTTAATTTTCTACCTAAATCTTCATAATGTCTTTTTTGCATAACTTGATCTTTATTAATTCCAAGTTTTCTAAAAGCCAATGAGTGTAGAGTTCTAAAATAAGGAAGATCATCTTCTGTATAATTAAACTTATCCATTGCTCTTGCTTTAGCTTCATTTGCAGCTTTTTTAGTAAAAGCAAAATAACCTATTTTATCTGGATCTGTATTCTTTAAATATTTCTCAACTTGCTCTAATAAAGTATGGGTCTTTCCTGTACCTGGTGGTCCTAATACTATTGTTTTCATGTTAAAATCTTCTATTTTTCTTCGCTATTTCAAAAATTTCTTTTTTATCAATTTTTTTCCATCCTTTTGAGTTTTCTGATCTGGTAACAAAACGCAAATTGCTTAATCTATAATTCCAAGGTTTATTATCAATATGATCTACTACGGTGCTATTATGGCATGGATCTAAATTTCCAGGATCTAAAAAAGCTCTCGCAATTATTTTATGAATACAAATTATTTTTTGTTCATTAACTGGTTTTCCATCTCTCTGCCTTGTAGAATTTTTTGACAATAGTACATATGGATAAGAGATTCGGTCTCTTATTACTATAGATATAACTTTTTTCTTTCCCGTTTTGTAATTTCTATCCTCTATAAATGGATAATCTTTAGTGTTTAAACGTTTATCAAAATCAGCATAGGGGTGTTTTCCACCAGTTGGATAAATAAAATATCTATCCTTTTTAATATCATCTTCCGGCAAAAGTGTTGAAACATCAACTGGTTTATCGGTAATATAAACATTATTTACATGTGTTTCTGTTTCAAACAATGATAGTTGATCTCGTATCATAGTGTTAAAAATATCCACATGGCTGTTAGTATTGTTAAAAATAATAAATCTCTCATTACCCAATTCTCCTAAAAAAATTTCTCCATATAGCTGATCTAATAATCGAAACTACAGTGAATATTAATGCTATTCCTAAACTATCTAAAATAGTTGGATACAGCCCAAAGAATGGAAAAATTAACAACTGGATGGCGATGGCTAAAATTAGGCCGCTACCTACATCAATACAACTTTCTATAAAACACCTTAACTTCATTAAAATGGTGCCTCTTCTTTTAATTTCTTTTTATCAAATTTATCTTCTGGTTTATCTTTTTCATAAGCCTCAACCATCATTACACTTGGACGTTTTTTACTAATGTAAATTCTTGCTTCTGCACAACCACAATGCTCTTTTAACATTTGTTGTGTGACTTGATAGTCTTCTTTCCATTTCTTTTTAACTAAATGTCCATGGAAGAATCGATGAAATATAAAAACATGTTTATCATCTTCAGTATAAACAGCTCCGTTTAAAATATCTTTTTTAACAACTGATCCAATTGATCGTTGTATACAATAATCTTCTAAATGATTTTTTAATTGATCTATTTTTGATGATCCAATAGGAGCCGCTACTTCTTCAACTCCTTGTAATAATAAGTCTGTGTATTTTTCAAATTCTTTTATCGTAATTCTAAGTGGTTTTTTATTTGTTTGTTTTGCAACAGTTCTTCTAAATAATCTTTGTTCCATTATATAATCTATACTATCTAATTTTACTCTATCTCCGTCGACATTAACCCAATAGTAAGGCTCATCTAACATAACTTTTTGTAGATCGGATAACACAGGAAATACTGAATCTCCACCCACACCAAATTGTCTAGTTCTACACAATTTTTTATCACAATGATTACACATTGGATCTTCATTACATTTAAACCCTAAATCTTTTCCATCATTAAATTTTATTTTCCCTTGTATAATTCTATCATCTAAAGGACCTTCTGGATGTTTATTAAAGTATTTATAATTAAAAGCATTTATTTTCCCTTGCCAATTTTCTGGCCACTTTCTTTTTGCATATTGTATATATTGATAAACAATTCTATCTCTTCCATCTTTGATTTCTGATTGTGTTATTGATTCTAGACATGGAGGCCCGTCAGAAAATTCTGATTCGGGCCTCTCTACTTTTATAAGACCAACATCTAGTTGTTTTACATTATTATAGATCTTATAAAATTCTTCTAAACTTGCTGCTGTGCCATCTTCTTTAAATGCATATCTTGTTGTATCGTCTCCATTAAAATATGGTAAATTTAAAAAGTTTCCTGTATCATCTTTTGATTTTAATTCTATTTGTTTTGGAAAAATTTCTGATCCACCATAACCTAACACTGCACTAATAGATAAAAGCTTATCTCTAACTAATTTTGCTTCAACTGGAACTGCTGTAAATAAAAATATATGCGCGCCCCCACTTTTGGATCTAAAAACTATTAATGGTAATTTTAATAATTTAATTTTATTAATTAATTTTAAATGATCGAAACCTGCATAAGAATCTACATCTATACAACCCCATTGACATTTATTTTCATCTGTAATTGGAATAATTCCAAGACTTGGTTCAATGCCTTGTAAATGATTGCTCCATAATTCATCTGTAACTGGCTCTCTTTGAACAAATGATCTACCTTTTATTTTTTGTCCATCAGCACTTTTCTTATCCACATAAGTGACACCACGTGCACGCTCTAATCCTTGAAATATATTTTTAAATCTTTCTATCATATTTTGTCTTGGGCGCTTCCACGCTTGCTTCCACGCCCAATCCTAGGAATCTAACTTACGTTAGATGATTAATATGGGGAATCCGTTTTAGATTCATCAGATCCATGTTTAACTTTTACTAAACCTTTGCTATTTTTTTCAGCAAAATTTTTAGCAATTTGATAAACACCTTTATCTGAAACTGGTCCAACTTTAGACACATCCCATCCAAACCATGTTCCTTTGTCATTAGACATTTGAACAGTTTTTAGATTATAAATGTGGCTATATGTTGGCGGTGTGAACATGCCATTCTTACCTTGAAGTTTAAGACCCATCATAATTGAATTCCATTTTCTACTAATTTTTAATTGAGTAGCTTTCATAGAAATCAAAGCTGTTGATGGACTTTTACCCATAAGAATTACAAAGTGATTAGCCGTATTTTCCAGATAATTACCATTTGGTAATCTATCCTTCCAAGATTTATCGCGAGTAGTTGTACTCACAATATCGCTATCTGCACTATGTATTGCAACAGGAGCACCACTGCTAGTAGTACCTCTATCCTGCCATTCGACATATTGTCTTTCATAATGGACTGGTATAACATTTATACCTTTTGCCCCATCATGAAGTTCCTTAGTCACACTATTAACAATCATTCCAGGTTCTGCACCATTAATAAACTTAGAATTTTGTTTATTAACTTCAGGAGATAATTGTCCCAAAACTTTCAGAAATGGTAACGCAAGATCTTCTTGTGTTATATTCTGAGAGCCCGCATTTGCGTCAGCTTCGAAAAGATTCGTAGCCAAAGCACCTGCTTCTTCTTTTTTTTGTACTTGGTTCATGTTTATTGTTTCCTTTTTATTGTTGTTTTATTTCCAACAAATATGTTGAAAAGTTCCGTTGGCATGTCTTTACCTGCCTCAATACGCTCACGGACTAACGCTTTAAGAGTCATGGGCTCAACCTTCAACTTTTGTGTCGGTTGAAACCCACGCTCCTGTGCAAGAGCAGCATAATCAGCTGCCTTGTTATCTTCGTTGCGACCAAAAGACACGGATATCTCGTTTTTGATTATATCTCCTAGTCCATTGTTACGAAGCCAGTTAAAAGCCGTCTCTTTATTTGCTATAGTTATATTAGCACTATAATGCGGCTTAACATCTACTGAAGATCCATCTACAAGTTTAAGGTGGGACAAACCCATCTCAGACATCATAGTTGGAATTACCTCTCCAGATAAATGCTCTAATTCTTTTTTTGTTTTTTTTATATTTTCTTCTTGTTGATCAAATTTAGTTTGTAAAGATTCTAATCTTTCAACTTGATCTGCCAGTGATTGAATGTTTTCAGTTTTATGTAAAACATTCTCCTGGTCTTTTTCAAAATCAATCATTAATTTCTCCTTTCTCGTATAAGTTAATTTCAATAGGATAGTATTTTCTTTCTTGTTTATCCCATTTTAATAGATTGTATTTTCCATTTGTAATATCAGACACAATTGAACAGGCCACACCTATTATTGCAGGATCACCTGTCAATAGTAAATAATCTTCTATGGTAAAATCCTTTAATGCTTTTCTTAATTTAAAAATTAAAGGACCCGGTGAAAAAATTATTTGTGAAAGTTCTGGTAAAAGAAATTTAAATTTCCCATAATGGGAAGCCCCTATAATATTTATTTTAGGCTTACCAACTGAAGTTCCAGCGATTTCCTGGATAACATAAACTGTGGAATCTACTTTTTTTTCCGTAGGAGCAGCTCCACATTTAATGCTACTAAAAATATCTTGCGATTGTGTCTTTCTCATTGACATTATATATAATCTATCCTATATACTATGTCAATAGAAAGAAAAAATAAATTATATGAAATATAAATTTAAGACAAAACCATATGCGCATCAAATGACCGCATTAGAAAAGTCATGGAATAAAGAGACCTATGCCTATTTTATGGAAATGGGTACAGGTAAAACTAAAGT
>Ga0208919_1002130_pt1 | contig 10608 bp, 12 predicted proteins | sample 4_EtaG_FD_184076 | JGI IMG/M metagenome (GOLD analysis project Ga0208919, IMG submission 184076) | Marine viral communities from the Subarctic Pacific Ocean - 4_ETSP_OMZ_AT15127 metaG (SPAdes) (version 3) | ecosystem: Environmental > Aquatic > Marine > Oceanic | place: Pacific Ocean | collected... | reverse complement strand
TTTTTCTTTAACATTTCCATCTCCTTCTTGCCTGACGTAGACGTGAGTTTGGATCTTTTGCTGCTTTAGGGAATTTCTTCATTTGTCCTAGTGATCTTGCACAGAAAGATTTTCTGCGTTTAGCAGCTTTTGATCCTGGCTTCACTTTTCCAGTCACGGCTGTTTTTAGTTTTGAGCCAGGGTTTAATCTTCTATAGGCTTTGACCCCAGCTCGAGTCATGCCTGCTCCAGCCTTTGTAGGCCTGAAGTTCTTTTTGTTTCTTGCTGGCATAGTGCCTTTTGAATATAGTTGTCTTGGCATTTGACTTCTAGATATCATGGCATCACCTTCCTTCCATAGTATTTAACTGAACTAGGATTAGAAACTTTTACCCCTCCTAAATTTCCTTGAATGAAACTACCTCTATAATTTTTTTGAGCTTGTCTCATCATATCATTCATTCTAGGGTTTCTTCTATCGCTTGTTGGTGACATTGATCCACCAAATCTAGCATTTTTTCTTTTTGCAATTGTTTTTACGTTTGTGGGTTTAGGTCCCACATTGGCAGCTGCCCGTTTCCTGGCAACGGCAGATCTTCTTTGACCCTCTGTCATTGATCTTGCTTTCGCTAGAGGTACACATTTTGGATACTTCCTCTTCGCATCTTTCTTTTGTTTTGAACGGCCACATTTTGCAAACGATCCATCTTTTCGTTTGCTCCCAATATCGACCCAGTTTTGTTTGAACCATGTCTTTAAACCTTCTTTAGCCATTACGAATTTTTTCCGATAGCTTCTCTGTTCATCCCTTTAGTACAAAGGCCACCGCCTCTTAGTCCTTGTCTTCTTAATTTCTCAGTAGCTGCCATTAAACCACCACCTCTAGCTTTAGTTTTACCAGATCCTTTTCTACCTGTAACTACATCCCCAAAAGTTATTCTATTTCTTGGTGGAGCTAAAGCAGCTAATTTTTTTTCTTTTGGTGTTGTAGGAATTTTACCTGCAGAACTACCTTTATTAAAACCAACTCTGCCGCCAGAAGCTTTGCTAGGTTTAGGTCCTCTGAAGTCTTTTCTTTTTACTCCAGATGGATCTTTAATTTTACCCGCACAAATCTTGCTAGCGTATGCGTTAGCATATGCTGAGGGATAAACTTTAAATTTTCTCTTCGCTGCTGCTTTTCCTCTTGGACAAAGTTTAGTCATTATGATCTCGCTGTTTGTTTTGCTCGTTTAAAGTCAGATGCTTTTGGTGCACCCTTTGCACCTTTTTTTCTCATTTTACCTCCACGCTTTCTTTTAGCGTGAATGTTTGCATACAAACCTTTACCAGCCATTACTTATCTTTTTTCATTTTGGCTTTTTTCTTTTTAGCCATAACGAATTTTTTAAGCTGTGGTGGAACAGAACCTTTTTTTAATTTAGCTCTTGGTCTTATACCATAGTCATTTCTCATTATTTTTTTCCTCCGTTTCTAAATACTTGTGTACCCTTTATACCAAAAATTGACGCAACTACAAGTATCCATAAGTTAGTAAACCAAGATGGTAGAGATTGAAAATATTCAAAGAATAATTTTACCTTTTCCATCGCTGCTGGATCGTCTGACATTACTGCCCACATTAACACAATGATGGGGGCCGAAATAATTACGAGTACAAATTCGTCCTTATAGTCGTTTTGCCTCGCTTCCAGTAATTTGCCCTGGTAAGCCTCCTCACCTCGAGCCATTTTCTCGGCATGCATGAGTTGAGCATCGGACATAGCCATTTTCGTCTTCTGACGATTGGCATATATCTTACTGCCAGCTTGCAAAGCAATTTTTGCTAAACTGAACCAAGCCATTAGTACGCCTTTGATTTTCTTCTTTTGTCTGGTCTCACAGCACCTTGACCTTGCACATCTAAATCAGGCTTTCCTGTGCCGATATAGTTAAATGCTTTGTCAGCTGTTGTTTTAGATCTTGGATCTATCTCAACGCTTTGCTCTGGAACTGTTCCAACTTTTATTTTATCAAGTTTTTGCATTTTTACTCCTTGTTTTTTTCTTTTCTACACCTTTTATCACGCCTTTGTTCTTAGACGCATAAAAAACTGTCTCTCCCTTCTTTTTTCCATACTGTTTACGCATGGATTTCATTATTTTCTTACCTTTTTCGTTCAGTGGCATTAATCTTCTACCTTAATAGCAGTTATACCTTGATTTCCACTCTTTGCAAGGCTTACTCCAGCCCTTAATTTAGCTAAATTTTCGTTTTGATCCATTTTATCCTCTGCTAACTGTCTAGATTGCATTAATTTTGCTCTATCTAAGTCAATTCTTTGCTCTCCTTCGTCTTTTTTACGTTGATTTTCCATTGCACGTAGGTCAACTTCTCTAGCTTTTAGTTTTAGTAGTGGATCAGAGTCAAATTGTGACGTAATTCTCTTTTCTTCTTCCATAAAATCACCTGTTAGTTCTGCAATCAGCACTGCTTTCCTTGCTTCCATGTCCATAGATATCTTTTGTAGCTGTGCTTGCACTTGTGGGTTCTGTTGTGCCATCTGTTGCATTATAGGAATTTGTTGAATCGTGTCTGCAAACTCTAATTCTATCTGTTCTTGTGCCATTAAACTAATATGCTCAAGAATATTTTTTTCTAAAGCAGCCATAATTGGTGGATTGTTTCTAACCATATTAGTTGCCATAAAATTTAGGTGAGCGGTAATGTGTGCTCTGTGGTCTTGACCACGAAATGCTTGAAAATTTTTCATACCTAACGCATCAATGTGCTCTAACGCTGGATCTTTTGGTGCAACGGGTGCAGGTGGTGGTAAAATTTTATCAATATCTTTAATAGCAAGTGCCTCGTACATTTTTCTATATGCATTGTATAGATTGTGAATTTTTGGATTAGATGTTGCAAGTTGTAATTCTGTTTGTGCAATTGTAATTCTTTGAGACATAGAAAATATATTTGGATCTGCAACAGGTAGTATGTCCACTCTGTCATCAAAATCCATCTGTTTAACTTCTCTTGAACCACCCACCACATCAAAAGGATACACTGGTGGTAAATACATTTTAAATATTTTTGCAAGTAATCTAAACTCAGATCTCATAGATGTGTACAGTCTTTTGTGTATCGCAGACATAACACGTGATCCTCTTTCAAGAAGAGCAACTGTTGTTCCTACTGCAGCCCCTTGATTACCATCACCAACTTGCATATCAGCGATAGCTGCAAATCTTTGACCTGCTTGCACTACTACACCCATTAAAGTTAAAAGTGTTGCAGATGGTTCTTTGTATGGCAACATCATAAATGAATCTCTAATGTTACCACCTGGTGCATCTACATCTTTAAACTCACCTGGTTGTATTGGTGCTGCTTCGTCTCTAACTCTTACACCTCTTTGTTTAAATCCTGCTGGCAAGTTTGAAAGTGTGCCTGCATCCAACAATTGACGGAGAGCGACCGTTGCCGTTCGACTCAATCCGCCAATCATATGGATCAATCCAAATCCGTAGAATCCTAGTCCTGGCAGAAATTTAAAGTGGACAAAGTAAGGTATTCTATTTTTTCTTGGATCGTCAGGATTAAAGTTCCTTCTAATAGAAAGAACTTTTCGCGAACCTTCTTCTACAGTTACAATGTATGGGAGCTTGATTCCTGTAAAATCTCCATTCGCGTCCTTATCTTCAAAACCTTCTAAATCTAAATTTATATGACACTCTAACAAAGTATAAACTGGTTCTTGTCTACCAGTTTTTTTAGTGCCTTCTAATTCTCTTTCTTTTGCCTCAACTTCGTCTTTCATCATAGATGGTGCTCCTAACTCTATGTCAGAATAAAAACCACCTACTTGTTGTTTTCTTAAATCGTTTTCAGACATTTTTAAAACGTGTATGATGGCTTCCGCATCATCTAAAGATGTTGCAGAGTATGGCACAATTAAATCATCAGCTGGTACAAATTTAGATACAGCTCTGCCTAATAAATCATCGTAGTAAACTTTTTTAAATGTAGATCCTGCCAATGGTAAGTGAAATAACATTTGATCAAACTCTGGCTCGTACTCAGCCATTTTTTCCATAAGCTCATAGTTCATATATTCTTTTACTCTTTGTGCTTGTGATTCTTTTTGTGGATCACTGTTACCAACAATCTGAGTTCTTATCGGTCCTTCTGAAGGTAAGAGTTCTTTATAAGCTCCAGCTTGAAACTGTGTCACTGCCTCTGCAAGAACAGGGTGTGTAGCTCCTGATGCACCTTGGAAAGGCTCTGTTCTGTTTTCGTATTTAAACCCTAATAGATCAAGTCCATCGGTATAACCTTTTTCCCAATCTTTTCTAGATGCTTTGTAGTCTGTATAATTTTGAAATAATTCTAATCCAATAGGATCTAAAATATCATCTGGTAATAATTCTGCTAAATTGTCAAAGTGTTCTGGCGTGCCCTCTACATTTACTTTGCTTGGGTCAAAGTTTAATTCTACACCGCCGTCTTCTGTTGGATTTATTTCAACAGGTGTTTTAACTGCCTCTTCTTGTTTTTCTAATTCTACCTCTTGATCAGGTCCTTCTATTTTTACAGAGGTCCCTAACTCCGAAAGAGTCTTTTCAATATCTGCCATTATTTACGCTCCTTGATAGGTCTAACATTTTTAGATAAAGAAGGCAAGCCGTGTGGTGTAGGCCCTGATTTTGGTGGAGGCCCAGACTCATCACCTGCCATTTTCATAATACCTCCACCTGCTTTTTTAGGTTTAAAAGGATCAGCCTCACCAATACGACCCTCGGGTATGCTGCCTGCACCTGTTGGATAATTACTAAGTGCATCTGCATCTATACCCATTTCTAATAATTCTTCTTTTGAATATGTTTTACCATCTCTAGATAACATCTCTAATATATCATCAAGAGATTCTAAGCCAGTTTCAAAGTCCCCGTCACCACCATCTGCATCGGGTTTCATTGTAGCTTCATCATAAGTGTCTTTAACCTCTACAGGTTTACCATCTTTACCTATTATAGTTTCTTTTGGTGTGTAAGTTACTTCTTCTTTTCTAGTTATACCATCAATAGTGTCATATTCACCATCACCAATATAATAACTAGCTGAACCTTCTGTGTCTTTTGTAATTCTTATTTCACCCGTATCTAATTTTTCATAAAGAGTATAGCCGTTGTAATCGTAAACTTTTTCTCTTGCAACTGTACCTGCTTCATCGGATATATCTTTTCCTTTTTTCCTAATTAAATCTACAAAATCAAAAAAGTATCTTGGTGTGCCACCTGTCGTAACTAGTTCTGGTGTGGCTTTTACAGCTTTAGGTCCAGCTTTAAATAGGCTATCTAGCCCTAAATATTTTAGAAGAGCCATCGCTCCACCTGCTCCTGTTGCTAAAAGTATATCTCTTCTTGTTTGATCTACACCTTGTTGGGCTACTTTATTTTCTATTTTTTTGTTGACTCTATCTACAGCAGTTCCTGTTACACCAAGATCTTTAAGTTGTTTAAACAATTTAGGAAACTGTTTAAATAAAAAAAGTGGCGTTGCTGGTCCAAAAACTTCTGCTCCAAACTGTAAAAAGTCTCCCGTTATTTTTTGTGGACCTGTTCTTTCTTCTTCTGCAGCTTTTATTTGTTCGGACGATATTCCTAATAATTTTCCAATACCCCCTTCTAACACATCACGTGTAAGTTTTGGATCAATTGTTTCTCCAAACCTCTCTAATTTTCCTTCTTGACCTGTAATAATATCTCTGGCTGTTCCTGTTAATGCAAAAGGAAATCTAAATGCAATTTCTGGTATGTTAGCAGCACCTCTTGCAAATTTTTGTGCGTAGTATGGATAGGATCTTGGATCAAGAAACTGTGTATTAAATCTTTGCATCATAGTTCTATCACCTTCTTTACCAACCACATCACCTAAAAAACTATTTTCTTCGGACACCTTTTTAAAAACATTGTCATTATCAATAGATGATATTAGCTCATCAATTATTGGATTAGGTGTGCCATCTTGAAAACCAACACGGCCACCGCTTGCCATCTTCATACTTTGTTGTTGTAAGTATTCCTCAAAGCTGCCTTGAAAGCCATCATCAACAGCAGATTGATATTGCAAAAAAGATTGATCTGGGAAAGAATCTAATAGAGCACCTGCCACCTGATCATCTGTTGTAATCTCTGGTAGATTAGCTATTTCTTCTTGTAATAATTCGCCTGTTGGATCTTCTCTAATTGCTTTTTGTTTTGCAGCAACATCAGCTGAAGTATTAAACGCAGTGATTAAATCTCTTGGATCTTTAGTAAACTCTGCTGCTTTTGCAACTTCATTAATACCAAGGGCAAACAATACTGGTGGAGATTTTCTAAGTATAGCTTTTCCTACACCTTTAGCTGCTTTACCAAAAGTCATTTTAGGTTTGTTAATAGAAGATTTTTTAATTAAAGCTTCTTTAGCTTGATTTAATTTTATTCTTTCTTCAGATGTAAATTCTTTTAATGGTTTATTTGGATCTAAACCTAATTCTTCTGCAAAACCTTCTCCTAATCTTAAAGCAGATCCACCACCAATTTTTAATGGTTTACCATTAACACCGATAGTATCAACCTCTATCACACCTTTATAAGCAGAGTACCCTGCTTTATCTAAATCCATATCCGCTTTTGCAATAGTGTTTCTAATCTGATTTAATTTAGTATCTATTTGTTTTTTATAACCCTTTGGTTTGTTTTTATTTAATTTAGTTATTTCTTTTTTTCTTTGTGTAATAGGGCCTTCGTATTTTTGTATATAATTGTTAACTTCATCAGGAAGATACACAACGTTGTTTAACGTAACCATAGAAGTTTTTGTAGCATCCATATGGTGATATTGAAAACCAGAACCTTTTGGTCCAGCCATAAATTTTGCTATAGTTGGATTGTCAACAAGTTTTAATTTTTTAACTCTAGCTTTTGTTTTTCTTTGTTCTTTGGTTAAATCTTTTTTATCAATCGGTATGTTTGCTTCTCCTTTGTAATCTCTAAAATTTTCTAAAACACTTCTAACCTGTGCTCTTGCACTATCAAAATCTTTTACACCAGGCCCATAAACATCTCTTACAATTTGAGATAAATTTGGTTTACCAAAATTTTTAATTTGTTTATCGAAAGCTGTTACAATTTTTTTACCAAGTCCTTTGTCTGGAGATAGTGGAACACCTCTTGTTTGCAATCTAGCATCGCTAGGTTTACCATATTTTTCTATGTATTTTTTCATGACAGGTGTATCAATAGTCATGCCACGTTTTTCTGTTCCGTATTTAATTTTCTTACCAATCTCTTTTAAATTAAGATTTGTATTTTTAATTAAATAATCTATTTCCTCTAACACTTCGTCTGTGATTGGAAACGGAGATCCTTTAACAAAATTAACTCTACCACCTAATGCAAACCTATCTCTTAGCGTAGGCTCCATGGATTCAAACTTTCCTGTGCCGTAGTTAAAAATTACTTTTGTCATTATATCGAGACTATGCCCCCCTCTGCAAAGTTTGTGTCATCAGGAAACTCAAAAATATCTGCTGATTCTAAAACCTCATCGCCTGGTAATATCTTTGTATCCTCTGGTGCAAGTTCATTTCTAACTTTTACAAGTTCTGCTCTCTTTGTATTTTGTTCCATTATACCTCTTACTATTTCATCTTTATCTCTGTAAAGAGAAACATTACCTTTTTCTATGTCAGATATTAAACTATCAATCTGTGAAATCTTCACATCTAACTCTGCTGGTAAACTATAATGATCATATGTTTTACCTGGGGATTTTTTATTTTTAGGCACAATGTCTGCTTTTCTAAATTCAAATCTACCTGGGTACCTAATACCTTGATCAAAATTAAAATTATCATCTACGTATTTACCAACTTTATCAAAAGCATCGTCGCCATAGTGGTGTCTAAATATTTTAATAGGATCGATAAAAGGATGACCACCAGTTTTCATAGCATTATAAACTTCAGGCGATAATTCTATTCTGCCTGCCTCAGCTTCATCTTTTAAGAACGGTCTAACCAAACCTCTAAATATTGGAGAGTTCTCTCCATAACCTTTACCCGTAAACTCCATCTTAGCTAAAGCTTTTCTATCTTTTTCTGTTTTACCAGAACTTAGATCTTCCATTTCTTTAAGAAGTTTTTTTATTTTATCAGTGGACTCATTCATTTTATCCACAATACTTTTTGGTGTTGATCTTGATATGAGCATAGTATCAAAAACTTTCTCTGGATCTTTTCCTTGATCTATCAATTGATCCGATAGTTCATCTACCTTTTTAGAAATACTTTTATATATTTTTATGTTGTGTATAATATTATCTATATCTGATTTACCTATGGCTAAGTTTTTATATTTTGCATAGTTTAAATCTTTTTCTAAATTACCACGAAACATTTCTTTTTCTCTTCTAAGAGAAACGTAAAGACTTTCTGTTGTTCCATCTAAACCACTCATTATAAAATCAGATTTCATAGGGTTAGAAAATTTACTTGTTATAGTTAATAAACTTCCTCTATCTTTTTTAGTCAAAAGCACTTGAGGTTCATCTAATTGTTTTGTTGGTTTGTTTAGTCTGTTGAGATCAGTTAAAAATTTATAAGCCTCGCTGTATATATCAGAGTACGCTTTGCTGTCCATGTCGCTAGCATCTTGGCCTTCTTTGATAAGGCCTCTTCTAAGAGCTATCTCTTCAGCTAAAATATCTGCGTTATATTTTGTATCACCTTTTGCATAACTTGGTGAAACTTCATCACTAGCTGCGATAACATCTTTTGCAGCTTGGGGTGTTACAAATTTTTTAGGAGCACGTTTCTCTGGTATATTTATTTTACCTTGGGGTGCTTTTTCACCAGTGGCTTTTTCTGCCAAATCTTTGGCTAGTTTTTCATCCTTAAATATTTTATAAAAATATTCGTAAGCTTCTAAAAAATATCTCATATTAATAATATACCCTTTTACGTTTAGGTTGTTTGTCCTCTACATAGTCTTCAGGATGAACTATTAATCCACCTTGCCTGAATCGCATGACCGCTTGGGTCATGGAGTCGACCAAATCATCATGGTCTCCATTAGGAAACGCAGCACATTCTTCGATGACTTCGTCCGCAAATTTCTGCTCTGGTGCCCATATCATACCACTTTCAAACAAAGGTGCAACCGCATTTACTCTGGTATGCTTGTCATTTCCTTTGCTTGGCGTAAAGTTCATAACGGGTATATCCATCTTACGAAGTTCGTAAGTCAGTGGTAATCCTGATGCCTTAGCCTCAATAATCACAGTTTCAGGTTGCCAATACTTGTACTGTTGTAAAGCTAAACGTCTAAGTTCTGGAAACTCGTATCTACCTTTGATGGCATCTAATAATATAAGATTAGCCCCTGAGTCATCGGTTGGATGAAAAATACCCCACGTTGTGATTGCAGAATAGTCCGATGTTTCTTTTTTCATAAAAGCTGTATCGTAAGATTGTATAACGTGTTGTAGTGGTGGTATGTAATCTTTGGTATAGGTCTGCCACCATTCTCTCTTGATGATAGCTCCTTCTTCTGATGTTGGCTGTTGCATCCACTGTGCGTTCCATTTGCCCACGGGCAGTGTTGCTTTAACCTTTTCTAATTCGTCTTTGTCCCAATACTCTGGCCATACTGGTGTTCCGTGGTCCATGATTGCTGGAAACTCGACCACGTGCCATTGATCAGCTTTCGCTTCTTTCTGATTAGCGATCAACATACCTGTCAGATCTTTGGTAGACCATCTAGTCATAACCAATACAATCTTACCACCTGGTTGCAGACGTTGCCTCGGCCCTGATGTATACCACTCGTAAGCAGATTCTAATGCAGTCTTGGACATTGCATCTTGTTCCGAGTGTGGGTCATCTATGATTAATAGATCAGCACCTCGTCCTGTAATAGCACCACCTACACCAGCAGCAAAGTATTCACCGCCTTGTGCCGTTTCCCAACGACCAGCTGCCTTGGAGTCTTCTTGTAATGTTGTTTTAAAAATTTTTTGATAGTCTTCCGAGTCGATTAGATTCTTTGACTTCCTGCCGAATCTTACGGCTAGTTCTGCGTTGTGCGTGGTTTGTATGATCTTGAGTTTTGGTTCACGGCCCACCATCCACGATGGTAAAAGATAAGATGCAAACTCAGATTTTGTATGCCTTGGTGGCATATTAATAATCAACCGTTTTATTTCACCAGTTGCTAATTTATTAAATTTATCTGAAATGTGCCTGTGGTGGGACCCCTCTACAAAATCTGGCCACATGCATTTAACAAAAGATAGAAAGTCATTTTTAGCTTTGTTCTGTATCTTTTTTTCTGCATGGAGTAGTTGCAGTCGTTTAAAGGCCTTACGCACATCTGCAGGTAATTTTTCTATATTTACCTTATTCAAGTCCATGGTACCAAAACGTTTTTAGCAGGGGTGTGTGTCTAAATCAAGGCATATATAGTAAAGCAGTGGGACCCCTTTTTGTAATTTAAGGGGGGTGGGGGTCGATGGTCCTTGGATTTTTAGAATTGGTCTGGGACCCCTAGGGCCCCCGAAGGGGGCCCTAGGGTAAAAGTTTGTTAGTCTAATAAAACCATATAA
>Ga0208919_1002129_pt1 | contig 10614 bp, 9 predicted proteins | sample 4_EtaG_FD_184076 | JGI IMG/M metagenome (GOLD analysis project Ga0208919, IMG submission 184076) | Marine viral communities from the Subarctic Pacific Ocean - 4_ETSP_OMZ_AT15127 metaG (SPAdes) (version 3) | ecosystem: Environmental > Aquatic > Marine > Oceanic | place: Pacific Ocean | collected... | reverse complement strand
GATGCTTGATTCATGCGAGGGAATGCGAATTTCTCGGCTATGTCATCGTCAATTGCCTCATTGACAGTCCATTTCTTGTCTTCCGTCTGTTCCAAGCCATACTCTCCAGCATACTTGTCAAGCAGATTTTGAGTCAAACCATCCACATGAGCAATCAAATGCTTACTTGTCAATGCAACCTCTTCTGATGTTATGGTCTTACGAGCATGACGCATGATGTTCGATATGCTATCATCGTCATCAAACTCTTCTTCTGTAATCACAGCAGGTGCTTTGTCTAATGATTTCCTAAACATGGGTCGCTTTCTGTATGATGGTATTGCTTGGTTTGGCATCCCAACATAGAGTGCGGCTACCGGACTCCACAATGGGAATTGGGATTTGGCTTGCTTGATTAGATAGTTCGGGCCTTCGTATTCATCAACATAAACTCCATTCTCATCAGAGTCAATCTTCACAATGACAGGCGTGTAGATGGATGGATACTCTAAGATAATGTTTGAATCTCTTATGCTCATCTCAGGCAAAGGAGGAAGTATTGCACTCTTGGTTATGTCATCCTGGGCATACAATACCCACTTTGGATGGACATCCTTGCCTTTCATGAATGTTGATTTGGAATCACGGATCAGTAAATCAGTCCGGTCAAAGTTAGCTATTGTTTTGATTAAGCCGCCTTCATCGGTATTGACACATGAATTGGGCGAAGGGAAATGGAGGTTATCCGTAGAGGAGTATAGGGTTCGTAAAGCATCGACACGATCAGATAATGGCTCTTGACTCATATCCGTGTCCTTGTGGATTAGTAAATCAACAACAGTCAGGACATCCCCATCCACATATCCATCGAACATCGCATCACCCTGGATAGAGTCCTTGAGGGATTTCTTGACTTTGCTGGGCAGACTCATCGGATCTATGCTCTTTCCTGACTTCTTCACAAATACTCTTTCTCCCTTTGGCTTCTTTTGGACGACCCAATCGCCACTAAAGCCCTTGAGATCATCTATGTCATCCAAATCTTTGACAACATGAGCAGGTTCAATCTTAGTCTTGAATACACCTGTTGGTTCATAATCATCCGACTTGTTGATGTCTGTATTGAGTGCCGCTTCGCCTGTCACCTTCGGACTTAGTGCATTGATCTCCTTTGTCTTCGGGCCGATTTGCCTCTCATTGTGGTTTATGTCAGCCGCACTCACCAACAACTCATGTGGTGTCCTCTGGAGGATGTTGAATGGAGTTTCCTTCATATCCCAAACCAGACCGTTTGTGTTGCGATCCCATTTGTAAGTAAGAGTAGCGGGCATCTCATGACCCCATGAATCAGTTGCGCCATTGTTGAACATGGGGGCGATGACGCTTTGAGAAGAAGGAGATACAGGCCCAAACGAACCAAGACCTTCTGCAAGCTGACCGGATGAAGTATCAGGCACCTGGTATTCAGAACCATGAACTCCTTCTTTCCTCATCAGGAGATGGTTAGCCGCTGCGACAATCTGACCTATGTTGCCTCTCGCTATTGTGTTCATCATGGGATCGCCCGCAATGGGTGCAATGACATCCGCACCAAACTGTTGTTTGACTTGACCAGATAATTGGGCTACGACACTAGCAAGTGCCGAATCGCTATCCACCCCATGTTGGTTATGCAAATCATGGTATGTCTGATTCGAGTTAGGGTGTGGCCTTCGGAGGACTCCCAATCTCGCACTACCTAGTTCTGCGACATCCATGAGTTTGTCGCCAAAATTACTCAGTAGCATTGCTTCTGTTGGGATTACCATCCTCCCTCCTGTGCCACCGACCTCAGAAGGGTGGTTGTTGTGACGCATAGCCGCAGATGTCCAGGATGATCTGCCTCGCTCGAAGTCCACGTCACCAGATGATATTGAGCTCAATGCGGATGCATACTCCGGTGTGGCATTGGCAGATGCAGGGAAATGAGATCCGGCTAACATATGAGGGCCATCAATAGGAACGCCATCGAAAAGCAAATCGGCAAGCCAATTCTCACCAAACACCTCGGGGTATGTCTGGTTGAATATCCCTTTCAATGAAGAAGCATCCCGTCCCACTCCTCCATGATATTGATACGGTTCCCACCAATGGAAGTTATGCCCAGGCTCATCTCCTATGAAGGGGGATGTGAGTGAAGCATTCGGAACTTCTTCCGGTGCAGAGGAAGTCGGGCCACTTCTGTCGCTTGGCCTCTGCCACCATGCAGACATGGGCGTGAACCTATCCCTCCAATTTCTCAGATAGCGGTTCCAATGAGTGCCCGTCTTCTCCTGGAACTTGTTGAGTATCGTTCGTGCTTCAGGACTTTCGGGACTTTCGGTCTGACTCAAATCCTTGAGCAATCCGTAAAACCTCTCGCCTTCTTCCGGTTGATGCCATTCCAGGCCGAATAAGAATGGTAGCAACCCAAACTCATTGGCGAGGTATTGCCTCTTGTCCGACTCCCAATTCTCCTCTGCGCCGTAGCCACGATTCCTATCTCTCTCGTATAGGTCAAGCATCGACATCTTCGGATCTCCAAATATCTTAGCATCCTCTGGTGAGAGTTTCATGCCCCTCTCTCCTTGCTTATGTGCCTCACCCATTAGATTGATGAAATCAAAGATGTCATCGACATACTGTGGTTCGCCATGAGCCGCATTATGCAACAATGGACAACAGTTCGAGTTCATCCCAAATGGGTGATGTTCGCCATAGTGATTGTCCTCATCGGCCATAGGCCAATCTTTCATAGGTGATGTTCCAATCTTAGAATGCCCTGCCAGGTATGATTGGTAATCACTAGGGATAACCATCTGAGAAGGAGGGAGTGGGGAACCCAAATCACGCATAGAATAGACAGGCGGTTCTTCTGCCATCGCCATAGCGGCCATGTCCTCTTTGACTAGCTCTTTGCCATCCAATGATTTTAGATATTCTGCAACAGGAGGGTCAAGCCCCATGATGGTAGAGAGAACCACATCTGTTCTGAGTTTAATGTGATCAGTCATATTCCCACCTTCATAGGCGGGCATAGATGCTTTCGATTAACCCCGCAATCTCTTCGACTACTCCTTGCTGGCCGACAGTAGCCTGTTTCTTTATCTCGGCTAGTGACTCTTCGACTTTGGCACGATAGTCGTAATCTCCGCCATCGTTGAAGTGCATATGCATGGATGATGAATCCTTGTCATATCCGGTCTGTGCTACTGATGGCATCTTGAAGACCTCATTGATTGCATTGGATGCCGAAGCATCTTCCGTGTAAGGCAATACTTGGTTGCCCTGGTATCCGGCGGCAGGTATCTCCGTCTTGCCTGAGATCTCCATGAACATGGGTCTTACGTTATCTCCTGAACTCTCTTGGACATACTTCCTGATAAATTGATGAGTATGATCTTCTTTCTTCACATCTTTCGTGCCTTTTGGTTTTGGATAGCATTGCTCGCAAGCCGAACCCTCTTCGCAACCCATGTTGCACTCTGTATTGTAAGTCGAGTTCTTCGCTATGCCGAGTGATTTCTCAATATCCTTTACAATAGCCAATAGCTTGCCTTCTGCGGTGTCGGTCATAGGATTTACAAACTTCATCTTCGATTCATCTCCCTTTCTGCATCTTCCCACTCTCTGATCTCGTCATGTCGTGAAACGCTCTTTGCAATCAAATCGCCGCTACCTGCGAAGGGGCCGCTGAATGACTCCTGCCCCGTTTCACGGTTCAATGGGTCGAATGTTTCCTCTGCATGAGGTGTGATGAATTGTTGCCACCCCTGTGCCTTCATGGTCTTAGTTGGGTCATTGACGGCTTCCCGCAATTCTCGGTTCTCCATCTTGAGTATCTCGTTCTCTTCCTTTAGCACCTTTGCCTCTGCAACTGCGGCTTTGGCTATGTCCATCGCATCTTCCGTGTCTGACATTACATTGCACCCCCTGTTTCACCCATGCCTGGGACTAATGCATTAAGGTTCCCGTTTGTCTGATCGTTAGCCATATTCATAGGGTCGTGCTCCCCCAATGCTCTCTCCTCCGGCTCATTTTGCATATTGAGGATGACATCTCTAAAGGCATCTATCATCTGCCTTACCTTCATGATTCGCTTGTTTCGCTCTGAGATAAAATTGTGGTCTATGTTGGCACTTGCGTATTCCGTGCCGACTTTCTGACCAGCATTGAGGATGTCATCGCCTGAATCTAACCAATTTGACATTTCCAACCACATATTCTTGGCCGCAGCATGATTGCCACTTCCCATCATGTGAGCAGGTAATGCACCAGGGTCGCCCAATGGCCCCTGGACATTCTGAACGTCTGCATTCAATCCTTGTTCGGCCAATGCACCCATTGTGGGGTCTTGCTTACGGATAATATCGTCACGGACACGCAAGGCTCGTAGGCGTTCACCCACTCCCCCTGATGCCCTCCATGACATCTCAATACACCTCATGGGGGCGGAACACTCTATCGGTTCTGCCCGCACGAACTACACCGAGGGCTATTGCACCGTCATTGACGCTAAGGTCGCCATCGGTGTTGTCGAATTTCCTGATTGCTCCGAGTTGAAGTGCATCATTGGTCTTCTTTGACATTGCCTTTGTTAGACTGTCATGCAGAGCGAGGTCATCTCCTAAACTGCTCAATGCATTCTTCGCATCATTCAGATGCTTCTCTATGTCATCCCTGTTATTGAAATCTATTGCCTTAATCATGGCTTCCATTGATGCCAACGCCCTTCGGGCCATAGGATCCATCTTTTGAAGTCCAAATAAATCGCCTTCGCTCATGTCGCTCGTTCCTCCCTATTTTTTCCATTGTTAATGACTGTTATCCTATCGTTGCCCTTTTGCTCCGGCGTTCCTAAACTTGGCATCAACACCTTCTTCGGCTTGTGTTTTCTTATGATCTGTGGAGTTTCCTCGGGTCGATGAGGATGCGTGTGCGCCACTCACTCTCTTAATATTCACAGGAGATTTACCAGCCGATGCTCGGGATGGTTTTCGTTGATCCTCCCCTAATGTCTTGAGGGGTGGTATATCAGAACCATGTGTCATGGCCTCGGACTCTTTGATTGGGAGTTGGCCGTAATCCAGGCCATCTCGCTTGACGACACCCCATGCCTTCTCGAATGCGGTCATTGTGGAGGAGCACCCCCTGCGCCTGGTGGTGCGCCGCCTCCCTGTTGCATCTGAGCCTCCTGGGCCTTAGCCGCAACCTCTTCGGGCGAAGGCTCCTTGAAATCGAACTCTAGGAATTTATCATCTATCTGATCCCGTAGTGCGGCATCGTATCCGGCTTGCTTCATCTGCATCATGTTGCGGATAGCCATCTCATCCCTGCGGAAGCGCATGATTTCATCCTCTTCCTCATGTGGGTTCAATGTGATATTCCACTCACTTATTCCGAATGCCTCAAGCAGAAGGGGGAACAAGTGCCTGTTGTATATCGACTGAGAATAGGCCAATGCACGGTTAGTGACTACGATTTGCATCCCTTCGTTGTTCAGACCCCCTCCAGACACGTCATTCATGAATACGTTGGACACTCCGTAGTATGCAGATATTCGTTGTCTGATGTCATCCTTGATTGGGATATACTGCAATTCCTCAAGCGTATCCATCATTCGGACATACTCAAGACCACCACGACCAGACTCGGTTTCGACACCGATTGTAGGGACATAGCTCGGGTCACGCTCAAGATGCTCTTGGATGTTCCTCGCCGTTCTCTCAACAGTCTCCATGTTGGATGACTTGATCACCATGACTCCGCGAGGCATCCTCCTCTTCTGGTATGCGGAATAGACGTAGTTGTCCATAGCAATGAGTGTGTTCACTTGCCGCCACATAGTAGCAACGGGGCTACGCCCATACAGTTTGGATGGCGACCACTTGCTGATGTGGATGACTTCTCCTTCAGTATATACCTGGCCGTTGCCCACACCTGCTAGGTTGATGTAATGAATTGGGACTACAGGCATACCCGATACAGGACATACTGCTTCAGGGTCACTTGACCTAAATGAACGATCAACTAGGCTGGTGTATTGAGTTCCTCCCCTTATCCCTCTCTTGTCTGAGATGATACGCATAAAGATGGGGTCGGCTCTCGATACCTCCCTTATGCGGAAGAATTGAGGTTGCTTGGTGGCAGGGTCAATGAAATACTCTTTTGTCAAGACTAGGTATGCATCATCAACGATATTGAGATCCATCTCTATCTCTCGAAGGATGTCAATGAATTGCTGAGTCATCCTGTTCTGTCCACCCAGGATAGTTTCTGCATACTCAATCTGTCCCTTGTCTGCCTTCCGAACCTCTCCGCCGCATGACTTGCAAGAATCAACCTCTTGATGGAACTCTGATTCACACTCCACACATTTTGAAACGAATTTCGCTTTCCATTCCCATCCCTTTCGGAATGTCTCGACACATAGGTGATTTAGAATTGACCTCAGAACCATGCATTCGTATGCTGCAGCATACAATGCAGGGACGGTAATTCCTTGAAGGAGAGGTGGTTCTTGAACACCTTCTGTGAATAGGGGCATAGAAGGGATAGGAGTGTTATACCTCTCCATATCCATGCCGATAGCAGCGAACATCCTTTCCATTTTCTTACTATCAACCACTTGCCTTCACCGCCTCTTTCATGTTGTCGAACTCGTCCACGCTTAATTTGTGTTTCCGCAATAGCCTTGATCGCTCTTTTGCCTCAACTGTATCATACGCCATCACAATTAGAGTATCCCTGTCGCCCCTCAATGCAGAGAGCATATTGCGTGGAGATGGGTATTCGCCGCCATCCGATAGATGGGGTTCTGCCATTTCCAATGCCTTGAGAACAGAGGTGTCGCCTTCGATGACTAATCCTGAGCCTTCGGCCTTAATCCCTGCTATGCCTTCTTTCTTCAATGCCTCTGCATACCAGGGTGCGGATGGTGCATTGAAATTGATTTCTAACCGAGGATACAATCTCGTATCGAATTTGAAATTACTACTGTTGTCAATCAAACCTGCGAGGAATTGATCTGCATCCTTCAAGATAACATCTCTGCGTTTAATGTCATAGAATAGTCCTCTCCCCATAGATTTACTGAATTGACCTATTGCAATTATATCAAAGAGGAAACCATGAGATTTGATGAGTGATGAGATCTCGGCAGGACTTGCCTGGACACCATATGATTTGAGAGTCTGAGCATTAACTGCACCTCTTGATGATAAAATGCTCCTGCAATTATTGAGAATACCCCGTTCCCTATGAGATAGCCTTTCTGATTTGTCAAGAGTAGTCCTCCATAGCTTCTCGGCCTTATCCCTGCCTTCTTCATCCGAGGCAGATACCCATGACTTTACGAAACGGCGGAATGGCAAATTCAACCTCTTACTATTCCGATTCAGAGAATCATAGTCCAGATCAGTCAGAGGTAGTGAACCCACCAAGTCCGGCGATACGCCTGGAAATTGTGAAAGAGTCGCTTGCTTCTCCAAGAGTAGTAGTGGTTGGATTGAATCCAATACTTTGACTTCATTGCCTTTGATGAGGATCTCTGTCAATTCACGTCCTGTCATCCCGAAGTTGTCCTGGAACCATGTATTCATCTTGGCTATGGGGATTTGAGGTGCTTCAGGTGGCAGAGCCGTTCCTTCTTGCTCAGTTGGAACATCGCTCTCTGCACTATCCATCCCCTCTATCTCTGCACCCTGTCCTTCTTCTGGTGTGGCAGGAGTATTGGCCCCCGCCGCTTGTTCCTGTTCGGCCTGTTCCTGTTCGGCCTGTTGTAATTCTAATTCGGCTGCATCTAACTCTCCTTGTTTCGCCTGTATTTTGTCCGTGATGACTTTCATCCCCATCTGACCCATTGGAGAAGCCAAAGCCTTCCCTGCGACCTTCCCTGCGGTTGCGACTCCTCGAACACCTGCCATTAATGCGGGTAGGATTTTCTCAACGGAGTCTGTCATATCCTCCACGCCTGGGGTTGGTTCTATGTATTCACGCATCCGCCCACCCCAACCTGTTCTTCCACATCTCGCCATCTAGGATAATTATGTTTTCCCGATATTCCTTAGTCGCTTGCACCGAAAGTGCAAGGGCAATCACCATGTCGTCATGCCTCCCGAGGCTTTCCATACGTCCATTATCGAGCATGGTGAACATGGATAATTCATTCAATAGCGTATTCATATGCCTCCTTGTTGAACCTTCGTCTTTGTATGGGATCATAAGGTGCTTCTGCTCGAAATGAAGTTGAAGTGTGTGCATCAATGCTTCCTTCTTCATTCGATTCATGTTGAATGGTTTGATTGGCAAATCGCTGATTTCCTGCAGGACTTGGTTGAATGCCATAGCGAAGTTGTTAGTCTCTAGTTCTATGATGACAGGATTGAATCGCGCATTCAATTCGATGATCTTGTCAATCTGTTGATTGAAATTCATGTTCTTCTCATGGTGAACATGGATTACGCGCTTGTGTCGGTTCTCATCCATGCCGATGACTATCATGCAAGTATAGTCTGCACTCCTGTCTGCGCTGATTGCCGGATCCCACCCAATGTAGTAATTCATTGATTGGTCGGGATCAGGGTAGTATGAGAGCATGAGTGAGTCATCTTTGACCCTCTCCAGCATCTCTTCAGGGAATAGGCTTGACTCGCTTGCTATTGGCTTGCATAGATACTCACGAGTGAATGCTATTGATGTCATCTCCCCTCTCCTTGTGTTCAGAGCCTCAAGGTTCCACCTCTCAGGCCACAATGGTTCGCCTGTTCCCTCATGGATTGCGGGGTATTCTCTAACACAGTATCCATCAAGACTCTTGAGTTCTGAGTATAGGTCTGTGAATGAGAATGGAGTGCCGACAACGCACATCTGAGCCGTGTGGTGGAGAACAGGAAGCAAGGCAGTATAGAACCATGTGGATATGGATTTCAACTGAGTATCGGCTTCACTCGAAAGAATGTCATCCAGGACAACTATGTCGGGGTGAGCACCACGAACGGCTTTTCCTATGGACATGGCTCGTATAGATGACTTGTTGGTGAATTTGAACAACTGCTTCGCCCATCCTCTCTTTGGCTTTAGATGAGCTAGTGCTGGAGTAGTCACAATCAATTCATCCATCTTGCCCATGTGATCTATGGATTGGTGCTGACTGTGGCTGAAGAAAAGAACCTCTGTTCCAGGGTTGTATGCCATCTTCCATAGAAGATAGACTCGGAAGAAAACAGACTTCCCATGATCACGACTTGCTATGACGCAGACCTTGTTATGCTTCTCTGAGTTCTCATACCACTCCTTGTGGAAATGTGCCAATTGAAATTGGCAGATGTCCTCGAAGAAGAATCGGAAGTCCCGTCTTCCCATATCCCAATCGACTTTACTCGTTAGTTCGAGCATTGCCTCATTGGTCAATCTTCCACCCCGATGGCAACAAACTCATGTCGTCTCCACCAGGGCCATTCTTTGCGAACAAAGAAGCCGGTAGTAGCGACAGATCATCACCCTTGACCACATCAAATCCTATATCCGGCTTCTCTTTTGGCGGCTCACTTTTGATGATTGGAGTGATATACTCTCTTTGTGGATTTAGATTCTCATTGGTGGCAAACGCCTGGGGATTGGAGAATGGGTTCGCAAAGGGATTCTTGAGTATGAATGAAGAATCTGCTACGTCATTGCGAACTGTCCTGGCTTTGCCGAATAGCCCCTCAACCTCTGCTAACATATCAGGGAAGTAATCTTCTATTTCTGCCATGTTATTGTAAAGATGGCTTTTTGCCCCTTCATCACCATCTTCTGCCGTAGCGATTAATTCACGAATAGCACTTGGATCTGTTGATGCGAAAATATGCGGATAAGTTATGGGTTCCCTTGCAGCATCTGCTTCCTTTCTCTTTGCCTCTATCTCAGTTTTCAATTTATCACGGACGGATGAGTGAGTGGATTCGGATTTGGGTTTGGGTTTGGATGTGATTTCTCCAGCATTCCCTTCAGAGGGTTCGGCAAATACATCCTCATCTTTAGCAGGTGTTGCTAGGGTCTGAGGCAGAACAAAGTCATCATTCATCTCTTCTGCAAGACTAGCATCGGCAACGCCATCGCGGTCAGAGTCATCCTCTGGATCTCCATCAATAACTCCATCATCGTCATTGTCCTCTCCATCTCGTATGTGTGTTTCATGCACAAAATCATCTGGTATCTCCCATTCCGTATTCTCCTCCGGCCCTGGGTCGTGTGGGGGGTCTGGTCTGTCATCATCGCCAAAATCGAAGTCACCAAACTCATCATCGTCTTCAGGAGGTTCGGGAGCCGGAGGAGGAAGATTTCTGTTGGCAATAGTTGATTGAACGAGTTGTCGCCCTTCTCTTATTCGATCCCGAGTCCTAATGTAATTCTCAAGTTGCTTCTTCTCCCTTGATAATTTGAACCTGCGAATGTCATCCATGATTCCCTTGTAGATGGTGTCATCGCGCATCGCTATCCAAGCAACGTCAAACGAATCATTGGAGGGCATACCGGATCGCCTCCGTGCTATCCCTCAATCTGATGTTCTGCATCGTCTTCTGCAACCCCCAATACTCGTCAAGGGGTGAGTCGAAAGAGGCCGTGAATGTGGGG
>Ga0208919_1002127_pt1 | contig 10618 bp, 8 predicted proteins | sample 4_EtaG_FD_184076 | JGI IMG/M metagenome (GOLD analysis project Ga0208919, IMG submission 184076) | Marine viral communities from the Subarctic Pacific Ocean - 4_ETSP_OMZ_AT15127 metaG (SPAdes) (version 3) | ecosystem: Environmental > Aquatic > Marine > Oceanic | place: Pacific Ocean | collected... | reverse complement strand
TTTCTTGTTCAGCCGAAGGAGTTGTAACTCCAGCACTTCAAATTAAATACGACTTTAACAGTCAAGATATTCCACAGCCAACAACAGATTACTCTTTTGGCACAGTTAATCCACCTGCAATCTTTGGCGATGCGGTGTTTAACTCAACAGTGTTTGGTGGTACTTCTGCACCGATGATAAGAATACCAGTGCAAGGAAGTGGAACAAGTAATAACTTTACAGTTGTTACAGAGGATACAAAAGCACCATACAAGATAAATGGTTTATATATAGATTTTATACCTTCAGGTAGGAGATAAACAAATGGCAGGGTACATAAGACAGAGTTCGTTTTCAGATGGAGACACAATAACTGCTGCGTTATTCAATAATGAATACAATCAACTTTTAAATGCGTTTAGCAATACTTCAGGTCACGCACATGATGGTACTTCTGCTGAAGGTCCAGTTATAGGATTGATTGGAGATGCAGGAGAAACTGCTCCCAATAACAAAGTATTAATTGACACAACAAATAACTATATTGAGTTTTATGTACAAGTATCTAGTAGTCCTGTACAACAGTTATACATAGCCGATGGTGCTATTATACCTGTTACAGACAACGATATAGATTTAGGTACTAGCTCTTTAGAGTTTAAAGATGGATACTTTGATGGTACTCTTTATGCAGATGCTATTAACTTTAATGGTACAGCCATTACATCTACTGCAGCAGAACTAAACATATTAGATGGTGTTACAGCTAGTGCAACAGATATAAACCTTATAGATGGTATAACTAACGGAACTGTCATAGCTAGTAAAGCTATTGTTACCGATGCTAACAAAGATATTACTGGTGGGCGAAACATCACAATCTCTGGAGAACTTGATGCTGCTACCCTAGATATTAGTGGTGATGCAGATATTGACGGAACTTTAGAAGCCGATGCAATTACAATAGCAGGTGTAACGTTAGCAGAAACAATTAGTGATACTGTAGGAGCTATGGTTGGCTCTAATACTGAAACAGGTATATCTGTAACTTACGATGATTCAGATAATACATTAGATTTTGTAATCGGTGCTGACTCTATTGTTAGTTCAATGCTTGATACTAACATAGATATTGCAGGTACGTTAGATGTTACTGGTGTTTTAACAGCAGATACTAACGCTACTGTTGCAGGAACATTAGGTGTTGCTGGTGGCTCTACAAATGGAGTAGCAATATCTCAAGGTGCTATAGCAATTAAAAATGGTGGTACACAATCTTATGTAGATTTTTATTGTGAATCATCTAATGCTCATTATACTAGACTACAAGCTGCAGCCCATAGTGCATACTCAGGAAATGTTACAGCTACTTTGCCTGTTACAACAGGAACATTAGCAATAACTTCTGAAATACCAACCACTGAACAAATACAAGATATTGTTGGAGCTATGGTTAGTTCTAACACAGAAACAAATATAACAATAACTTATCAAGATTCTGATGGTACTCTTGATTTTGTTGTTGATGCAGCACAGCCCAATGTCACAAGTCTTGGTACTCTTACATCTTTAACAGTTGATGATGTTGTAGTTGATGGTGCAGTAATTGGACATACAAGTGATACTGATTTAATAACTTTATCAAGTGGTGTTGTAACTGTAGCAGGAGAAGTAGATGCTACTAGTTTAGATATTTCAGGTGATGCAGACATTGATGGTACACTAGAAGCTGATGCAATAACTATTGGAGGAGTAACACTAGCCGAAACTATAGCTGATACAGTAGGTGCAATGGTTACAAGTAATACTGAATCAGGTATTACAGTTGCTTATCAAGATGCAGATAATACATTAGACTTTACAGTTGGAACATTAAACCAAGACACAACAGGAACAGCAGATAATATTACAGTATCGGCAAACAACAGTGCAGATGAAACTGTCTACCCAATATTTGTAGACGGAGCTACAGGCTCTCAAGGTGCTGAAAGCGACACTGGACTTACTTATAATCCTTCAAGTGGAAACTTAACTATTGGTGGTTCTTTAACTGCTGCAACTCTAGATATTAGTGGAGATGTAGATGTTGACGGTACATTAGAAGCAGATGCTATAACAGTTAATGGTACAACTTTAGCTGAAACTATTTCAGATACAGTCGGTGCTATGGTCGGTTCTAACACTGAAACTGGAATTACAGTAACCTATGAAGATGGTGATAATACACTAGACTTTGCATTAGGAGCTGCTCAAACTACTATAACATCTTTATTAGCTACAGATATTAAGATTGGGGAAGATGACCAAACTAAAATAGACTTTGAAACAGCAGACGAAATTCATTTCTATGCAGCAAATGTAGAACAAGTATATTTAGGCGATAATATATTTGGACCACAATCTGATAGTGATGTTGATTTGGGTACAACCGGTGTTCGTTGGAAAGATGCTTATGTTGATTCAATAACAGTTACAGGCGAAGTTGATGCTGCAAGTTTAGATATCTCCGGAAACATAGATGTTGATGGAACTGCTAACTTAGACAACACAGACATTGATGGAACTTTAAATGTTTCAGGTGTTGTAACAGCACAAACTTCAGCTAACCTTAATGAGGTAGCCTTAACAGACGGAACAGTATCTTGGGATGCTGCAGCAGCAGCTAACGCAACTTTATTGTTAGAAGAAAACTCAACTATATCAGCTCCAGATAACCCAGTTGCAGGAGCAATCATTAGTATAGAAGTAGCACAACATGCATCTTCTGGACCTTATACTTTAGCATGGAACTCAGTTTTTCAATTTGCAGGAGGTACAACTCCAACCATGACTGCAACAGATGCTAAAACTGATATTTATACATTTAGATATAATGGTTCTAAATGGCAAAATATTGGAGTTACACAAAACCTAACACAAAGTTAATCTATGGAAGTATTACAACGTACAGCTAATAGAGGTAGTGTATCTACAGGGTATAATATTGATAACTCTTTGAAATTTGAAGCTGATAATACTGAATATTTAAGCCATACATCTAGTGGTAGTTCAGGAACAAAATTAACATTTTCATTTTGGACTAAAAGAACAGAGCTAGATTCGAGTGGTTCAAACTATATGTTACTTGCAGGAGTTATTAAAGCTGGAGAAAGTGTAAATTTTTATTTTAACGCAGATAAAATTAGAGTTGATGCAGGTAATGGAGGTAATGGTTATAGAATAATAACAAATTCTGTATATAGGGATACTGCGAGTTGGTATCATATGTTTGTAGTTATAGATACGACACTATCAACTTCTAGTGACAGAATACAATTATGGATAAATGGAGTAAGACAAACAGACCTTGGTACAGACAATCAGCCAACTCAAAATTTTAGTACAGGTGTAGATGTTAATAATGCTATTTGGAGATATGGAGCTTACGATAATACTTATTACCACTATTCAGGATATATTGCAGAAGCACATAAATTAGATGGTATAGCTGCAAGTTGCACAGACTTTGGAGAGTTTGATGAAGATAGTGCTATATGGATTCCTAAAAAATATTCAGGTTCTTATGGAACTAATGGACATTATTTAAAGTTTGCTGATTCTAGCTCTTTAGGTACTGATTCAAGTGGTAACAGTAATGACTTTACTCTAAACAACATAGCAGCAGCCGACCAAGCAACTGACACACCTACTAATAATTTTGCTGTTGCAAATGTATTAATTGGTACAGGTGGATTTTTTGTTACTACTGAAGGTGCTACTAAAGGTGTTTTATCTACAGCAGGACCGGGTAATAATGTTGGTGGAGTATCTTTAATGTCAACTCTAGCCCCATCAAGTGGTAAATGGTATTTTGAAGCACAAAACACCAATAGTGGTGATGTTTATTTATTTCTAGGTGTAGCAGATACTGCTAGTATTGGCTACACAGATGGATATGTATTAGGTGGTCAAAATGGGACTACTCCTTCTATCGCATGGCGAGGAGGAGGTGCTTATGATGGTAGTGCAAAAGTTTATAGTAATAATTCAGCCACAGGAAGTTCAGTAAATTGGGAAACAGAAGTAGTAGGTGTTGCTTTAGATTTAGACAACAATAAAATTTATTTCCATAAGTCAGGAACTTGGATTAACTCAGGTGACCCTGCAAATGGAACAGATAATGGTGGTCAATATGACTTACCAACAGCAGAGGATGGTCAATGGTTATTAGGTGTTTCAGGTTATAATTTAGCTACTTGGTTACTAAACTTTGGTGGCTACACAACCATGTCAATTTCAAGTGCAGCAAGTGATGCTAACGGATATGGAACATTCGAGTATGCACCACCAACAGGCTATTACGCCTTATGCACTAAAAACTTAGCGGAGTACGGATAATATGGCTTATACAACAATAGACGACCCATCAGCATACTTCCAGACTCTTGTATTTGCAGGAACAGGTGGGGATGCTAGTGTTACTCAACCAACAACCCACACTAATACTGGTAATAGTGATTTACAACCTGACTTTATTTGGTTCAAAGAGATGGGAGCAAGTTATGAGCATTATCTTGTAGATTCATCAAGAGGTAGAGCAAAAGGATTACATACTGATGAACAATCAGCAGAAACTACGACTGGTGCTGCTGGAAATGATTTAGTTTCATTTGATAGTGATGGTTTTAAAGTAGGAGCTCCAAGTGAAGGTAACTCTACTAATGGCGGAACAACAAACAAAGTAGCTTGGCAATGGAAAGCCAATGGTGGTACGACAACATCAGTTTCAGCATCAGGTACAGGAAGTGGTTGTGTAAATGCTTGTACGCATCAAGCTAATACTACAGCAGGATTCAGCATTATTACTTACACAGGCAGAGATGACCAGTTGAGTAATGGACAAGAATCAAAACTAACACATGGTTTAGGTGTTGCTCCAAGTGTTTTTATTTGTAAACGCAGAGATGGTAATAGTAATTGGTATTATTTAGGCGGTAAGATGGTAACAACGAATAACGGATGGAATAATGTCCATTTACTATTAAACCAAACCGCAGCAGCAGATAGTAATTCTTATACAAGTAATACAGAACCTGACTCTACTTATATTTATTTAGGAAATCAATTAGTAAATACTGTAGATTCTTGGGTGGGCTATGCTTTCGCAGAAAAACAAGGCTACAGTAAGTTTGGTTCATACAAGGGAAATTCTAACGATAATGGTACTTTTGTTTATACAGGATTTAAACCAAGATGGATAATGTTTAAATCTACTCAAGCAGGTATGTCTTGGGATATTATAGATACTGCTAGAAGTACATCAAATGTAATGAATGATTATTTAACCGCCAATACATCTGACCCTCAAGGAACAAGTACAACTAAAAATATAGATTTTTTAAGCAATGGTTTTAAATGCAGAGATGATAATAACCTTAATTTTAGCGACCATACATACATCTACATGGCATTTGCAGAAAATCCATTCGTAACATCAACAGGAATCCCAACAACAGCGAGGTAAATTATGTGGGCTTTAGTCGAATCAAATAACGTAACACAGGTCTATACACGACCTAAAGGTATAACCATAGGTGATGTAAATTATCCTAGTAATATCTTTATGCTTTGGAGTTCTTCAGAGCTAGAAGCTATAGGGATTTATGAGATAGTTATAGACAACTCAAACTTAAAAGATAAAGAGTATTACACAAATACTAATCAAAGCTTTGCGTTTGCAAGTGGCACAGTCACTGCAAGTTATGGTACAGCTACAGCTAAACCTTTAGACGATGTACTTTATACAGCTCAAGACGAAACCGATGGTCTTGGTACTGAAGGTGAAGTTAAGCAACCGGGTATTCGTCAAGGTCATATAGATAATATCAACTTATCAGCCGGTAGTATTTTACAACCTACAGACTGGATGGTGGTTAGAGCTGCAGAAGGTGGTACAGCAGTGCCTAGTTCTATTACAACTCAAAGAGCTGCAGTAAGAACTAAGGCTAATGCTATGTGTACACAAATTACAAACGCTGCAAACGTAGATGCTTTAGCAGCTTTGTATGTTTACAACGATGCAACACCACCTGTTAGACCATTAGGTGAACTACCTACTGTAGGTTAAAATGGAAATGGTTTCACCTTACATTGTTTGGAATGTTCTAATAACTTTGGTGTTAGCTCCTATCTGGTTTCAAATTAGACAAAACGCAGCAGAGCTAAAAAGACAAGACATACTTGTTAATAAGACACGTGAAGAGATTGCTAAAGAGTATGTCACAAAACTAGAACTAAAAGATGATTTTAATCTCTTAATGGAAAGGATGGAAAAGTTACATGAAAAGGTTGATAAGCTTTTTGAGGTAAAGTAAAATAGGGTATATAGGATTTAACAATGGCAAATAAAAGAAAAAATAGAAAAAGATATAACAAAGGAACTAGGCAAGACTATACTCAAGGAGGTAGAGTTGGATATCGTGAAGGTAATGAAATTATTGTAGACCCTAGAACTGGCAAGCCTGTAGTAAGAAATCAACAAGTAGGCACTCCTTCTCGTGTTCCTACACCAGCTCCTACACCTACTCCACAACCCGACATGATTGCAGAAGATTTTGTTATGCCTGATAGCGATACACTTGAAAGAATTGGACGAGAAGCTGCTAATAGAAATTTAGATAGAGGTGGTTACGGACCTCCGGGTCGTACTCCAGCCCCAACACCTGCTCCAACACCAGCACCTACCCCAGCACCTACTCCGGCTCCTACTCCGGCTCCTATAAATGAAACAGAAGAGCAAAGAAACGCAAGGCTAGAACGGGAAAGATTAGAAGCTGCCGTAGCAGAAGCTAAACGTATTAGAGAATTAGAGCAAGATAAACAAAGAGAAGAGTTTAGTCAAGAGCGAGGAGCTAGAATAATTGAAACTGGAAAGGGAGTTCAAGGTCTTGCTAGAGGAGAAATACCAGAAGGAAGAATTGCTTCCGCAGATGTAGCAAAAGTTCAAACTGAAGGCTATGATTTAGAAACTATAAATCTTGCACAACAAAAAGGTGTAACTCCCGAATACGTAAAACAAGTTGGAACAGAACAAGTTCAACAAATGGAAGATGTGTCAACGGTAGATGCACCAACACCATTACAGGCTTCTACTATGGAAGCTGCTCCAGTAGCAGGCGTTGCTACTGTAGATACTGCTACCGGTCAAGTTTCAGAAGAGGCTATAGCCCAAGCTGCCGGTGTAGAAAATGTTCCTACAATAGACTCAGCAGAAATAGAGATACCGGAAGGAGCTTTAACAGAAAGAGTTATTGGAACTTTAAGTGAAGGAGCTAAATCAAATGCTGCTATAAACGCTGGAAGCTCACTATCACGTATTACCAGAGCTAAGAAACAATTATCAAATGCTGGATTAAGTGATGCAGATATTACAGAACTGGGTAATGACCCAGAAGCATTAGAAGCTAGGTTAGCAGACTTTAGTGAAACTGACAGAGGTATTATTGAAGGATTACCTCAAGAAGCTTTAGTATCTAATCAGTTAGATAGCTTATTAAGCGGTATTGAAGAAGGTGAAGTTCCTGCATGGGCTAGACCTGCGGTAGCTAGTGTAGAAGCTATGTTAGCACAACGTGGTATGGAAGCTTCAACAGTAGGTAGAGATGCCTTGCTCAATGCTATTATACAATCTGCTGTACCTTTAGCACAAGCGAATGCTCAAGCAATACAAGCAAGTGTCGGTCAACAAAAAGCTATAGAAGCTCAAGAATCAGAAGCTAATGCTGCAAGGTTACAACAAACAGCATTAACAAATGCTTCACAAGTTTTTCAAATGGATATGGCTCAGTTTAGTTCTGACCAACAAATAGCTTTATCTAATAGTAAGTTTTTACAAACTGTAGGTATTACAGATGCTAGTATGGAACAACAGGGTATTATACAAGATGCGTTATTACTTTCTCAAGCTAATCTAGCAGAAGCAGACTTTTTTCAAAAGACACAAATACAAAATGCTCAAGCTTTTTTAAGCATGGATATGGCTAATTTAAACAATGAACAGCAGTCTAACTTACTTAGAGCACAACAACAGCAACAAACTTTATTAAGTAATCAATCAGCACAGAATGCTGCTAGACAATTCAATGCCACTAGTGAGAATCAAACTCAACAATTTATGGCAAGTTTATCGTCTCAAGTACAGCAATATAATGCTTCTCAGTTAAACGCCTCTAAACAGTTTAATGTTCAACAAGCTAATGCTGCAGAAGCAAGACGTGTTCAAAATGAACTAGAAGTTAATAAAGCAAACGCTGCTATTCTAAATCAAGTAAATCAATTTAATGCTGATGTTGATTTTAGAAGAGACCAGTGGAATGCTCAGAACGCTCAAGCAGTATTACAGTCTAATGCTCAGTGGAGACGACAAGCAAACTTAGCAGACACTGCTGCACAAAATGCAATTAATCAACAGAATGCTCAGAACGCTTTTAACTTATCGTCTCAAGCACAAGCGTTCTTATGGCAAGAGTTAAGAGACCAAGCTGATTATGACTTTAAATGGGCAGATAGTGAAGCAAGTAGAAAAACACAATTGTTGTATGCTGCAATAGGTAATGAAAGTGAATCAGCAAAAAACTGGTCTACTAACTTACAATCAATTACTGGAATTATAGATGATATATTTGGAGATAATGGATAATGGGAATATTTAGTAAAGTCTGGAAAGGCATAAAGAAAACAGTTAAGAAAGTTGCTAGAGGCATTAAGAAAGTTGTTAAGAAAGTTGGAAAGGCTTTCGGTAAACTTGGAGTCGTAGGGCAGATTGGATTAATGTTTCTAATGCCCTATGCTATGCAAGGACTAGGAACGTTTTGGAAAGACTTTGGAGGCTTCGCAAATAAGCTTGCTGCTAGTCAAGGCGTAGGTAGTCAAATATTTGGTAAAGCTTTAAGCACAATTCATACAGCAGGAAGTATGGTAGGTAAAGTCTATACAGGTATTACTAATACTATTGATGCTGCGTTTGATGTTGCTACAGGTAAAGGGACGTTTAAAGATTTAAAAGATGCTGCAGGTTCTATATTTAGTGGACCTACTAATGAAGCTAAATCTTTATTAACAGGCGATAAATTAGCTACTTATAAAAAAGAACAGGCGTTATTAGATGTTCCTAAAAAACCTGTTGTAGAAGTAAAAGAAATAGAATTACCCAAAATTGATGAAACAATTAAAAAAGGCGTTCCTAAAATTGAAATTAAATCTGTACCTACTACGCCTGAACAAAAATCATTGACCGAAAAAGCCTTAGACTATGGTCAAAAACAAATTGATAATGTTAAAGAAGCTATTACAGATTTTGATTTAGGAGAACAAATTGTAGGAGGAGCAAAAAAAGGTATTCAACAAGCAACTGCCCGACAATTTGTTGGAGAGGTTGAACCAGTTTACAATAATACAACATTAAACTTACAATCATATATGGGGGCAGCACACAATAACGATTCAGTATTTAATGAAGTTGATTTAGCAGTTCAAAGAAACGTAGGTAACCCCTATGCTTTAACAGCTTTAAAAAACTATGATTACGTACAATCAGGGCTATTACAAGATGAGACAGCATGGTTTCATAACAGACAACACGCAATAAACGTTGCAGTCGGAGATTAATATAAATTATGGAAAGATTACCCTTAGAAGAATACGACCCACAGGGCATAGAAGCAGTTGGTAAAGCTGGTAGAGCTATCCCCGGACAGTCACTAACAAACGACCCAGATTCACAGTATCCGTGGGAAAGTGCACCACAATTCACAAACTTCAAAGAAGCTTTAGACTACACCGTAGGCGAGCTTATTGATGAAGATGTTTATGTGTCAGTTGTATCCGGTATAGGTCAAGGAGTTCCTATCAGTGATGTAGCAATGCAAGTTTTATACGCAGGCTTTAAAGCAGGTAAATGGAATCCTGATTTAATGCTAATGCTTATAGAGCCTCTCATGTATATTCTTATTGCTTTATGTGAAAAAGCCGGTGTTGAATATACGCTTTATAACGGTGAAGAAGAAGAAGATGAGGATATGGGAGGACCGGATACAGAGTTAGAACAAGTTAAAGATATGTTAAAAACTAAAGTTCCTAACAAACAAAGTGTCTCAGCTTCCTCAGTCCCTCAAGATATTCTTGAAAAGGTTGAGAACGTAGAAATATCCCCAAGTTTATTAGCTCCTCAAAACGAACCTGAACCAACACCCCCATCAAATTTATTAGGAAGAACGGAGTAATTTATGTCTAGATACGAATCCAAATCAGAAGCTTTTGGTCAAGGTATTTTAAAAGACCAACGACAACGAGCAGATAAAATTGCTAAAGAACAAGAAAGTTTTGCTAAAAAAATAGCAGGTGCTCAGTTTGCTGCTAAAGGGATAACTTCTTATCTTGACGATAGAATGGAACGGTTTAACAATTCATTAGCAGATGAAAAAGCGTATTTAGCAACAATTCAAGGACAAGCTAAGAATATATTAAATCAACAAACAGTTCTTGAAAATTCAGGACTAACTGTTGAAGAATATATGGAAGAGAAACTTTTAAGTAATTTTCAATCTCAAGCAGAAAGAAAAGTTAAAGGTGTTATGGTTCAAGTTGCAAAGGATGACGGAAG
>Ga0208919_1002121_pt1 | contig 10635 bp, 7 predicted proteins | sample 4_EtaG_FD_184076 | JGI IMG/M metagenome (GOLD analysis project Ga0208919, IMG submission 184076) | Marine viral communities from the Subarctic Pacific Ocean - 4_ETSP_OMZ_AT15127 metaG (SPAdes) (version 3) | ecosystem: Environmental > Aquatic > Marine > Oceanic | place: Pacific Ocean | collected... | reverse complement strand
ATTAACTTTTAACATCCCATCAACAGACATAATTGATACAAGTTATTTTTATCAAATCTATAGAACAGGGCTATCAGGTGGGGCCACAATTATACCCAATGATGAAATGCAATTGGTTGCTGAAAAGTATCCTACAAGTTCAGAAATCTCAGCTAAATCCATAGCCTATTTAGATAACACATCAGATTCTTTAAGGGGTGCAACCCTTTATACTTCCCCTTCTCAACAAGGGATTGCCCAAGCAAATGAAACGCCCCCTTTAGCAAAAGATCTAACCTCTTTTAAAGGTCATGTCTTTTACTTAAATACAACATCAAAGCAGCGGTTAACATTTACAATAATCGGTGTAAATAATACCGGGGTATCTAACCTAGGTTATTACTCAGGAAAAGCAGGAACCTACGGGGGTTCAGGCGCCACTATTACATGTAGTGATTCAAATGTGGCTAAAGGGCAATTAATCACAGCAGTCAGTGGTATTACTATCCCCGCAGGTACAACGGTGACGGATGTTAATACTAGTACAAATGTGGTCACGCTTTCGGCAACACCAACAGGTGCATCAGGTTCTATTAGTGTTAATTTCCATGATAGGGTAACGGTTGCAGGAGTGGCATATTATGCTTACTCTAGTAATGATGTTTCCAACAATTACTTTTTTATTCCAACAAGTGGTACATTGTCGGAAAACATCGAAGACGCTGCAAGGAATTTAATTAAGGTTATAAATGAGAGCGCTAGTAACACTACTGTATATGCTTATTACTTATCAAGCGTGGACGACTTGCCCGGAAAGATCCTTATTGAAGAAAGATCAATCGGTGGTTCGGTGTTTTATGGAACTTCCTCAAAGGGTTCTTCAATTAGTCCCGAATGGTCTGTGTCGGGTACGGGAACTTCATCTAGTAACGATACCTCAAAGAACAGGGCATACATAAGTAAGAATCAGCAACCGGAATCAGTTCCAACTTTAAACTATATTGATCTAGGCTCAGCAGATAAAGAGATCCTAAGGGGTATTGCTCTTAGAGATTCAGTTTTTATTTTTAAAGAAGATGGTATTTTTAGAATTACTGGTGAAGGCGTTGGAACTTTTCAAGCAACATTATTTGATAATACAACAATCTTAAAAGTTAAAGAGTCGGCAGTTGAACTTAATAACCAAATATTTTGTTATTCAGATCAGGGGGTTGTTTCCGTATCTGATGCAGGGGTTACGGTATTAAGTAGACCAATTGAAACAAGCCTTAAAAAGTTACAATCAGCGAATTATCCAAACTTTGGTACAGCATCTTTTGGTGTTGGCTATGAAAGTGAAAGAAAATACATCTTTTTTACCGTAGAAGGTACTGGAGATACAGAAGCAACCCAGGCCTATATTTATAACGTCTTTACGAATTCATGGACAATTTGGACGGGTATAAGAACGTGCGGGATTGTTAACAGTGCAGATGATAAACTATATTTGGGTTCTGGTGATTCCAATAACAAGTATGTTTATCAAGAAAGAAAAGGTTACGATATTTTTGATAATGCTGAAGAAGAGTATTCAGTAACTATTACCGATAAAGATACGGGAACTAATCAGATAACCGTTAACTCGGTGACAAACTTATCCTTAGGTCAGACGCTTGCTCAAAGTGCGACTAGAAAAGGAAAGATTTCGGCCATTAATACCGGAACTAAAGTATTAACAATTGATAGGTCTGTTAGTTGGGAAGAAGCAACGGCGACAGCTTACAACCCGATAGCAACCATAGTTAAATACGCCCCAATACATGGTGGTAATCCAGGTATCCTGAAACATTTTTCAGAGATAGTTACCTTTTTCAGGGAAGCAGACTTTAAAACTATCCAATTGCTTATAAGTAGTAATTTCTCTTTGACAGAGGTTCCAACTTCATTGGCCCCTGTTGGTGGTGGTGATTGGGGTGGTTATCCTTGGGGTTCACAACCTTGGGGTGATTCTCCTGTGGATCTACAGCCGATAAGAACTTACATTCCTTTGGAAAGTCAAAGAGCTTCATGGCTTTCTTTAAAGGTTAAACATGAGGAAGCCTTGACCAAATTCGCCTTGGCCGGATTTAGTATTATGTTGAATGCAATGTCTTCGAGGTTTAGATAATGGCTTTTTTACCACCAGTAAAAAGAATATCTAAAGAGGATTTACCGGAGGCTCCTCCGTGGACGGAAAAACTTATTTACCCAATCAACCTTTTTTTTGACTCGGTTTATCGTGCATTAAATGGGAAATTGACTGTACCTGAAAATATCTTGGCAGAAATAAGAGAGATTAATTTTCAGGTTAGAAGTGATTATGATGGCTCAGATACGGATAAGTGGGATGTTTTAAGTTTCCAATCTAGGTTGGGTCATAGGGCAAGAGGGTTGCAAGTTTTTCAATTATTAAGAGTTGTGGATTCTAGTGCTTTCACACCAATTGCGTCGGGTGTTTTTGTTGACTGGGAAGATGAGAATAGAAATATTAAGATAAATTATATGACAGGCTTAACGGCCGGTGGAAAATACCTTTTGCGGGTTAAGATAGAATAGGGGTTACTGATGGCAACAGCTTTAGAAGAAGAGGAAGAAAAGCAGGGCGGGGGTCAGCTTACAACGTTTTCGACTTCGGGACCAGGGATGGTTGGGGCCGGTACAGGCGAGGGTGGCCAAGGAGTGGCCGGAGGGCCCGCTCCTAAGAGAGCGCCTTTTATAAACCCTGAAGACTACTTAAAACAAAATGTAGGTGCTGGCCAGCAGTTAGCTTCTAAAATTGGTCAAACTTTTGGTCAACCCGCTTCCCAAATAAAAGGCCAAATTGGCAGGGAGGGGGAGTCTTTTGCTCAACAAGCAGGAGAAAGTAAGGTTGGTTTCCAAGATGACCTTTTAACCCAAACCTCTTCGACTCCTATGGATTTAACCGGTGATCAGTTAGAGCAGTTAGGTTCTAGACTTAAAACCCAATACGGTGGACCGATGAAATTTGACCCTTCAAAGGGTGAGATTTTAGATCCTCTTTCTAATCTTCAAGAAAGAATAAGTGCTTATGTTCCTGGTGTAGATAAGTCAGGAAGGGCCCAAGGGATATTAACTGAAGGGGCAAGGCAACAGTTAGTTGGTGAAGTAATGAAGCCAACATCGGTCGGTGGTAAAAGGGCATTAGAAGAATTGTTATTAACTGCACAGCCGGGCGCCTTGGGTACCTTAGGCCAACAGATTGGTCAGGCAGGAAGTGCAGTTTCTAGATTACAAGATGAAAGAAAAAGAGCAGCAGATATTGTTAAGTCCCAACAAGAACAGGCAATGAAAACCAGGGAGCAAGCGGAAGAGGCCATTCGCGGTGGAATTGGCTCCTTAACTGGTGGTGTTGATGAAAGGGTTGCCGCAGAAATAGAGGCCGGAAAAGAAAGACAAGAGCTATTCAAAAGTTTATTCGATACCGATTATACAGACGAGGAAAAACTCCTAGCTGAAAGGCTTGGTCTTCGAGGCGAAAGAGAAGATGATCAAGGTGAGATGACCGAGTTTGATACGGCCGCAGAAATCCAAAAATTACTTGCAGGGATTCAAAACCCATATGATACCGATTACGGATTTCTAGGTGAGGAATATAGAGGGGATGAAATTGAGGGTGTAGCAGAAGAAGAAATGGTTGACCCTCTTTCTTATTTTATGATGGACGATCCCTCAAGACTTTATACTCAAGAGTCTATGATTACCCAGGAAGAAGCAGATAGAATGCAAGCTCTTCAAGATTTAATTGGTGGAGGAACCGCAGGTATTCAAAGGGCTGAAGACCCACTAGGGGCCGGTGCTTTATCCATTCATGGTAATCAAGATGACCTACTCGCTTTATTAACAGAACAGCAAGAGGGAATGCAAGGTCGTGCAGAACAAATAAGGGACGACAGGCTCAGAGCAGAAGCCGAAGCTCAGGTAGACATTGAATATCCTGATTATGGAGATTCAGAAGGAGGTTATAAACCACCTCCTAACTTTGAGGACTTGAACCAGGACATCCTTGAATTAACAAATAGTATAACTGAATTAGAGAATACAATGCAGTTACAACAAGGTTATGAGATAGGGGTTCAAGATATAGTAAATGAATATGGACCACAACCTAACATGACACAGGAAGAAGCAGCGGCAGCCCAAGCACAAATGAACCAAATGCTCAGCGAACATGCACAAGAATTTGCTAATGATGGATATGACCCAGATAGATTTTCAATGCTTGATAGCTATAACTTACAAGGCATGAAAGATAAGTTGGGTGAATACCAAAGCCTCCAAATGGATCAAATAAGCACTCAAACTAGTTACGGATCAGACCCGTTTGGGGTTGGTGATATGAGTAGTGAAGAGGTACAAGAACTTCAAGACTTTTTAAACTTGGATGATGATTTCATGCAAGGGGTGATTGATAGTATTTACACACCTCCAGTAACTCCAGGAACAGGAACAGGAACAGGCACAGGCACAGGTAGTGGTGGTAGTAATAGTACTACGTGGAACAGTTTGCCCCCAGCTGTTCAAAACCAGGTACTCGCACAGTATTAATTTTAAGTGAAGGAGAAATATCATGTTGGATGTATTAGCAAGCGTAGCTTTACCACTAGTGGGGAGTTGGTTAGCGGGTAAAGACGTTGGCTCTTCTTCCGCAGGTGATGCCTATAATGAAGGCATAGAGTATTTGAAAAATGTTTATATTCCCTCCACGATTGAACAGCAGGTTAATTGGCCGGGACTTATTCAATCTGGAATGCTAACCGCAGAACAGGCCGCTGAAATTCAAGCCGACCCGGCAAAGCTTCAGCAGTTCGTTGGAGAAGCCAAGTATAAAGAGGCAGCGGAAAAGGGATTAGGCCAACTTCAAGAGATTGCAGAAGGTGGTTTAACCACCACAGACTTAGCAGCCCTTGAGGAAATCAGACAAAGAGTCTCGACTCAAGAAAGAGGTCAAAGAGAAGCTATTTTACAAGGTGCCCGTCAAAGAGGGGTGTCAGGTTCAGGTTTAGAAATGGCCGCTTCTCTTTCTTCTCAGCAAGAGGGTGCAGATAGAAGATCCCTAGAAAGTTTATTGGCCGCTGGCCGTGGTGAAGAAAGAAGAATGGGAGCAGCCCAAGCAGCAGCAGGGTTAGGTTCTCAACTAAGAGGTCAGGAGTTTGGAGAAGCCCAAACTAGATCAGAAGCTGACAGACTTATAGATCAGTTCAATAAGCAAATGCAGTTTAGAACCCAGGAAGAAAACCTAGGTAGGTCTGAAAGGGCAAGATTTCAAAACATGGCAGATCAGCGTAGGGCCGAAGAAATAAATGCCATGAAAAGCCATGAAACTGCTTTAAGAAATGCAAACCTCAAACAGCAAAGATTCCAAAATGAGTTGGCAAGGGCCCAGGCCATGATGGGTGGAAAAGGTGGGGTTGCCCAATCCAGTGAATCAGCAGCAGAAAGAAGAATGAGATTGTACGGTGGTGGCATCGGTGGAGCAGGTCAGATTCTTGGTAGCTATATGGCAGGTAAAAACAAAGATAACGACTTCATGAAGAAAATGGACGAATACGACAGATGGAAAAAGTCAAAGGGGTATAAATAATGGCAATACAAAATATAAATCAATTCCTCCCCGGAAAAGAGGAAGAGGAAGAGGAAACCCCTTTGCCCCAAGATCAACCGATGGGGAATGAAGAACTATTGGCACAAATTGTAGGTCCACAAAGTCCTGAATTTCCAAGAAAGAAAAAAGAGAAAGGATTTATGGATTGGTTCACAGAAGCCCTTGGAATAACAACAATGGGTGATGCAGAAAGAAAGGGCACTCCTCCTCCTGGTGGTGAAAATAAAGGGCAGGAGCAAATGAGTATAGAAGACGCAAAAAAATGGGGAGTTCCATCGTCCGAATTTGATCAATGGGATACTCCAAATTATAGAAGTCCAAGCGGATTATTGGGATTTGGTACTGCTACACGAGGCTTTAGAAATAAAAAATCAAAAAAGCTCCTTGATGATGCCCTTAATAGAAGAATGCGAAAAAGAGTAAAAAGTAATATTAGAGAAGAAGAACAAAGGCTAAAGAAAGAAAGAATCCCAACAACAAAACAACCTGATTATAAACGAACTACACCCCCTAGTGATTTGTATAGGAAAGTAAAAAGGAATGTCGCTGATGTTGCTGGCTTTGGAAAAAGTGAAGATTGGGGATTAGAAAGATGGGGAAGTGCTATTGGTAAAGGTATGGCCGCGCTTGGTGATGCCTTAGTACAGGGTGGTCGAGGTAAAACTGGTTTTCTTGGTAGCGTATTAGACGTTGAAGAAGCAAGAAGAAAAGAGCCTTATGAAAAAATGAAAGACTTCCAAAAAATGCTCCAGACTGAAATAGATAAGGAGCGATTGGAATTAGATAGGGCCCATAAAAGAAGAATAGAAAAGAGACAAATGGACCTCTCGGAAAAAAACAAGGTGATGAGCTTGCCGGGGACTAAGGAATCTAAAATGGCTTTTGAGGATCTAAGAAATGATCCCAGTAAAGCAGTTAGGGATTTTGCAGAAAAAAATCCTCATGCATGGAAGTACATGTCGGTTAATTCTCTAAGAACAATGTCTTCAAAATATGCATTTAGCAAGAAAGGCAAGTTAGGTAAGGCTAATACTGCTTTATGGTCAATAGCTCAAGACCCTTCTACAAAACCGTATATTATAAAATTACTCGCAAATAGATTTGGCGGTAATACTCAAAAAGCTGAAAGCCAATTTAATAAATTAACAGGCGCAGATTTAAAAAAGTTTATTGACCTAGTATCAGACCAAAAGAAAGTAATAGACGGAAAGTATGATCTTAAAGCTAAAACAAAAGGGCTCTTTAATGATGTAAGGAGCGCATCTCAAGAATTAATAAGAGAAGTAATGAAAGAGGCAGGAATAAGTAATGCTTCTTGGGATGATTTCCAATTTAGAGGTAACAGAATATATCTTGTAAAAGATGGGGTTCAAAGGGAAATAGATCCTAAAGGTTTTAAGATTATGGGCCTTTCAGACGGTTCTCAAGCAGGAGATATAATAGGTAATATTAGTGAATGGTTTAAAAAAGAAGATAACTATGGAACAACAGCAAATAGGATAAACCAGTTAATTGCTGCTATCCTTGCCCCTATAAGAAAAGAAAATTTTGGTGCCTCACAATCTAGTATGGAGTTACAAAAATTTGCAGAACAAATTGGTAAAGGAAGAATGGGGACTGAAGCGAGTTTATTTAGTTTTCTTCAAAGAGTTATTCAGAAAACAGGTGAACTTGTTAGCAGACAAAATGATAAAATAAGAGACAACCCTATAGGAGAGATTTACCTAGAGAAGGGTGGTTTTTTAAGGCGTAGAGATTTTACTGGCCGTCAATTTCTTTCAAATGAAATGATTTCTAGGAACCTGGTAAAAGAAATTCAACAAAGAACAAAAAAAGGTATCAAGAGTAGTCCTTTAGAATTATCAAAATTTAGACAAGCAGTTATTGGTGGCCTTAGGCCAAATGAAAGGATGTATGTCTATAAAGCAAAGGATGGTATTTTTTTTAGACCTGTAACAAAATTTAAAGGAGTCCCCAATAAAAATCATTCAAAGTGGAATGATTACGATTGGCTGAAACTTTACAATAAAATACCTCAAGGAATTGATAGATCAAATCCTGAAGAAGTCTTAAAGTGGTTCAAACGGTTTAAAGGGGAGAAGTAAAATGGACAGGAATGAAGCCTTAAACCAACTTGGTTTTTTAAAAGAAGGTTCTGCATTTAATGAAATTGATAATATGATGGCAGCCTTTGGACATGGCTTTAAAAGAGATTTTACTTTTGAATCTTATGATGAACTTAGAGGTATGCTTGAAAAAATTCAAGGTGGGGATTATAAAGAGAAAAGGGATGAAGTCCGTAAATTTCTGAATTACGTCAGGAAAGAATATCCAAATATGGAACAAGCCGGAAGGATTGTAAGTGCTTTTGGTCAACCATTTTTATTTGGCGGGAGTGCTTTAGCCCCTAGAGCTTTGGCCCTTTTAATATCAAGATACGGTTTAAAAACAGTATTAAAACTTTCAGGCCCTATTGGTAGGAAAATTCAAAAAAGTCCCAGAATAAGAATGTTTTTTGAAAATCTAGGTGAGGCAGGAGCAAACCTAGTTGGTGAAGCTGAAGAAATGTCTGACATAGATCCTACAAGTCCAGGTGCTGCCATGGCATTAGGGCTTTCAGCATTAAGTCCAACAGCAAGCAAAGGGTGGGAAAAGTTTAAAAAAACTGGAATTCCCGCAGGTGTAGGTGGCTTTTTTTCAGGTCTAGATAAAAGAACTAGGGATTGGGTTAGAAATAACTATGAAGCTTTTTTCCCAAGAAGAAAGAATGTAACAAGTGAAGAAATCATTGGGAAATTCACCAACTTCCTTGATGACCTACAAGACAATATGGAAAAAGTTCGGGTGCAAGCTCAAGGGATGCTAGAGGACGTTGCACCAAAACATAACCTAATAGCAAAAAAAGGAGAACCAGGGGTTATTAAGTCTTTCAATGATGTAATACTTAGCCTCTTTGAAAAAAAAGGTATCGGTGAAGTTAGATCAAAGATTGGGTTAGGTCTTCCAAGAGGGGATGAATTTATAAATCCTCAGATATATAAAGATCTAAAAAATGCCTTAGAGGATAATTCTAATAAAGAAGTTATAGATGGAATTTTAGAATCTAGTGGAAATATTAAAGGTAGGTATTTTAAAGAAGCTTATGATGTACTCATGGAAAAAAGAGATGATATTTTAAAATCGGTAAGAGATAAAATAGATAAAAAACTTCCTGTAGCAATAACAGATGTAAACCTCAGGGGGATATTAGATGATTTGACTCCGCATACTGATTTTAAAAGTCCAAAAATGCAAGATCTTTCAAACAAGCAAAAGAAATCATACACAAAAGCATTTAATTCCCTCTATGGGAAGTTGAATAAAACACTTAAAGATAAAAATGAACCTTACAAAAAAAGAATAGAGATTTATGAAAGAGTTTTGAGATCCATGAAGGGTGATACAGTTAAAAATATTGAGGGCATAGAGGAAGTTTTAGGGATTGTTAAAAAGGGTAACGCTTATGATTTTGATGATAGAGGGAAGGCCCTAAATAGGTTATTAGAACTTGAGTTTAACAAAGAAGATTTATCAAAAAAGACCATGCGTGAATTTTTAACAGCCGCACATATTCTCCATACTACTGCTAAAACAGCCAAAAAATATTCTAACTTAAAAAACGAAATGAGAGATTTACTTGCCGAAAGAGTATTTCATAGTAAGGAACATACACCGGCCCAATTGAGTGATTTTGTTAGAAGAGTAGATGAACAAGCAAAGGATATCCCTATTTTAGTTCCAAAATCAGGAGCAGACACAGGAGATTGGCTAGGTTTAAGCTCAATAGTAGGGTTAATAACAAGTTTTGGGGCCACTCAAGCTGGTTATGAGATCCCAGCCCCAGTAGCTTTATTGCTTGCCGCAGGTTCTGTGCATGGGTTTATGAAAAAGAAAGTAAAAGGGGCAGGATCAAAAGGTGTTGACTGGATTGTAGAGGCCGAAAAACTAGCAAAAGGATATGTTGAAGACCCAGAAGTTTATTTTAAAAAAGTAACAGGACTAAAACTCCCTGAATTTGATGGTTTTGAAAAATGGTCAATGGAACTCGCTCCAGAAATAGGTAGAAGCTTGGAAGATTATTCTCAAAGAGACACAGAACTCTCCCCCACAGAAGTAAAAAGAGATAGCAGTGATGAATGGGATAAGGCTCCATCAACAGATGAAGAAGAAAAAGAAATCAAACCAGGTAATGATCAATGGGATGCACCCCCATCTGCTTCAGAAATAAAACAAAAACAGGGTGAGAAAACATTTGCAGACTTACCAGAAGTTTTTGGTGCTCCTCCAAAGGAAGAAATGAGAAGTCCCGCGCATACCGGAAAATTAGAGCCTATAGAAGAAATAGAAGAGTTGGAAGTTGTACCAAACCCAGAAGAAAAAGACCGGGCAGACCGAGAGGAAAAGGTTCAATCCTTCCTTGATCAACAACTTGGTGGAAAAGTCGGTAAAAGAAAATATGCTTGATTTAAAAGAAGAGTATAGACCCATAAAAGAAGCATTAAATGAGAATCTCTTGGAGGTTTATTTTAGAAAAAGAGGGGATAAACAAATTTGTTTAGTTAAACAAGACCATTTTGTGTTTGGATTTCCCGCAGAAACGAATGAAGCGGCCCTTGTAAAAATAGCGGAATGGGTCTTACCTGATTTCGATTTCCAATCGTTGCTCCTTGGGCTTCCAAAGTTTGAGCAATCGAAGATTAAGATTGTAGAGAACCACTAAGGATTCGGTATATTTTTTAGGAGTGACTCTAAAAAGTTGTCCCTCCTTAATTCTTTTACTTCCTTCAATCTTTCTTGTTAATTCTGTCAGTCTGTCTTCGAAAAAGTTAACCATTTGATGGGGATATATCGGACCTTTCAAAATCATCATAAATGCTCACCTTAAGTAAGGGCCCTTCCTTTTTTGGTCGGAAAGTTTGGAACACATCCCAAGGGCCCGTTATTTTATAAGAGTCGTCCAAAATGATATCACAATG
>Ga0208919_1002120_pt1 | contig 10635 bp, 12 predicted proteins | sample 4_EtaG_FD_184076 | JGI IMG/M metagenome (GOLD analysis project Ga0208919, IMG submission 184076) | Marine viral communities from the Subarctic Pacific Ocean - 4_ETSP_OMZ_AT15127 metaG (SPAdes) (version 3) | ecosystem: Environmental > Aquatic > Marine > Oceanic | place: Pacific Ocean | collected... | reverse complement strand
CGAGCAAAATCAGAGAGGCAACCGTTTTCATCGGCATCTGCACAGCAGCTTCTTCAGATATATTTAAAGGTTTTTTACTCATTCTATTTTATCCCAACCGGCATTATCAATTCCTGCCCCTGGTTTTTTAAGTGGGATTATATAATCTTTTTTATCTATTTTCAATGAGGAGTAAGATGGCGGACGAACGAAAATAGCCAGTAAACACAACAAAATTATCAACACTGCTGTAAATCTGTAATCCATCCTGGCTATCTCCTGAATTCATTACTTAATAATTACTATTACACTAAAATTGCAATAGCAATCGTACATACTTTGTGGTTTGTCCACACATTTTTTATTTTATTAATCATTTTTTTTTCTCCTCAATTTCATAGAAGAACTTGTCGGTATCTTCTGTCCGCCACGCTCTACTATTTTCTACATTCCATTCAGAAGTTTGAACTTTCCAATCAGGAATATCATCTTTCACGGTGAAAGAAGGTATATCCCATATACATCGATTGTTAGGTTGTGCTGCAAAATTGCCGTCGTCTAATGCAATAATGTGAGCGCACTTGTGTTCGTGCGGTATCTCTGAATGATCAGTGTCAAGTATATTACTGTCTGGATGTGCAAAGTCAACTGTAAATAAATATTTACCTGGGTGCCATTTTTTATCTTTACCTATATACTTACCGGCTTGTCCGTCTAAGATATCCCAACGATGAACAGAAGGATAATAAGAAAAACAATTCCAGAGCTGTAGTTCATCAAGTCTTCTTGTGGGGACTCTGGAAGGTTCAAATCCCGTTTGAATAAACGCGCTAATTGGTAAGCGATAAAATATTGCACCGTTTTCCATAATAGCATGAAATAATATAGCACGACCTGTAAGAGCGCTAAGACCAAAGATAATACAGTCACTAACTTCTCCATGATGTTTTTTACAGTCATATAAATATTCTCTTTTTATTTGTGCATAAGTTGGTGGTATGTTTGCATTTAAGTAAGCCATAATTCAATATTATCATCAAAGTCCCTATAGTCTATTGTAATTTCGTCGCCTATTTTTATATTTTTTAAAGCTATACCATCTTCATCAACAGTAGGATTATTACTGTGATTTAAATATTTTTCATTATCTATGCCTAAACAATATTCATTTTCACTTTCTTCATGAGCATGTGTTTGTATAAAATTAGCTAAAGCTAAAGGCATTCTAGGTAGATTTGTTTTGTTAAATCGTATCTCAAACTCTGGCCTTACTTCTTTTATTTTTTTACCTTTAGTAATATTTTCTTTTGAAAAAACACCAATGCCTTGAATTTTACTTTTATCTAAGTAAGTGTCTATTAAAAACATTATTTTATTGTACCCCAATTTGGTCCTGATTCATAGTCTACCTTGTTCTTAACTTTAAGAGGTATAGCAGTTTCCATTAATTGTTGAACCATGATCCGTGTTTCTTCATCCTTGATTGATACACAAAGCTCATCGTGTATTTGTATATGGGGTACTATACCTTTTTCATATAATAGAACCATTGACTTTTTTGTCATATCAGCAGCAGATCCTTGCACCAATCTATTTAAAGCTTTGTAAGTAAAAGCAGGAGTAAAATAGTTTTTAAACCAGTCTCGTCTTTCTTCCTTTGTATGTTCTTCTATTTTTTTTTCTGATTTAGTATTAAAATCTATTTTAAATTTATTCCATGCTTCTTCTTTTGATAAAAGTTTAGGAGCTATCCAGTCCCCTTCGTAAGTAATTTTACCAGTTTTTTCATTAATTTTTTCTTTTGCTTCTGGATCCCATTCTTCAAATTTACGTATCTTATTATTCCATCTTTTATTAACACTTTCATATTTATCAAATCTACAAAACCTATCCTCTAAAGTAAAAACTAATCTGTTTTTTTGAGCAAAACCCATTAAAGCATCTGACAATTGTTTAACAAAAGGAACTCTTCTATGATAAGTATCAAATAATTGTTTAGCTTGATCTTTATCTAAATTTAATTCTGCCTGTAGCTTGCCTTTACCCATACCATAAAACAAACCCAGATTAATTGTCTTAGCTTGTTTTCTAGATATCTTAGCCATGTCTGCTACTATCTGGTGAAAGTCTGCTTTATCATTATCAAACTTCTTTTTTAAATCGTCTGTTTCTCTCATTTTGTGTTTAAGAGCATAATGCACCACAATCCTCGGTTCTTGTTGAGAATAGTCAAAACTACCCCATGTATGGCCTTCCTCGGGGATAAATAGCTCCCTCATCTTCTTACCTATATAACCTTTGGAAGGTATCTGTTGTAGGTTTGGATTACTCATTGAGAATCTACCAGTCACAGTTCCTCCTCCATCACCTCTAATTTGATTTATATCTGCATGAATTCTACCTTTGTAGACATATCCTTTTAAACCTTCGATAAAAGTATTTACAGCCTTATCAGCTTCTCTTGCTTTTGATACCATTCTTAAAAATCTATCTTCATGAGTTTTTAAAAAGTCTTTTGGAAGTTTAGGCATTCCTGACTTAGGTGTTTTTTCAAATTTTGTTATCTTTCGATTATTTAATAATTCTTTAATAGAAGTTGCTGCCCATAATTGAAGATCTAACTTTGTATGTTTCTTTATTATTTTTAAAAGATTATTTCTTCTAAGTGTTAGTCTTTTACCAAGTAGGTCAAGTTTTTGGACATCTATTCTAACTCCTTTAAATTTCATTTCAACTAAACAAGGAAACAATCTTGTTTCTAATTCAAAAATATTTCTACAACTATATGTTTTATTATTTTCAGGTTTAATATATAATACTTCATCTAATTTTTTATCAAAAAGATTCCATAGTTTTAAAGTTAAATTAACATCTTGTTTAGCATATTCTTTTACTACTTTAGATGGCAGCTTATGCATGTTAGACATTGGGTCCTTTTGCATACCTCCAGACCATTCAAAAGTTTTTTCTTGTAAATCATATTTGTATTTATTGTCGTCAAGATAATCTTTAGACAAAGCATCTAAAGAATATTTAAATCTGTTTTCATCAATTACAGATGCAGCTACCATAGTATCAACAATACGACCTTTAAGTTTTTTACCTGTTGTTGCTTGAAGCCAACAAACATCATACATTGCATTGTGAAATACTTTTGTAATTTTATCGTTTTGTAAAAGTTTTTCGTTTAACTCTTTCCAAAAATTTTCTAATTCTTCACCTTCTAAAATATTATCAGAATGATGTATTGGAAAGTATACTGTGTCTTTTCCTGTTGCAACTGCAACACCTGTTATAAAACCATCTTTTCTTATGGCTCCTAAACCTTTTGTTTTTAAATTAGGATCGTACGTTTCTATATCAATAGCTACAACATTTACATCTTGTAAATCTAAATCTTTTGGCGTGTTACACATTATAATCCCTTTCTATAATCATTTCTATAAAGTGTATTGCTTTCAATAAATCTTGCTTCTTTCCTTTGTCTCGATGACGTATTATATATTTTATAGCACAACCTTCGGGATATAGCAATTCGTTCTCTACTACAAACTTACTGGGTTGAATTTTATACTTTTGATAATGAGATCCTCCGTGCTGCTTGTCCCAAACGTTTTTCTTTTTCATAGTTCTAAAATATCCCTTCTGTGATTTTGTATTCCTGCTAAAGAAGCTCTACTAGGAGAAGAACTTCCTATGCTCCAACAATCTACTTTACCTCTACTGTAAGCAACATAAGCTAATCTTACTGGTTCAAAACTACGAGGTTCTTGTCTATAAATTGATAAGTCAACTATAACGTTATCAAATGTTAAACCTTTTACTTTGTGTATTGTATCGTGTTTAACTCTTGGAGTTTTATCTGTATCCATACCATTTATTAAAACTTTATTAATGTATGGTGTTTTTTCTATTAATTCTTTTTTAGTTACAACTTGTGAAAATCTTTCAAATTGTTTTGCTTCTGGTTTTATAAATCCCATGTCAATTAATTCTTGAATATTATAATCTTTATTAATTAAAGTTTTTAAATTATCTACGTCGCTTTTACCATGAGCTTTTACTGACTTACCTATTATAGGCCAATAGTCTAATACTTGTTGTTTAGAAACAGCATCTTTTAAAAAAGTTTTCCAACTTTTAAAACATTGAAAGTGTTTCCTGGACACATGAGGATTTCCTGATAACAAAGAATAGTCTATTCCATTATCTTGTAAAAATTGATTTATTCTTTTATGAGTAGGGTTCCCTCTGTATGTAAATAAAAAAGTTTCATTGGTGTTTAATATTTTATTAATTAAAATATTTTTAGCTTGGCAACTTTGTTCTAAGCTTGGAATCCAATAAGATTTTCCAACGGTTTCTGTTGGAGTCCAAGTTCTTTTTGCATAATCACCATACTTTTCCCAAACAGGTCTAATAATATTTTTACATATTTTATTTATAGTTTGACCACATCTTTTACCCTCAGTAAGTTCGTTTGCTTTTGCCTCTTTTGAATTAGCTAATGCATAAAAAAATTCAGGATCAGATCCTGCATATTCGTGAATAGTTTGGTCCGCATCTCCTATAAAAATAAATTCTTCAGCTTTTGTAGCTGCTTTTTGCAAAGCTTTTATCTGAGGTTTACTGCAGTCTTGGGCTTCATCTACTATTAAAACATCTATATCTTCTGGTGTTTCTGCTTTAAATAAAAAATTATCTATCATATCTTCAAAAGATATTTTTTTATGCACACTTCTAAATGTGTTATATTTTTTTATTAATTTATATAGTTGATCTTTACTATAAGGATAATAACGAGAAGGCTCGCACACAGCCCAATACTTATTAAAATCTAAACCTTTACCGTGTGAATGAGAACTGTATTCATATACAGGATGTTTTTCCCAACTTTTTTTATTCCAAATTTTCATAGATTGATTTTCATTACAAAATCTTTCATGTTCTTCTTTTTCATATTTTTGTAAAGGTAAATACTCTGCTTTGAAATAAGCATGTATTGTACAAATCTGATCTTCTAATCTTGTATCAGGTACACTTTGTATTTCTGGTAAACCTTTTACAGCTTTTCTAATTTCTTTTGCAGCTAAAACAGTATGAGATAAAACTACTATTCTTTCCCAAGAATATTTTTTTAACAACTCAGCATACTTATCTTTTAACCATATATGAGTTTTACCTGTTCCAGGAGGACCAGGAATAAATTCTGGTGTTTTTATATTATTCATCTTCTATCATACTTCCTGCTTCATCTCCTATGACTACAGCTTCACCTTCCCATATTATTTTTTGATTATTTGTCTTCTCTCCTTCTATTACCCACGCAATGCAAGACTTACCTTTGTATTTACCACGGTCTCTTTTTGCTTTTAAAATAGTTTGAAGTTTATTAACAAGGTCAACTCTTTGTAAATTTATTCTATTCTTAATTAATTCTTTTTCAAAATTGTTTAAATCAAATTCTATTGTAGATTTTTTATCGTTAAAATAAGGCAGTTTATGAATAAACAATTGTTCCTTATCTGTGTACACACCTTTTACATCTAGATAATCTAAAAATATTCTTTTGAATTGTTCTTTGTCTTCTGCTTCTTTCACATAGTTTTTAGAAAACTTTCTTGCATAAAATTTAGTCATCATCATTTTTTCAAAGTCTATTGCTTTCATTCTTGGTAGCCATACTTTTGCTTGACTCATAGCTAAATCATAAAATATTTTTGGATTCATAAGTGATGCTCCATCAATCCAAACTTTTCTTTGAATCATTTCTTCTTTTTCTGGAACGTTTAAATAAACGTTATATCTATCTGCACCATACTCTTCTATAAAATCAATAGTATCTTGCGATACCTGATTTGTTATGCTTTCAAAAATTCCAATCCAGTTAAACAAACCTTGAATGTTTCTATGACTGTAACCTGTAAGTTCATGAATTTTATTTACACCAAACTTTCTATCTGTTTTTCTAGTTGTAGTTCCTTTTTTTAATCTTTCTTTGACATCATCGTTTGCTGCTTCCGCAATTCTAGAAATAAATAAATCTATTTGTTCATCTGTCCAATCAGAATTCTTAACTAATACTCCTGCAATTGCTGTGCAATATTCATCTCTACTTCCTGTTGTTGGATATATAATTGTTAGTGCTGCAGACAAAGCAGCTTTACCTACATCAATAAGTAAATTACCTTGATACTCTCTTATCTCTTCAAATTTTTCCCATCTTACATTTGTTTTTGATTTACTATGTAAAGACCCAGGTACTATTGTGTATCTTTTTTTTTCAGTTCTTAACTCACATATCATAGAACCGTGTGGAAAATTTTTAAAATCTTTTTCAAACTCATCTGGTAATCTAAATTGTTTAAATGGAATTTTACTTTTGTTTGACCAGAGGTAATGACTAGTTGGATTGCCATCTCTTCCAAAAATAGCACCACAATCTTTTACATAAAAATCTACAAATTTTTTTACAAACTCATTATCGATATCTAAATCAACATCGTTATCTAATCTTAGTGCAATCTCTGCTGTTTCGTGATCCCTGTTCCATATATCTTTCTCTATTTTAAAATCTGGGTCGGTATACTTTTTAACCTTTGGTGTACCTTTCAGACAGGGTATAATAATCCTATCCAAATCCAACCAATCTACATAACTTATAGGTTCTTTATTCATTTATTTTTTTATTAAGTTTTGAGTGGGCGTTTCCACTCTCGCTTCGACGCCCATCCCTGCAGGAAATTATAAACTAAATTCTTTTTTAGCTTCTTTGGTTTCAGGTTTAGCTTCTACTTCACCTTTACTTACAGACGCTGCAAAAGTTTTAGCCATGTCATAGATTCCTCTATTTTCAACAGGACCAGCTTTTGACACATCCCAACCAAACCATGTTCCTTTGTCGTTAGACATCTGAACAGTAGATAGTTTATAAATGTGGCTGTATGTTGGCGGAGTAAACAAACCATTTTTACCTTGCATCTTGATACCCATCATCATTGAGTTCCATTTTCTACTCACTTTTAATTGAGTAGACTTCATAGAAATTAATGCATGTTCTACATTTTCTGGGCTTTTACCAAGAGTTAGCACGAAGTGATTTGCAGTGTTTTCAAGATAGTTACCATTCGGTAATCTATCTTTATAGTCTTTACCTCTAGTCGTTTGACTAACGATATTACTATCTGCACTATGTATCGCAACAGGTGCACCAGTGCTGGTACCTCTGTCTTGCCATTCAACATACTGTCTTTTATAAAAAACTGGTATGACATTTAAAGAGTCAAACAGTTCGTTAGTGACAGTGTTGATTATTTTGCCGGGCTCTGCGCCTTCGACATACTTACCATCTCTTTTGTTTACCTCTGGAGATAGTTGTCCCAAAATTTTTAAAAATGGTAACGCAAGATCGTCTTGCGATATATTTTGAGTACCTTGTTGTGCATCTGCTTCCATATCAAATGTTGCTAATGCTCCATTCTTTTTTTCCGTTACTTGGTTCATGTTACTTGTTCCTTTTTATTGTTGTCTTATTCTCTGAGAAAACCCCAAAGATTTCCGTTGGCATCTCTTTACCTGCCTCAATACGCTCACGGACTAACGCTTTTAAAGTCATGGGCTCAACCTTCATCTTTTGTGTCGGTTGAAACCCTTGACCTTTTGCAAGATCGGCATAATCAGCCGCCTTGTTATCTTCGTTGCGACCAAAGGATACGGATATCTCGTTTTTGATTATATCCCCTAGTCCATTGTTACGAAGCCAGTTAAACGCCGCTTCTTTATTTGCTTCCGTTATGGTTGCACGATACGACGTTGAAACTTTAAGATGTGATCCATCTTGAAGTTTTAATTCTGCTAAACCCATCTCGGACATCATGGTTGGTATTACCTCACCTGATATACGTTGGTATTCTTTTTTCAAATCTTTTAGATTGTTTTCACTAGTTTCTATTCTATTGTGTAAACCCTCTAACATTTGTACTTGATCTGCAAGAGACTGAATGTGTTCAGTTTTACTCATTGCATCTTGTTGGTCTTGTTCAAAGTTAATTGCCATCTATTTCTCCTTTCTCGTATAAATTAATAGCAATAGGATAATATTTTCTTTCTTGTTTATCCCATTTTAGCAAATTGTATTTGCCGTTTGTAATATCAGAAACTATAGAACATGCAACTCCAATTATAGCTGGATCACCTGTTAATAACAAATGATCATTTTCATTAAAATTTTTTAATCCTTTTCTTAATTTATAAATTAAAGGTCCAGGAGAAAAAATTATTTGTGAAAACTCCGGCAATAAAAATTTAAAGTCACCATATTTTTGTGCACCTATAATATTTATTTTAGGGTTCCCTGCTTGCGTTCCTGCAACATGTTGTATTACATAAACTATTCTTTCTGACATACCTTGACAATATAATTATAATAAGTATATTGTCAACTAGAAAGTTCACGAGAAATTTCGATAGGCAAAATTTCATCAACTTTGCTCAGAACTTTCAATTGGGATTAGGAAAGATTGATGATCATCCTAGGACGTATCTTTCTGAGATACTTGTTATTTCTAATACGTCCTTTGGTCCCGCTTAATAGAAAGAAAGTATATGAATTATAAATTTAAAACAAAACCTTACAAGCATCAAATGACTGCTTTAGAAAAGTCATGGAATAAAGAAACTTATGCCTATTTTATGGAAATGGGTACAGGTAAAACAAAAGTCTTAATCGATAACATGGCAATGTTATATGATAGAGGTAAAATAGATAGTGCTTTAATTATAGCACCAAAAGGTGTTGTTAAAACTTGGTATGAACAAGAACTACCTACACACTTACCAGATCATATAGAAAATGTGTCTGTATTGTGGCAATCTCATATTACAAAAACACAACAAGAAAAACTAGAAAGCTTGTTTGAAACAGAAACAGCTTTACATATTTTAGTTATGAACGTTGAAGCTTTTAGTACAGAAAAAGGTATAAAATTTGCTAGTAAATTTTTAAACTCACATAAAGCGTTAATGGCCATAGATGAATCTACAACTATTAAAACACCTACAGCTAAAAGAACTAAAAATATTATTGGCCTTGGTAAAAATGCAAAGTACAAAAGAATTATGACAGGTTCTCCTGTTACAAAAAATCCATTAGATTTATATACTCAGTGTGAATTTTTAGATCCTTATCTTTTAGATCACGCTTCTTATTATTCTTTTAGAAACAGATACGCTGTAATGAAATCTATGCATGTTAGAGGTAGAACAATACAAGTTGTTGATGCTTTTCAAAACCTTGCAGAGTTATCTGATAAACTACAAGGTTTTTCTTACAGAGTATTAAAAGAAGATTGTTTAGATTTACCAGACAAAATATTTACAAAAAGACACATTACTCTTACTGGTGAACAAAGAAAATTATATGATCAAATGAAAAAAACAGCTCTTGCTACACTTAATGGCAAGATTACATCTACTGTAACTGTATTAACTCAACTCATGAGATTGCATCAAATAACTTGTGGACATTTTACAGCTGATGATGGTTCAACTCAGTTAGTTGAAAACAATAGAGTAAAAGAATTAATGAACGTATTAGAGGAAACAGAAGGCAAAGGAATTATTTGGGCAAATTATCAAAGAGATATAACTCAGATTATAGAAGCTATTGTAAAAGAATATGGTCCGGGGTCCGTGGTTGACTATTATGGATTAACCCCACAAGATGAAAGACAAGATAATATTCGTAAATTTCAGTCCGACCCTAAGTGCCGGTTTCTTGTTGGAACGCCCGCTACGGGCGGCTATGGGCTTACTTTAACAGCTGCAAACACCGTAATCTACTATTCTAATGGATATGACCTAGAGAAGCGTTTACAGTCCGAGGACCGTGCACACAGAATAGGTCAAACAAAATCTGTAACTTATGTAGATCTTATTGCTGAAGATACAGTCGATGAAAAAATAACAAAAGCTTTACGTAGAAAAATAAATATAGCATCTGAAGTATTAGGTGAAGAACTTAAAGATTGGATTTAAACAAATATTTCTTTTGCTTTACCTAGTATAGGTTTGTATTTAGTCTTACCTTCTGATCTGTATGCATGTAAAAATTGTTTTCTATCCATACCTTCTGTTACGCTACAGTGTATCCACCCCGAGTTAGGTTCTCCTGGAGTGTAGTATTCGAGGATCAATTGATCCCATTCTAATTCTCTATGTATCCAGTCTGCAAGTTCAGCATTGTCTACTCCAACACATTCGAAATCTGCCGCTTCAGCTTTTGCATGCTGCGAATTAACCGAGCTACCGATTGCAACACACAGCTCTGGGCTACGGAAACCGCTGGTCACCTTTACCCTGCCGAAGTGGTCACGTACTGGCTGTAAAATTTTTTCACACAACACTTTTAGTTTTTCTATTTGCTCTGCATTTGGATTATTATTAATCCCTTTACGGATTGCTGTGTCCGATTTAGTTAATTCTTCTAAAGTAAAATTACGAGTAAGTTCCATTTTTATGCGACGTCTGTAAGTAAAGTTATAAGGACAGCTCCCATACCTCCAACTATCCAATATTCTAATCTTTTAATTCGTTCTTGCATTTCTTTTATTTGTTCAAAGGTTTGCTTTTGCATTATTCTGCAAAGCTTTTCATGCG
>Ga0208919_1002117_pt1 | contig 10650 bp, 13 predicted proteins | sample 4_EtaG_FD_184076 | JGI IMG/M metagenome (GOLD analysis project Ga0208919, IMG submission 184076) | Marine viral communities from the Subarctic Pacific Ocean - 4_ETSP_OMZ_AT15127 metaG (SPAdes) (version 3) | ecosystem: Environmental > Aquatic > Marine > Oceanic | place: Pacific Ocean | collected... | reverse complement strand
ACGAACAGAAGTATAAAACTGAACTACAAAAGTTTGCAGCGATGCAAATTGGAAGAAGAAGACGAGACGATTACACGGATGGTACAATAAGAATTCCAATCGAGTCACCGCCTCAATAATTAGGAGATAAAAAATTATGGCAATAGCATCAGCAGTATGTAACAGTTTCAAAACAGAAGTCCTAGAAGCTAAACACAATTTCTTAGCATCTGGAGGAAACACTTTTAAATTAGCTTTATACACAAGTTCTGCAAATTTAGGTGCAAGTACAACAGCGTATGCAACAAATCCAGGTGGTGGATCTAACACTGAAATTACTAACACATCAGGTTCAGCTTATGATCCAGGTGGAAAAGCATTAACAAGTGTCAACCCAGCTTTAGATGGATCAACAGCGTGTTGTGATTTTGCAAATATAAGTTTTACTTCTGCTTCTTTTACAGCAAACGGTTGTTTAATATACAATGACACAAATGCTGATAGAGCAGTTTGTACAATCGCATTTGGTTCAGACAAAACTGTAACAAGTGGGACTTTTACAATTCAATTTCCAACAGCAGACGCATCTAACGCAATACTTCGTATAGCATAGGGAGGAAATCCTTATGGCCAATTCTTGGAACGAATCCGGCACAACCTGGGGTACTAATCGTTGGGGAACAACTAACGCAATTACTCAAGGATGGGGTGCTGAAACATACGGAACAGGAAGTTCATGGGGCCAAGCTGGCGACGAAGTAATTCAATTAACAGGTTTATCATTAACATCATCGGTTGGAACACCTATAGCAGGTGCTGAACAAGGTTGGGGTAGAGCTGAATGGGGTGAAGAACCATGGGGAGAAAGTTTTAGCCCCGTTGTTACACTTACAGGTTTTGGATTAACTTCTGGTTTAGGTTCACCTACAATTACAACAGAAATAAATACAGGATGGGGACAAGATGGTTGGGGCGTAGAAAACTGGGGTCAGTCTGGACAAACAGTTGTAATAGTTTCTGGTGTTGAAGCAACTACCGGTATTGGAGAAGATGTAAGTTGGGGTAAACAAACTTGGGGATCTGCAACAACTGGTTGGGGCGGTGAATATTTCTTAATACCTGAAGACGTAATGGGTTTAACAGGTTTAAGTGCAACATCATCGGTAGGTACACCTACAGCTATTTCTGATTTTACTGGAACTCTTACAGGAGTTTCTGCAACTTCTTCTGTTGGATCTTTAGATCCTGCAGATCAAACAATGGGATTAACTGGATTAAGTTCAACTTCTTCTGTAGGTGCAATTACACCAGCAGATGTTATGGGCTTAACTGGTTTAGAAGCAACGACAGGATTAGGAACAATTGAAATTTCTACAAACCCTATAATAGATTTAACTGGACTTTCTATGACTGCATCTACAGGAAACTTAGATCCTGCAGATCAAGTTATGGGATTAACAGGAGTTTCAGCAACAGCATCAGTAGGAGCAATTGCACCAGCAGATGTAATGGGATTGACAGGTGTTTCAGCAACTGCTAGTATATCACCAATTGGCGTAGCTCCTTTAGGTTATGAAGATATAACAGGCACACAAAGTGCTGGATATAGTTCAGTTACAGCAACACAAAGTGCAAATTATACTGCAGTAAATGATTGACAATGAGTTTAAAACAAATTAAAAAAAGATACTAATTAGGAGAACAAAATTATGGCATCATCATATACGGATCTTGGTATAGAACTTATGCAAACTGGCGAAAATGCCGGTACATGGGGAACAAAAACTAACAACAACTTATCTTTATTTGAACAGTTAACTGGTGGATTTAATTCACAAGCTGTAACTGATTCAGGAACACCAACAGCTTTAACAATTGTAGATGGAGAGACTACTGGAACAGCTCAACACAGAATGATTGAACTTACAGGAACTATTTCTGGCGCCAGAGTTGTAACAATTCCTTTAGATGTAGAAACATTTTATTATTTAAGAAATTCAACTTCCGGTGCTTACACAGTACAATTTAAATATGTGTCAGGTTCAGGAGATTCACATACTTTTTCAGCTACAGATAAAGGTGACGCTATTTTATTTGCAACAGCAAATGATGGAACAAATCCAGATATATATAAAATAGCAACTGGAGATGTAACTCTTACAGGTACACAAACTTTAACAAATAAAACACTGACTTCTCCTAAAATTGGAACTTCCATTTTAGACACAAACGGCAATGAGTTATTTAAATTAACTGCAACAGGTTCTGCTATTAATGAATTAACTTATGCTAATGCAGCTGCGGGAAATGCACCAGCATTTACGGCTTCTGGAGGAGATACCAATATTAATATTAATTTAGTACCAAAAGGTACAGGCCAAGTTCAAGCAAATGGTAGTGGATTGGCAACAACAGGAAAAGCTATTGCAATGGCATTAGTTTTCGGATAAAAGAAGCACAGGAGAATAAATTATGGCAGCACCAAATCTAGTAAACGTATCAACGATAACAGCTAAGTCTTTTCAAGAGGCTTTAACAACTACATTAACAAATGAAATTATTGCAAACGCATCTTCTTCAGGAAAAGTATTTAAAGTTAACAATGTTATTGTAGCTAATATCGATGGATCTTCAGCCGTAGACGTTTCAGTCTTTATAACTAAATCAGGTGGATCACCAATTGCAATTGCAAGTACAATTTCTGTACCAGCAGATGCCACTTTAGTAGTTGTAGATAAAAATACAGCTCTTTATTTAGAAGAAGGCGATAACATTGAAGCTGGAGCTAGCGCAAACTCAGACGCAGTTATCACTGTAAATTACGAAGAATTAAGTTAGGAGGTCTAATTAGCTATGTCGAATGGCGGAATTATAGGACCAACTAACGATCCAGTAATTAATGATTTAATTACCACAGCAACTTCATCTACACCAGGTTTTGCCGTTAACCCGGCAAGTTCAACTGTAAGTGCTTTAATTGTAGCAGGTGGAGGAAATGCAAATTCAGGTGGACAAGCTGGAGGAGGCGGTGCTGGAGGTTACAGATATTTTGCAAGTATTCCAGTTACAGGAGGCAATCCTTATCCATTAGTAGTTGGAGGAGCAGCAACGAATAGTTCTGCTTTTGGTTATACTTCAACAGCAGGTGGAAATGGAAATGCGCCAAGAGGACAGAATGGACTCCCAGGAGGATCAGGTGGAGGAGCGGCCGATCATCACCCAAGTGGAGGAGGTTCAGGCGGATCTGGAAACGCTGGAGGTTTTACACCACCAGAAGGTAATCCAGGTTCAGGAGCTTCACCCGGATCAAACAGCGGAGAAACACCAGGAGCCGGTGGAGGATCAACTTCAGCAGGAGCAATAGAAACAGTTAATGGAACACCTTTTGTAGCAAGAGGTGGAGAAGGAACACCTAATAGTATTACAGGAACAGATTTATGGTATGCAACTGGAGGTTTTTATCCTGGTGGAAAAGCAGGGCCAAATGAAGTTGGGTGGCCAACTAGAAGTTATCCAGGAGATTGGCCAGCGCCATCTAATCCAGATGGAATTACTATGGCAAACACAGGTAATGGAGCTCAAGGAGAAGGACCAGGTTCAGGAGCATCGGGAGTTGTAGTTGTAAAAGAAGCAGGACTTGGAGGATTTGTAGCTTCAGGAGTGTGGGGTTTAACAGAACAATTAAAAGCAAAAAAAGAAGGAAACTGGAAATAATGGCACACTTTGCAGAAATAAAATCAGATGATAACGAAATTTTAAGAGTCGTTGTAATATCAAACAATGACGTAGATGCTAACGGCGGAGAAAATTCTGTTGAAGCTGAAACTTGGGTTGCTAATAATATGGACTCAGACGAATTAATTAAAGAACAATATGGCGGAACATATCCAAATACTTATTGGAAACAAACTTCTTACAATAATAATTTTAGAGGCAGGTTTGCAAAAGTAGGTGGAACTTATGATTCTGCTAACGATGTATTTGTAGAAATAAAACCATTTACATCTTGGGTATTACAAGACGATAAATGCCAATGGAAAGCACCAGTAGATCAACCAGATTATACAGGATACGTAAGTTGTGGCTGGTATGAAGAAGATCAAAGATGGAAAGCTGCAAATTCAGAAGGTGTTTTACACATACATGATGGTAGTTCTTGGAGTGAGGAGACAGAATAATGGCACACTTTGCAGAAGTAAAAACAGATAATAATGAAGTTATTAGAGTAATTGTTGTTGGAGATGGTGACGTTGCTAATCATGGCGGTAATTTATCAGCAGAAGCAGAGTCATGGGTAGCTAGTTTTCATCCAAATGATATTAAATTAATGGAAGATGAAGGTTGGAGCGAATACCCTGATACTTATTGGAAACAAACTTCTAAAACAAATTCTTTCAGAAAACAATATGCTGGAAAAGGAATGACGTATGATTCAACAAAAGATAAATTTATAGGTGGTCAACCATTCTCATCTTGGGTATTAGATGAAAATGATGATTGGCAAGCTCCTGTGGCTATACCAAAACAATTTTTAGGTAGCGATCCTACTTTAGATAATGTATACATAGAATCATCATGGGACGAAGATAATCAAAGATGGATAGGTCTACAACAAGAAACATCTACTGATTATATTTGGAATCCATCGAGTTCAGAATGGGAGGTTGAATAATGTCAGTTTTTGATAATGGTGGCGTAATAGGAGTGGCTAACGATCCTGCAGTTGGAACTAACGCAGAAAATATTCAAACATTTACAAGTCCTGGAACATGGTCAGGTGGAACTGGCTGGACAGGCGGAAACGTCGGTATTCTTGTCGTCGGTGGTGGCGGCGGAGCTGGACAAAGAAAAGCCGGAGGCGGAGGAGGCGGAGGAATGAGAAGTTTTCCTTCTCAACCCGTGCCTGCAGCGTCTCAAACAGTTACAGTTGGCGGAGGTGGTGCTGGTGGAACAGTGCCTGCTTCAACAGGAGTATCTGGAGCAAATTCTTCTTTTGGATCAATTGTTATTGGAACCGGAGGAGGCGGAGGTGGTCCAACACCAAGCCCTGAAGGCGGACCCGGAGGTAAAGACGGTGGATCTGCTGGTGGTGGAGATAACGGAAATACTGGAGGATCTGCTGTTGTATCTCCTGATGGAATTAGTCCAACAACTCAAGGTAATGCTGGTGGAAATGGAAATCCTGGAAACAAAGGCGGCGGTGGTGGCGGCGGAAAAGGTGGTGCAGGTGGAAATATGCCTGGATCTACAGCTGGAGCCGGAGGATCTGGAGCTACTTCAGATTTAGCAAGCCCAAGTGCCTCACCTTCAAATACAACTTATGCTGGCGGTGGTGGCGGCGGAGCTGCAACTGGACCAATTAATCCTGGTGGTGGCGGAGGATCTCCTGGACCTGGAGGCGGAGGAGCTGGAACAGCTGGCGACGGCGCTGGTGGAAACGGAACTGATGGCCTAGGTGGTGGAGGCGGATCTGGAGGATTTGCTTATCCTGGACCTAATGGTGGATCTGCTGGAGCTGGTGGAGACGGAGTTGTTGTTGTAAGAACACCTGCTTTTAGTTTTTCAGTAGCTTCTGGTGTGTGGAATTTAAAAGCTCAATTTGCAGCTAAAAAATCTAACAACTGGCCTACATCATAAAATATAAGTTTAATAATCTATCAACATAGGATATAAAGTTGTAATAGATTGGAATGAAAGTGGAAGAAAGTATAAATTTTTATGATGGATTAATTACTGAGAAAAAACTTAATGATATAAACAAAATATTGTTAAACAAAAATTTTCCTTGGTATTACAATCATCAAACTTCTGAGAATGATTATAATTTTAAAAATACTTTTGAACATTTTCAATTTGCTCACTGGTTTATTTTTAATAGTGAAATCAGTTCAACTTATATAAACGATTTTAAAAATGTGTTGGATAACGTTCCTATTAATTATGATTTAATTGTAAGAGCTAAAGCAAATTTTTTACCTCAAGTGCAAAACAATAGTTTTAATAATCCTCACAAAGATATTGTTAGAAAAGATAGGCAACATAAAATAGGTATTATTTATTTAAATGACGCCGATGGTGACACAGTTATATTTAATCAGGACAAAGAAATTATAAAAAGAATAACACCCAAAGCAGGTAGGGTTTTGATTATGAGTGGAGATTTAATACACACTAGTTCTCATCCAAATAAAACAAAATACAGAATGATTTTAAATATTAATTTTTTAGTATGATGCAAAAACAAAAAGATATTTATGATAAAGATATTCTTATTAATAATAAAAATGAACAAGTAATGATGGCTTGGGAAAAACCATACATGGAAAAATGTATAGATGTATTACAACCACACGGAGACGTTTTAGAAATAGGATATGGTTTAGGTTATTCTGCTAATCAAATAAAAAAACATTCTATAAAAAGTCACACTATTATTGAATGTGATGACACCATATATCAAGATTTAATTAGATGGGCTGACGACAAAACAATACCTGTTAAAGGTTATTGGCAAAAAGAATTATCTAAATTAGGAAAATTTGATTGTATATTTTTTGATGACTTTGCATTACCAAACACAGACCCCAAAAAGGATTATAGAGTATTTGACTTTTATTATGAAATTGCTAAAAATCATATAAAAGAAAATACCAGGTTTGTTTTTTATTGTGATACCGAATTGTATTGGCCTGCAAATCCTTGGATAAAGTATGAATGTATGAAGTATAATATAGATATTCCCGATAATTGTAACTACCCACATTTAACAAATATGTACATCCCTTTAATTATTTTTAAAAAACCTAATTTAAATTTAAAAAAAATATACATAGGAATTGATATATGAATTTAAAAAATCAATATTGGGTTTTTGATAAAGCCATATCCGAAAGACATTGTGATCATATTATAAAGTATGGTAATCAACAACAAGACTCATTAGCGTTAACCGGTGGACTTTCGCAAAAAGCAAATAAAGGAGAAAAATTAAACGACGACGAAATTAAAAATTTAAAAAAGAAAAGAGATTCAAGTGTTGTTTGGTTGGATGATAGATGGATTTATAGATTAATACATCCGTATATCCATACCGCAAATAAAAATGCTAATTGGAATTTTGAATGGGATTTTAGTGAAGCTTGTCAATTTACAAAATATAAATTAAATCAGTATTATGACTGGCATTCTGATTCTTGGGAGAATGCTTATGGAGAAGAAGAGAAAAATAAAAACTATGTAGGAAAAATAAGAAAACTTTCTGTAACTTGTCAATTGACTGATGAATCAGAGTATGTTGGAGGCGAATTAGAGTTTCAATTTAGAAATAAAGATGACCCAACATTGACTGTTGAAGCTACTGAGGCTAAAAGAAAAGGAACCATAATAGTGTTTCCATCACATGTTTGGCACAGAGTCAAACCAGTAACTTCAGGAAATAGATATTCTTTGGTAATATGGAGTTTAGGTAAACCTTTTATATAATATGTCATTTAAAGAAAATAACTACACCGTAATTAAAAATGCAATTAGCACAGAATTGGCTGAGTATGTATATGAATGTTTTTTAATGCAACGTAGAGTTGCTAGAACATTTTTTGATACAAAATATATATCACCTTTTTCTACAGAATTTGGTGTTTGGAATGACCACCAAGTATTAGAAACTTATTCTTTTTATGGAAACCCAATCATGGAAGTTTTATTAGAAAGACTTAAACCTTTGATGCAAAAAGAAACAGGATTAACTTTGTGTGAAACTTACTCTTATTGTAGGCTTTATAAAAAAGGTGATGTTCTTAAAAGACACAAAGACAGGATGTCTTGTGAGATATCTACAACTTTAAATTTAGGTGGAGATCCTTGGCCTATATTTTTAGAACCATCTGGTAAAATAGAACAACCAGGTGTTAAGGTAGATCTAAAACCTGGCGATATGTTAGTATATAAAGGAATAGAATTAGAACATTGGAGAGAACCTTTTACTGGAGAAAATTGTGGTCAAGTGTTTTTACATTATAATAATGTTGATACTCAAGGTTTAGATAATAAATTAGATAGTAGACCACACCTAGGACTACCTTCAGAATTTAAAACTAAATAATGAAACATTTTTATGAAGACATACAAGGTTGGTTTGATTTTCAAAAATTATATAAAGAAATGGTTTCTCTTCACGATAATGCAAAATTTGTTGAGGTTGGTGTTTGGAGAGGTAAGTCTACATGTTATTTAGCTACTGAAATTGTAAATCAAAATAAAAACATATCTTTAGACACTGTTGATAATTACCCTTACCTAACTGAACAATACGCTTACAACAAAGATGTTCCTAAACAGTTTAAAAAAAATATAGAACCATTTAAATTTATTAATCCTATCTATAAAGATAGTTTAGAGTCTTCTAATTTATATGAGGATGAGTCGATTGATTTTATATTTTTTGATAGTGAACATACTGAAATATATGCAACAAAAGAAATAAAGGCGTGGTATCCTAAAGTTAAAATAGGTGGATACATGGGTGGTCACGACTATGTTTGTTTTCCTTGTCCTGAAATTGCTTATATCATAGGTGTAGGAAGTGCCGTAAATAAATTATTTAATGACAATTTTAAATTATATCCTGGACAAAGAGATAATAATGGTAGAATATACGGACCATCATGGCTTCATAAAAAACTAGAAAAGTCATTATTTTAAATATATAAAGGACCATTATGCTACAAAAATTAGGGTTCTTACCAGGATTCAATAAACAAGTTACATCTACCGGAGCTGAGTCTCAATGGACGGGTGGAGAAAATGTACGTTTTAGGTATGGTACGCCTGAAAAAATAGGTGGTTGGTCTCAATTAGGTGATAGTAAATTAACTGGTGCAGCTAGGGGTTTGCATCACATGGTTAATAAAACAGGTATTAAATACTCTCTTATTGGTACAAACAGAATTTTATATGCTTACACAGGGGGAGTATATTACGATATACATCCTTTAATTAATCCATCTGGCACAGCCATTACAAATGCTTTTAGCACTGTTAATAATGACCCGGCAGTAACTATTACTTTTCCATCAGCACATAGTTTTGAAACAGGAGATATTATTTTATTTGGAGATGCTTCTACATTTTCAGCTATTACTAATTCTAATTTTGGAGCTTCTGATTTTGCTAACAAAAAATTTATGGTAACATCAACACCAACGGGAACTACTATTACTATTACAATGCCAAGTGTTGAGACAGGAAGTGGAGCAACTACTTCTGGAGGCATAACTTATTTTCAATACTATCATGTAGGACCACCTGACCAGGTTGGAGTTTTTGGTTATGGTATATCTCAGTGGAGTGGTACAACTACAAACCCACAAACTACTACATTGAATGGCGGACTAAACAACGACGCATTTGGAACAGGTGGATCAGGCACTACAATTAATGTAGCTAGCACCACGGGTTTTCCAACCGCAGGTACAAATTTTATACAAGTAGGAACTGAAGAAATATCTTACACAGGCGTTACTGCTACAAGTTTTACTGGAATTGTTAGAGCTGTTCGAGGAACAACTAGAGCTGCTCACAGCACTAGTGCAACCGTTACTAATCACAGTGGTTTTTCTGGATGGGGTCAAGCCGCTACATCTACAGATAAAGTTGCAGAGCCAGGGATGTGGTCTATAGATAATTTAGGAAGTACAGCTATTGCACTAATATTTAACGGTGAATGTTTTGAATGGAATGCTGACGCAGCTAATGCAACAGCAACAAGAGCTACAATTATATCAGGAGCACCAACTGCATCTAGAGATATGTTGGTATCTACTCCCGATCGTCACTTAGTATTTTTTGGAACAGAAACAACTATTGGAGATAAAACTACACAGGACGACATGTTTATAAGATTCTCGTCTCAAGAAAATATAAATGATTATGCGCCTACAGCAACCAATAGTGCTGGTACACAAAGACTGGCCGCTGGATCACGGATCATGGGTGCTAAACTTGGTAGAAATGCATTATACGTTTGGACAGACACAGCTTTATTTACTATGAGATTTGTTGGAACTCCTTTTACATTTGCCTTTGAGCAAGTAGGTACCAACTGTGGATTGATAGGTAAAAATGCAGCTGTTGAAGTTGACGGTGCTGCTTACTGGATGTCTGATAATGGTTTTTTTAGATTTACTGGTAAACTAGAATCTATGGACTGTTTAGTTGAAGACTATGTTTACGATAATTTAAATACAACATCTAATCAAATGGTTTATGCTGGAATCAATAACTTGTTTGGTGAAGTTACATGGTTTTATCCAGAAGCTAACTCTAATGTAAATACACAATCAGTTACATATAGTTATCTAGATTCTACAGCTAAACGACCTATATGGTTTGTTAATGCAAGCAGTTTATTTATTAGAACTACTTGGGTTGATTCTGCTGTATTTGGATTACCACATGCAACTCAATACGATGCAGGAACAGATACATCTTTTGATGTAACAGGAAACACAGAAGGAATTTCATATTACTATGAACACGAAACAGGAGTTAATCAAGTAAGACTAGGAGTAACTACAGCAATTCCTGCTAATATTACTTCTGGAGATTATGATATTACACAAAAAGTTGTTAGAGGAGCTGCAACTAATTTAGGAGATCTTAGAGGTGATGGTG